>FTIR01000015.1_pt2 | contig 17663 bp, 27 predicted proteins | sample 1658041 | NCBI WGS metagenome assembly FTIR01 (sample SAMEA3914793, study PRJEB12502) | metagenome | biome: forest; material: soil | place: Canada | collected 2011-07-03 | depth 0.3 m | reverse complement strand
TCGATGAACCTGGGCATACCGACTCCTTCTCGATATGCTTCGGAACTCTACGCGGACAGCATCATCGGCAGACCGGGGTTTTCACACACCCTCGGCCACGTGCGGTCCTTCAACGATGTCGGCTATACGGCAATGTGAGATTGCTGGTCGGCGGGAGCAGTAGGCAGCTTGCGTGGCCTACCGTGAATAGTCTGCAGCTCCGGGATATCAGTTCGTATCTCGGCGATTCACGCCAAATCCGCCGTAGCGGACTAAAATCAGCGTTTCCTCTCCCAAGAAGCATATGTCCCAACTCACCGCACTCAAGAAACAAATTGCCGCACTCGAAGCTAAGGCGGAACTCATTGCAAAGGCAGAAATGTCGTCTGCGATTGCCAAGGTCAAGGACATCATGGCTGAGTTCAATCTCACCATTGAGCACCTGACTCAGGCCGTTGGCGGCAAGCGTGCTGCGAAAAAAACGAAGACAAAGGCGAAGGCGAAGACCGCCTCGGTGGCGAAATATGCTGATCCGAAGACCGGAAAGACCTGGTCTGGATTCGGTCGCGCGCCAGGCTGGATCGCGGGAGCGAAGAATCGCGATGCGTTCCTTGTTGGAGCGAGTCCGGCTGTAGACGCTGTCGCGAAGGCACCGGCTGCCGTGAAGAAGGTCGCGGCCAAGGCTGCAAAGGTAGCCAAGAAGACTGCGAAGCCGGCGGCGAAGAAGGTCACTGCCGCCGTCAAGAAGGCTTCAAACGCGGAAGCCGCACCAGTGGCTGCGAAGAAGAAGCCTGCGGCCAAGAAGGCCACTGCCAAAAGGGCCGTCGCCAAGAAGTCCGCGCCGAAAAAGGCGGCATCGAAGGCTGCTGCGCCGACACAAGTTGAGCAAGCTGCAGCGCCGGCGGCATAACAGCCCGGACGACCAGCGTGCGTTGGTCATCCGGATATGACGACGCTGTCTACGGAGCCGTACCCAGGCGTCCGTGGGGATGCGGCCTGATTCGGCATCCGCTGGGTTCTGAGAATCCACAGCAGCCGGCATGGCGGACCCGATGGCGCCGCATCTGTGGCGCCCTGAAGACCGGGTTCGGCCACAAGCTGCCCCTCGCCGACGGCCGCTTTTGGGCGCCGGTGCGACACATCCCCGCTCAGCGTCCGGCCGCGAGTGAGGCCAACACTGCACCGATCTCTCGCCTCAGCGCCGGCCCTTGCAGGTGCGCGAGCTCGGGCAGCGTGTACCGCTGCGCGAGCCTTTCCGCAACGAGATATCCAAGGTAGTAGCCGGATCGAGCCGGCCAGCCGCGCGCGCGCGCCGACGCATCGCCGCCCTCGAAGAAGCGCGCGAAAGTCGCCGCGTCGACCACGTCCAGTTTGACCGAGATTTCGCGCGCCAGCGTGGGCACCAGTGGCGCCGCGCGCTCAGCGAGGTCGCGCGGCAGCAACATGGCATCTGCGAGTGGACGGCCGGGATTGAGGCGTGCGCTCGCATAGGTGGCCAGGCCCTCGGCCCACAACGTGCGCCAGAGCAGGTCGCGCTCAGCGAGATCGTCACTGAAGCCCGCTGCCGCGAAATGGTAGCGGTGGAACAACTCGTGCGCGATGAAGACTGGCAACTGCCCAGGCGTTTGGTAGCCCGCGATCACGTCCGGGCCAAACACAAGCGCCGGCTTGCCATCGACGACGCGGCCGGCGCCGTCCATCTGACCGAAGGTCGGCGCGACGTAGACGACGAAATCGCAGCGGAAGTCAGGCAAGGTCTGCGCGAAGCGGTCAGCAGACGTCGCAAGCGCATGCTGCAGCGCTGCGTCGAAGTCGGCGGCAGTTGCGTTGACGGCGGCCATTTCATGCAGACCGGCGCGCTCCAGCTCCGGCCCCGGAACGATGCCGATCGCCTCGGCTGTGTACAGCCCTGCATGGGCAGCCAGGAAATCATGCAGAGCCGCAAGACGCGCCTCGCCGCCGGCACCTTGCGTACTTTTCGCTCGTTGCACGAAGTCCGCGTAGGCGTCGTCGACCTTGCAGGTGGTCTCGGCGTGCGCCACCGAGGCGAGGATCACGAGCAGTGGGGCAAGGAAGTGAGGCATTGCCGCATGATAGCGAGCGTCGTCAGATGAAGAACGCCTCGGAGGAACGCGTCTGCAACGAGTCGGCGGCGTTACGATCGGCCGCAGCCGGCCATTACCAGCCGGTCGTAAGCGTCCGCTTTGCGGTAGGCTCATATTTATGACGCTTCAGCATGACGTTCAACGTCAAAACGCGCTCACTACAGCGGACATCTTGATTGCCGCTTTGCGCTTCCGAGATGCCGACCGGCGCGTGACGTGGCTGAGCGCGGCGTTGCGGAGCAAAGGACAGGCCGATACGTGTGGGCTGCTTGTTGCGTTTCGCACCGAACCCGATCAAAGCGGTGGTGACTGGGTGAAAGGCACTTGGCTGACAACCGAGCGGCGGTTCTGGGAGTTCGAAGCCGTCGTGCCGAGAGAAGATGGCGACGCGGTTGCTATCGATCGATTCGAAGACGCGACGGATCGCATCTTGGTGTCGGCTCATGTGCCAGGAACCGGCAAATCCTTCGGTTACTTAGCGCTCGAAGTCTTGGACCAGCGTCGGACGTGAGCCCGCTGCATTGGACTCCAGCCGGCCACAAGCGGACGATCGTGCGCGGCCGCTTTCGAGCAAACTGCTTGTTCGGCGCATTTGTTCGGTAGGGAGTTCATGTCTATCTTCAATCGACTATTTAAGGGCAAGCCTCAACCGCCAGTTCGTGACGTTGCTGCGCTCACAGCTCCCTATGCGGTACCCGCTGTTCACGTTCAGCTGAGCGACGTTACTTCACGCTCTCACGCTGGTGGGCAGCCAAACCTGCCTGAGGGCACGAAGTGGCCGTCTCGCAATGGCGAGCCGCTCGATTTCCTCGCTCGCATCAGCCTAGCGGAGGTTCAAGATGCGGTTCGGATTGACTGGCTGCCGACCTCCGGTGCGCTCCTCTTTTTCTACGACTTGGAACGTCAGACTTGGGGATTCGACCCAGCAGACCGGGGTAGTTGGGCGGTACTGCATGTCGAAGACTTGGACGATGCTCAAACCGCATCACTTCGTCAATCGAGTGACGGCGGCCGCATTCCTTTCCGCTCCTTCAGGTTTGTTCCTTTCCGATCTCTGCCTTCCTGGGAGAGGGAGCCGATCAGGGCGCTCAATCTGAGCGACGCCGAAACCGATGCCCTATTCGAAATCGCGGATCGCGCGTTCGGCGGACGTCCCGCGCATCAGATCGGTGGTTTTCCGACGCCGGTCCAAGGCGACGACATGGAATTGGAGGCACAACTGGTCAGCAACGGTCTTTACTGTGGCGACGGAACGGGCTACAACGATCCGCGCGCGGCGGAACTCCGGCCAGGCGCTGCCGACTGGCGACTGCTCTTTCAGTTCGATAGTGACGATGACTTAGACGTGATGTGGGGTGACCTGGGAATCCTGTATTTTTGGGTGACTGCGGCGCGAGCGAGGCAAGGCGACTTTCAGGAGGCGTGGCTCGTCCAGCAGTGTCACTAACGTCGATCTGTTGCGAGTGACACTGGTCATTGGCTGCGGTGCGGACTCGGATCGACTGTCTGCTTTGCGGCAACGAATCCACAGTTGCGAATGTCGCTGAAAGGTCGGGTCCCGCCGCTCGCTGCCGCAGGCGCTGCGACAGCAATGGGCCGGACAGGGGTCATCGGCCGGACCATCGCCCGGCGCCTCCGTCAAGGTGCCGTGCCTGATCGCTTACCTGGCACCTGAAGAACGGGCGTGAAGACCGCGAGGTCAAAGAGCTGATCCTGCAGTCAACTGAAGGTGCGCACTGCTCACCGATCCTGACGTTGACCGATGCCGATCAGACGCAGTTGAAAGGCGTGGACATGGTGTACATCGGCACCGAGCGTGTCGGCGATCAGGTGTACCCGCAGGCGTGGTGGGTGAAGTGCGATCCATCGCCCGTGTCGAACGGCGTCGCCCCGTACGCGAACGCTGGGACCACGACGCCCGACAGGAACGCCGCGATTGGGCGCTCACGGGCCACCTGGTCAACGTGGCGATGCCTCGGCGCGTCGTTTGCGTGCGTCGTCGGCAACCTCTTCGAGACTGTGCAAGGGCGCAAAGTCGACGGCAGGGTCAGTCCCACTGCCGGTTTCTCGGCAGGTCTTGCAAGCCGTTTCCGCTGATGAAATTGAGAAGCGCATTGGCGGTTTTTCTCATCAGCCCCCGATTCGGATCGAGGACTGGGCTGAAGGGATCGCGCCTCGGGCACGCGATGACGACAGCTTGGATGGCTCGATTGCCGTGCGGATCGCGATCGTTGAGGCGTTGCATGTCCGTGTCCTTGATGGGTTCCAGCCAGGCCAGAATTTTTGCTGCAAAAGTCCTAGCGGTAGAACAATGCAATGAAGCGGCCAGTTCGAGATCTGAAGCCTGGCGCGTCGGTGCCCTATCGACTCACGCCTTGATCGTGAGGCTTGCCCTGCAGACTATCGTATCCGCGACCTTCGTTGTAGCGTATCTCCACTTCTTGGCCAACCTCGAATCGGCCTTCAAGTCGTGCCAGGTCGTGAATCACGACAGCATTTCTGGACACGCTCTGTACAAGCAGTCCTGACGGCGTCACCTCGCGCACCTCGCCAGCGTACAGCACCTGCTCGACTATCTCGCGAACCTCTCGACCTTGCTCGCCCCATGCTGCCTTCAGCTCAGCTCGGGCTTCGGCCTTCTGATCTGCTCGGAGATCGACGTTCAGCACCGGTGACGCCTCGGGCACAAATGACGGCGTGAACGCCGGGATCGCAACGGCAGGTTCCGGTTGCGCAACGAACTCTTGCCAGGGTGCCGGAGGGTGCAACTGGTGTGTCGCGCTTCTCGCTGCCGGCGCCGAACCAGTCTTTGCCTGGACCTTGTTCGCACGCCGCTGAACACGAAGAGCTTCCAGAGCTTGATCCTCGAACTTGACGGGCAGACCGTGCTCGACTACGAGCGCGACCACACGGCGCTGGAAGTCTTCCGGCCCCGTCAGCGTCAGCGTCGACCCGTACAGGTCCTGCGCCAACAGCAGTCCGGCCAAGATGACTTCATCGCTGTGCGGGTCCATGATCTGGAGGCGCTCGCCCTGGTCTCGCAGCACCGTCCGGCCAGCTCTGGCATAGGTCACGTCACCGTTTCGTTCAACACGTGCCTGCAGCGTCTTGAGTACGGCTGACGCCGCGAGCATGCGTCGCTTGCGCTCCCCTTCGCCTGCCTGGAGGCTGCTCACGCCGGAGATGGTGAGGCCATCAGTCTCGCGGGCGCTGTCATCGAGCCGGCGCAGTGCGCGAAGGGCCGCACCGTCGCCCGCTTGGGCCCGCGCTTGAAGAAAGGCGCGCCACGCCTCCCTTTGAGGCGGACGAATCAGACGCCGTGACTCTCGGCGAGCCTCCGCATATTCGGCTTTGGCAGCGACAGCGCGAAGGCGATCAGCGACCAACACAGCATGTCGACCCTCGTGCCCTACGCCCGCCAGCGCAATCGCTCTCTCACGACGCGCCCTCGCGACCAGCTCCGCCCTGCCGGCCTTGGTCTGAGCATCGAACTGCGCCAAGCGCTCAGCGAGCAATGACTGATCCACCTGGGAGATCTGAAACTCTCGCCAGAGCCTGCGGGCCACTGCACCATCGGTACGAGTACGAGGGCGAACGACTCGCTTGCCGATCTGCTGCTCGTACACCTCACGCAAGATCGGCGCTGCCTCGCGCCAACGCAGCCCCATCTCCTGCGCGAGGAAATCGTTCGGCGTCAGCAGGCGCGAGCCGCAGCGAATCCGCGCCGAGCCATCCGCGGCGCGCTCGGTGGCGTAGAGGCTTGCTTCGAGACCGTGGCTGTGACTGAGCCGCGCCAACAACTGCTCGCAATCGAGGTTGTGCCTGATCTCGACGTACTTGCGATCCGCTCGCGCCGCCTCGTACTTCTCAAGCAGCTCTTCTCGCAGCTGCGTGACGACGCGCGATGGCTGCTTCAAAGGGCCTCGGGCCCGGCCTCGCTCTGCTCGACTGCCATCTGCTTGTCGCAGGCGATGACCAGTTGGTGCGCCTGCAGATCCGGCTCGTACATCCACGCCATCGTCACGGCGCAATAGCATCTTGCTCCGCGCTTGAATTCCATCCATGTGGCGTACTGGCAATTTCGGCAAGCGATTTCGGGCGGTGGCAGCTTGTCGCTCGCGATCATTTGCAGGACTGGCGATTCCATTGGGGTGCCTTTCACGTTGGAGAGAATCGAGAATCTTGGCCCGCCCCGCTGCATCGGCCGCAAGGTAGACCTCTTTGTAGAAGCGGCTCCCCGAATGCAGGAACCGAATTTCGCGCGACTTCACCGCATGCCATTCGGCGAGCGTTTCTCGAAGGTGCGACGCGTCCAAGAGCGGCGCCCTCTGCTCGATGTAGACACGACGCGCGCGCTCCATCAGGATCTGGAGCTTCTCGGCAGTCGGCCGTTCGACGAACTCGCGTTGGAAGAACACGCCCTGCAGACGAATACGCCGAGATGCGCCGGGGGGGGTCAGAGCGAATGATTCATTGAACTGCCCGCTGCGCAACTTCGATACGGCGCCGAACCGTCGCAGCAACTGGCCCAAGCCTTCCCAGCTGATCACGCCCTGGTCGATGATCGCCTTCTGGATCTGAACCTCCAGCGCGGCCTTTCGCTGATTGAAGGAGCCCAATTCGTCCGGTCGCTGACCGGTGTAGCGGGCGAGCATGTCGATGGCGGTCTCGGCGGAGACTCTTGGGTTCGTCTTCGGGCTGGCAAAGCCGTGGCGAGCGTTGAATGATTCTTGCCAGGCATCGAGATACCGAAGGTTGTCTGAGCCGGGTCCGAGGTAGCCAACGAGTTGGACGTGCTTGCCCGTCAGCAGGTCCCTCCGGCCGATGCCAATATGAATATGCGTCTTGCGCTCGATCAATTCGCCTGTCTCGGCATGGAGATAGGTCTTGATCTTGGGCCGATGGGCCTCCGCATAGAAGGCGACCCGAGAAGGTTCAGGCTCTGCCCACGCAGCAAAGACATGGTCGCGAAACTCGACGACCGTGCGCTGCAGCATCTCGTCGGAGACAAAGTCTTCGCTGAAGGAGAGCGTGAAATGGTCGTATCGATCGCCGGTCGAATCGAACGCATCGCAGGCCAGTTCGAACGCCGCCAGGTCTCCGGCGAGCGGAATGCGCTGATCAAGCTCATCTCGATGAAATTCCCGGCCCTGCTTCCTGCCTTCCTCCAGATAGGCCTTGAGGCCGCCCTCACCGCCGCCGATCTCGATGATCACGGGGTCGTCCCCGCAGTCTGTTCAATCAAGAAGTCATTTAGCCGCTCCAGTTGAGCCAGGACGTCGGTGAACGTCCTCTCGGAGAGCTTGCCGGCGACGTTCTCGGAATTGGCGCGGTGCGCCAGCTGGTTGATGTTGTTGGACGCCTTTTGCAGCAAAAACACTGCACGCCTTGAATCGGCGCTCGCCACCGGCCGCGCAGTCACCTGGGTGGTGTTATTCAGGACATATTCGCGAAAGAACTCGGATTGCGACATATGGGCGGCCTGGAATTTCTTCCTATATGCCACATAGTCGTCCTCCGTGAGCCGAAACGCCACGGGCTTTGCCAATTTCTCATCTCTGCTTTTTGGCGGCCTAGCCATCTATCGCTCTCCGTATTCCCTAGTGGTCACCGACCACGTCCAGCCATCGGCTGGCCCTGCCTCGCCTGCATCTGCAGGTGAGGCTGGGGGTTGAGGGGGGAACCCCATCAGCACGCGCCGTGTCTATGGAAATTGTGCCGGAGGGCGCAATTTCCGTAAACATGGCTGTCGTGCCTATCTCGCTGGCGGCAGTCCGCGATTGCTGCTTGTATGACGGCGACCGTGTCTTGACTACGCTGGAATGGCGTTGAATCGGCGTGATTCAAGGTGACAGGAATGGAGGTTCGCTGGAGATTTTTTGAAATTATGAGTCGCGGTTTCAATTCTTTACATCGTTGTGAATCAATGACTTAGGAAAGCCATCGCTCCTGCAATGGCATGTCGACCGTAATTAAGCGTAATTGACCGTAATTGAGCGGCCACCCCAATTTTTAGCGGTCCTGGACATCGCTTAAGAAAGCAGATGGAATGCCGTTGAGCAAACTATGGAAACGAGATTGATGTCACGCGAAAGATTGCTTCCGCTCGATGACTTCCTCAGGTCAACGGAGCCAGCCTATAAGGAATCAAGGCTTCTTCCATTCTGGGAAGAGATACGTACCGCGAGATCGCGCAAGTACACGCTAGCTCAGATTCGCCAGTGGTTGGCGCATAACGGCGTCGACATCACTATCCAAGGACTCTCGCGATTCATCATTGTTCAGTCGACGAGAGACAGTCGCCCATATTCCGGCGATGCGGAAGGCACCAAACCGACACCGAACAACTCAGCGAGTCCGGTGAATCCGAACAAGAGGAAGGATCAACGCGAACAAACTGCAGCGCAATTTATTCGAGAAGACACAAACTCCGTTTTGAATATTATTAAGGAAAAAGCCAAGTGAAGATCGCGGTACTCAATTTCAGTGGGAACGTCGGCAAGTCGACGATTTCTCGCCATCTGCTTTCTCCCCGTCTTAACAGGGCCCGAGTGATCTCGGTGGAAAGCATCAACGACACCGGCTCGGAGGAGAGTTCGATCCGTGGCAAGCAGTACGGCGAACTCACCGAAGCGCTGGCAGTTCTGGACGATGTCGTCGTGGACATCGGCTCCAGCAACGTCGAGGAGTTGATGCATCGCATGAACCAGTTTCGAGGGAGTCACGAGGACTTCGACTTTTTCGTCGTTCCGACCATCGGGAAGGTCAAGGTGCAGCGAGACACCATCGGCACGATCGAGGCACTGGCTGACGCGGGCGTTCCAGCCAGCAAGATCAGGCTGCTTTTCAACATGGTGGAGCACGATGAAGAGCCCGCCACCATCTTTGCAGGCCTGCTCGACTACCACGAGCAACGCCGCACGTTCGAGCTTCGTCCCGCGGCCGTCATTCGCACGAGCGAGTTGTATGCGCGAGTGCGTCAAGCCGAGCGATCGATCTCCGACATCCTGGAGGACAAGACCGACTACAAGGCGCTCATGAAGACCGCGAGTTCCGACGAGCGGCTGCAGCTCGGACGAAGCCTTAGCACTCTACGTCTCGCGGCCGGCGTGAAGGCAGAACTCGATGCCGTGTTCGACACCCTGCTGAGCTGAGGCACAGGCAATGAACGGCAAGCCACATGGCACCGCTCTGGAGGCCTTGACCAGCGAAATGCTTGGCGACATCTTGCGCCTGCATGACAGCCTGGAGCAACTCAAGCGCGACGTTCCTGCGATGACCAAGCAGATCGACACGTTCCTGAGCAAGCTCGAAGATGGGCTCAAGTCTCCTTCGATGGAGAGGTTCATCAAGACGAGCATCAGCGATATTTACAGCGCAGCCAGAAGCGCCCGTCAATACGCCAAGGCAGACGTCGAGAGCGCTGTGACTATGGCGGTATCCGACGGTTGGTCTGCAGTTCGCACTCGTGGCGAGGGCCTCTTCAACAGCGCGACGGCCGATTTCGTCAAGCGCATTGGCGATGCCGCGGAGAGCGCAGCGAACAAAGCCGCGGCCTCGATTGCGCCCTTGCTCAAGGAGCTTGACGATGAGATCGCAAGGCTACGTCAACAGCGCTTTCGTGAACGCTGGGTCGCATCTGCTCTCGCCTGCGTGAGCGCTGGCGCGATTGCGGGAGTCATCAGCGCCGTGCTTACTCTCCTGCTCTTGAAGGGCCTTCAGGCATGACGCGAGAAGACTTGGAGATGGAGCTGCGCGAACTCCGCGCCGATGTTTGCGTTCTGTTCGCAAGGGAAAAGATGTCTCGCTTGGAGGTAGATGCCGGCTTCGGCGAGTTGCTCGATCGGATCGATCAGCTGGCCGTTCGAGCCGCCGAAGTCGACTCTCTCAGATCGGAGCAGTTTCTGCTAGATCGCGCAGGCGAGCTGGCCTTTGAGCTGCAGTCGATCGACAAGCACCGGGCACGGCTTTTCGGCGTGATTGTTGCTGCCAATGCGCACGGCATCCTCATCAACAACAAACGAAGCGCCGCCTGCATCGTTCCGTACGACGACATCGTCGGAGATCGCGGCAATCCGACCGCCGGCAAGGCCGTGCTCGTTCAATATTTTCACGGCAAGTGTCAGCTTGCCTTTCAAAACGTCACCGAACCAACCGAGGCCATCCGTTGACCATGCCGCACAACGTCATCCCCATTGCGAGAACGCATCGCGACCAGACCGCCGTCGCGGCCTCTGGCCAGAAGCCCGAGTACAGGCTGCCGGAAGCCGATCGCCAAGCGATCCTCGCTCAAGCGCCGTCAGCACAACTTGCCTTAAAGATCGAGCGCATGCGGCGCGAATTCATCGAACAGCATGGAGACGCCTTCGGGCTGGACACCGAGGAGGCAAGTGCTGCTCTTTTGCAGCAAAAGTCGTAGCCGGTGAGCACGGCGGCCATCCGCGGCTGCAGCTCAGTGTTTAACCGCAAAACACTCTCATCTCCACACCAGAACACCGCGACACACGTCTCGGTGAACTCCCACGATCCGCATTGAGGACTCAAATGCACGCGATATGTAGAGACGATCTGCACGGGCGGCTTGTCGTTGAGCTGCCCGGCAAGGTGTTCGTCATGGGCACCACACCTCAGGAAGTGGTCGATCGATTGAAGCAAATGGGGGTGACGGTCACATCGGTCACCCGACACTCGCTGGTAAAGCTGGCGACCTCGCCAGAGATCCGTCGCGACGTACTCGGCAAGCCTCTATTTGTCGATCGAGGAGACCGGCTGACCTTCGACCGCGAACACGTTTCCGACGAGGCCATCGTCGAGTGCCTTTTGGAGGCGAAAAGCCGGTTTGGAGGCCCTCTCGTGCTGACAGGCGACTGCCCAATCTTCAAAAGGCGCATGGCCAGGCTCGCGGCGGAGCGCGGAATCGAGGTCGACAACCCCGAGCTGCAGCACGTTATCCAGACTGCCATTCGTGACCAGCGTGCGAAGAAGGTTGTCGCCCTCGCCACTCACCGCTAAACATTTCCCTCCAAAGCGCGGCATTAATCTATGAAGCGCCATTCGATTGTTCACTTTGCCATGAAGATTCAAAAACCTCTTCTCATGCTCCCTTTCCTCGCGTCCCTTGCCGCGAACGCACAGCCAGTGCATTGCAGCCCGGGCTTTCAAGACTCCTCCTGCGGCGGCGTCCTGCTGAACGCGCCGCAAGTTGCACCGACGTGCTCCACGGGCGACGGATGGACAACCGTGTCACCCGCTGTCTGGCAAGGATCAAAATACTCCGCGCCGACCTGCAGCTACACGCCGCCTCCGATCTGCGGAACGGGCATGACGCAAGTCGTGACGCCCACATGGAACGGTTCAGCCTGGATAGGGTTGGCGTGCGCGGCTCCTCCGGCGCAGATACCCCCGCCTTTGGCTGCGTCGGCAGGCAACGCGGGGATGTACGGCTACTTCACCACGAAGCTGTCCGCGGCGGGCTCGCAGACATTCGTCATCAACACTGACGGAACGTGGGCTGTGCAACGAAGCGGCTTCCAGGCGAATTCCCCGCGTAGTACCGGCTCGCCGACATCGGGCACCTGGACGTCAGATGCGACGAAGGCCTACGAATACACGATCACGCAGGCCTCGTATGGAATGGGTTCAGTCACTCCTACGACGACGACGTTGACTTGGACGACCATGACCAACCTCTCGTTCCATTCCGGCACGACCGGCGGCGGTATTCCTGAAGGCGACGGGACATGGACGATCAACATTCGTCAGAAGGGCACGACCAGCCCAGTCTTGACGATCAACATTGAGCTAGACACGGCGAACGGCGACTGAAAGACATGAAAGCCAAAGAATTCATCATCGGTGGTCTGTTGCTTTGCGCCGCGGTCGCGGCGTATTCCGACACGAACACAACCACGGACGTCACGTCTACAGTCGTCTCGCAGATCCAGACGGCCGCCACGAGCGCCACCGCTCACCTGACCGCCCAAGCGCTCAAGTGGTGCGGGATCTTCGCGACGCTCCAGTTCGTCGTGAGCAACATCAAGATCATTCGCGAAAGTGGTGATCTCCCGCAGGTCGTCGCAAAGCTGACCGGCTCCATCATGTGGGTCGGCATCGTCATTTACCTCATCAACAACGGCCCCACTTTCATCCGGAACGTCGGTAACCAGTTGCAGGGGCTGACGGGCGTCACGCTGCCGACGCCAGGGAGCATCCTGGAGACGACCTTTTCTCTTGGCGGGGTGGGTGCTCTTCTGGCCGCGTCCACCGGCCCTCTCGCGCCGGTAGCCGGCGACATCCTGTGGGATGTCGATATGCTCCTGATGGGCATTGGCATCTACTTCGCTTGCAAGCTGTTCATGATGCAGCTGGAAGTCGCGTTGATCGCGATGATGGCACCCTTGAGCTTCAGCTTCCTGGGGCTGAACGCCTTCAGGGATCAGGGGTTCGCGCCGTTCAAATCGCTGGTCGCGTTGAGCTTCCGGATTGTTCTTGTCGGCGTGATCATTCAAGCCTATCAAGGCATTTTTTCCGACCTGCAGACTGCTTGGAGTGGGCTGACCTGGAACCAGGTACTCCTAAACGGCGTTGGCTCGACCATCGAGACCACGCTGACCGATCTTGGTGCTGTGATTGTGCTGGCCTTCGTAATGTTCAAGTCCGACTCCATCGCCTCGGCGCTCGCGTCGGGTTCGTCTTCACTGGGTCCAGGTGACGTCATGCAGGCCGCCGCCGCGGGTGCAGCCCTTGGCGCCGCTGCTCACGTCACCGGCAGCGCGGTCAAGGCCACGAAGCCAGCAAGGAACATGAGCGAGTTCATGAAGGGCTTGATGGGCGGCGGACAAAGCACCATCTCGAACGCATCGCCGATAGGCGGCGGCGGTGACCTATCGCCGTTTGCGTCGCCCGCAAGCGCGCCCGCCTCTTCGTCGCTTGCCTCCAGCTCGGTCAGCGGATCGCCTGGGGGTACTTCGCCAGCAGCCATGAGAAGTCTGAGCGCCGCCGCCGACGGCCGCGTATCGAAGCCCAGCTTGTCCTCCGGTCGGTACGGCCAAGAGGCGCCAGAGACCGCAGGAGTGGGGTCGACGGGAGCTTCAACCGGCGAACAGGCTTCTGTCGGAAGTGGCGCCGCGGCGTCGTCCTCCGCGACAGCCGATGGCTCGACTTCCTCCCCTCAGCCGGCTGCAGGCGCGAGGGGCACAGCGCAAGAAACGCGACCCGCAACTGTGGCCGACGCACCACCGGGCCCGAGTTCGATCGGGGGTACCGGCGGCGCAAAGTCCAGCGAGGCCGCCAAGCTGGACCAACTTCTTGACACCTTGTCCTCACAGGGCGCTCGCAAGCCGAGCCTCGGCGATCGAATGTCAGAGACCGGGCGGCATATTTCGCAGGAGAAGGCGACCGTCTCAGTAACTATCAACCCGCATCACAACGACTAAGGCCATGCTGACGATGGCCGAGCTTCTCGCTTGGGAGCAACAGCAGGCGGAGGGCCATGATCTCTTCCGCGGCGAGATCCTCGCCATCGTCGGTCGAGCAGGCCGTCACAATCGCATCATCGGCAACTTGGCGAGTCGCTTTGTAGACCACCTCGATGGCACGCCGTGCCAGATCTTCGCCCAGGGCAGTGAGTCGATAGGGAGATGAATTTTGGAAGCGTTGTACAACCCGCAACTGTACGGAACGACGATCGCGAGCGAGATCGAGAAGATGGGCACGAGGGCAGTGGCCATCGCTAACCGCTGGGCATTGGGCTGGCCAGAAAAGGTGCTGGCGCTGCTGGTGGCCCGGGAGTACCTGCTGAAGTTGCGGGAGCAGAACGAACGTGAGCTAGATGTTTTGGCCGAAGAAGCGGGTTTCCCCCACCTGTCGCCCACTGAGATATTGCAAATGCATGGGGTATGTCTGGCACCCTGATGGGTGCTTCGGGGCCGGATTCAACTTCGCGCGTTAGATCATGTCACCAGAACTTGAGGACCAACTCATCACGCGCTATCCCCTCCTGTTTGCATGCAACCGCGACTGGGAAATGCACGGCGTCGATGAGCATTTCGCAGTCCAGTGCGGCGACGGTTGGTTCGGGCTAGTTGAAGCCACCTGCCGTGTATTGCAGGAACTGGCAATGCGAACGTTCGATCGAACGCGCGGCGGAGTTGTGTGGATGCCGCGAGCCCGCATCTATACCGATCCCGGCCAACGGACTGACCAAGGCGGCCTGATGCGAGTCGATCTATTTGACCGTGATCATCTTCCATCGCGGCCCGTGCCCGGCCATGTGATGACGGCCGCGACCCATGTCGATCTTCTCGCACGTGGCATATCTTGGATGGCGACCGATGCGAGCAGTGTCGTATGCGAGGTCTGCGGCAACGCGGGCCGGCACGCGAACCTCCGGGTCCGCTGTATGGACCACTGCGATGTGTCGGCAGCGGACGTGCAGTCGTTCGCCAACCGTGCAGTGGACAAGTTGCTCATGCAATGCCGTCCACCAGCAAACGGGAAGGCTTTCGTGACGGTACTACGGACGAAAAAGCGGCAGCGACCTCGCGCGTAAGCCACGCAGGAACTTGAACGTTGCCCTCACGCGCCTGGTGACTAATCGGATGACCGCGGACACGAGGACCAGCGGCGGCCTGAGTCATTGCTTCGCGTAGACGGTGCCTCCCGGATCGGTGAGCGTGCCGTCTTCATTGATCGTGAATTGCCCAGGGAGTCCGCCAGGGAACTGGAACGTCAAGACGTTGCCGTCGACGTGATAGGTCGTGGTCTTCAGTGGACCTTTCAGTCCTGCGGAAGTGACCTTGCCGTCAGGGCTGAAAGTGAAGCCGACGTGCTTAGGCTCCAAGTACGTGCCGTCGAGCTTGGAGGATGCTCCACAAGCAGCCAGGAACAAAGCGAGGAGGACAGGGATGAGTTTTCTCATGGCGGGCAATCTGCAAGGTTGGACTGATTGGACTGAACTGGCGCCGCCCAGCGTGAGCGGCGCCCGGCCGTCAGCCGGCGGCTGTGCCTGTGGTGAACGTGAAGCTGCGGGTGAATGACACGCCGTTGACCGTGCCAGTCAGGCTGACCGAGTACGTGGTGTTCGGCAGTAGGGGAGCCAACGGATAGGCAACCGCCTGGTATTGGCCGATCAGGCCCGTGGTGTCGTTCGCCTTGGTGAGGATATTCAGGGTGATCGGGTCGCTGTCGCCGATGGCCAGCATCGTCGCGGAGGACAAGGCGATGACGTCGGTTGGGTTGCCCATCACCGTAATCGGGGTTCCCCAGGCGCCGGACGTGTTCGGCGGGGTGGGTTCTTCGCTCACTTCTTCGTATGGCACGCCGGTGACGCCCTGGCAAGGGAAGGTCAGCGGATTGTTTGCGGTGGTGACGTTGGCAATAGTGGTGCTGCTCTCGGCAAGTTCCACGCCACCGAGAACTTCCGGGAAGGCGGTCAATGTGGTTTGCGCTACGCCGACGCCAATGAGGCTGGCGGGGAAGGCGATCGTCGCTTGGTGGTAGACGCCAGCACTCCACGCGTCGACCATGCTCTGCCCGTACTGGGCTTGGGTGAGCGTAGCGTTGGTGTAGATCGCGCCCGCATCGGAAGCGCCGGCAAAGACATCCGTAGGCCAGCCTAGCGCATTGGCGCGGTCCTGGCCTGTCGCACCCGTGAAGCCGGGGTTGCCCTGCACCTCGTCGTCCGTGATGACGTTGCCGTTGGCGATCATGTAGTTCGCATGATTCGTTGCGGCCTGGTCGAGGATGGTGTTTTGCTGGTACGCCGGGAAACCACACTGCGCGCGGTAGGCGTTGATGCTGGCGAAGATTTGAGCCTGCGCGGACCCCTCCGTGTAGGTCGGCGTCGTCTGGGTGGTGCCGACGGGCACGGTCGACGCGGGGGCGGGAGCAGGCGCCGGCGCAGCCGGGGCGGGCGTCGGAGCCGGACTCGGCGTCGGGTTGTTCATACTGGCGTCGGAGCCACCGCCGCCGCAGGCAGCCAGCGCGGCAACGCAGGCCGTCAGGAAGCCCAGGCGGGCGAGGCGGGTGGTAGCGGTGCTCGTGTTCGTGTTCGTGTTCGTGTTCGTGTTCGTGTTCGTGTTCGTGATCATGTATCGCTTTCCTCAAGCTTTATGGCAAAACGCAACACTACGAACTTCGTAGTATTCGGCGGGGATATTAACTACGAATCTCGTAGCCTCAAATGGCAGCTACGAAGATTCAAGGCACTCGTGAAATTTGGCCTGCACGCCTCAAAGAGGCGCGCTTGGCCGCGGGTTTGTCACAGCGGGAACTGGGCATCGCCGCGGGCATCGATCCAGGCGTTGCCTCGACGAGAGTGAACCGCTACGAGCAGGGCGTGCACCAGGCCGACTTTCAGATCGCCGCGCAGCTCGCGAAGGTGCTTCGGGTACCAGCGGCGTTCCTGTACTGTGAAGACGACGAGGTCGCTGCGCTGCTGGTGGCTCTTCATCGCGCGCCATCGACGCTGCGACGGCGCCTGATACGGGAAGTGATCCAGCAAGCCCAGGGTTGATCGTTCAAGAAGTGTCGACATCGTGCTTGCCTCAATTGCCGTTGAGAACTTTAGCGATGTCAGCCGTGCGGAAGTACACGCGGCGGCCACAGTCCTTCATCCTGGCCGCGTTGATGCGACGGGACCAGTCCGAGTTCGAACGAAGGCCAATGCGCAGCCCTTCGGCCGACCGGTTGAGCAGCTTTGCCAACTGGCCAATGCTGAGCAGCGGCCCATACGTGCTCGTGAGTGCATCTTCAATTTCCATGCCGTGGACTCCCTGAATGTCCGGAATTCAAAACCAGCGATCGGCGCAACCGCCGGCGGCGTAGCTCGCGTAGTCAAAGCCCTGTGCCTCCCAAGAGCCGGGGCGCGCCCATTGCGAGATTGCGAAATGCATCAAGGCTTCGAGGTACGCCTGCGGTGTCGTGCCGTCTGCGCTGGCGACCTCGCGGAGTTGGTCGAGGCCGCGCGCGGACAGGTGGATCGCCTCTGTCAGCGGAGTAGTCATCTTGTTTGGTCACTGCGTTAGTGTTGATTTATTGTTGTACAACAAATGAAGCAACGCAAGCCTTTTCTTGTACAACAAGAAATCATTTACACTTCTGACCATGGAAGAACCGAAACGCCCCCGTGGACGCCCTCCGACACCGCCTGAGGAAAAGCTCGAGGCGCGCACGATCCGGCTCACGTCAATCCAGTGGGCCAAGGTCGACGCGCTGGGCATGGCTTGGCTTCGCAAGCTCATCGACCGTGCAAAGACTCCCAAAGCTCCCTGATGGACACTTCCAGACTGATTTGTCCACAGGCCCACCCGGTAGAAGAAAGGTAGAAAGAAGGTAGAGAGCAATCGCGGGTCAAAAATCTCAATGAAAACAAGGGGTTGCCGGTGGGGTGCGCGACGCAACCCCGATAAACAGCGACGTAACCCCGATAAGAAGCGACGCAACCCCGACGAGGGCGCGACGTAACCCCGACGCGACCCCGCCCAGATCTGATGCGATGAGCGCGACGTAACCCCGACGAGGGGCGCGACGTAGCCCCGATAGGGCGTGGCGCGACGTAACCCCGACGCGACCCCGCCC
>FTIR01000210.1_pt2 | contig 17709 bp, 13 predicted proteins | sample 1658041 | NCBI WGS metagenome assembly FTIR01 (sample SAMEA3914793, study PRJEB12502) | metagenome | biome: forest; material: soil | place: Canada | collected 2011-07-03 | depth 0.3 m | reverse complement strand
GTGGGCATGGGCGTGCTGCCGTTGCAGTTCAAGGTCGACGGCTGGCAGAAGCTGAACCTGACCGGCGAGGAGATCGTCTCCATCCGCGGCCTGAACGACCTCAATCCGCGCCGCACCCTGACGGTGGAGCTCTATCGCGCCTCGGACGGCCGGATCGCCCGCTTTCCGGTGATCTGCCGCATCGACACCCCGACCGAGCTCGACTATTTCAAGCAAGGCGGCGTGCTCAACTACGTGCTGCGCAACCTCGCGCGGGGCGAAGCGGCCTAGCGGGTTCGCCACAGCCCTATTCGTCAGTGAACCCCTCCATCCCGCGCGCGGTCATTCCTTTCCCATCGGGAGAGGAAGGCCGCGCGAGGGGCCGGGATGGCGAATGCGGCGCGTCTGGTCCCCCCCGTCTTGCGCCCCATGCTCAAGCTCACGGCCTCGTGAGGCGCGCAGCCGGGGCAAACTCGGCTATGTGCGGCGCAATGCGTAGGATGGCGTTTGCACTCTTGGGTCTGGCCACCGCGGCCCTGGCGACGCCGGCCGCGGCGCGAACCCCTGTCGTGGTCGAGCTGTTCACCAGCCAGGGCAGCTCGTCCTGCGTCAAATCCGGCGATGTCCTGGCAGAACTGGGCGACAAGCCGCCCATTCTGGCCCTGACCTTCGACGTGGACTACTGGGACTATCTGGGCTGGGCCGACAGCTTCGCCAAGCCGGAATTCAGCAATCGCCAGCGGGCCTATATGCAGCCCCTGGGCCTGCGCGAGGTCTATACCCCCCAGCTGGTTATCGACGGGGCGGTGGAGACGGCGGCGGTATCATCCGACAAGATCGCGCCCCTGATCAAACAGGCGGCGCGCAGCCATGTTGCGCCGCCCCAGATCCAGTTCGGCAAGGGCCGCGTCTCCATCGGCTCGGCCGGCAGGGTCAAGGGCGGCGGCGAGGTCTGGCTGGTGCGCTATGATCCCAAGGACCAGTCGGTTCAGGTCAGGACCGGCGAAAACCGCGGCCAGACCCTGGTGGAGCACAATGTGGTGCGCGACCTGGTCCGGCTGGGCGCCTGGAACGGCCGGCCCAAGGCCTTCCGCCTGCCCGACCCCTCCGCCGATGGCCTGAACACCGTGGTCCTGGTCCAGGGCGCCCATGGCGGGCGGATCCTGGCCGTGGGGCGGCCCTGACGGCGGGGACCTCTGGGTTACGCCGGGTCACGATGCTTGACAGCCGCTGGGTGACAGTCCCTAAGCGCGCCGCTGGCCCATCCGATCAAACCTGCCCGGGAACACCCATGCTTGACGATCTCCTCGCCAACAACCGCGCCTGGTCGGCCAAGAAGACCGCGGTCGACCCCGACTTCTTCCATCGGCTGGAACGCCAGCAAAGCCCGGAATATCTGTGGATCGGCTGCTCCGACAGCCGGGTGCCGGCCAATGAGATCGTCGACCTGGATCCGGGCGAGCTGTTCGTCCACCGCAATGTCGCCAATCTCGCCCCGCCCCAGGACGCCAACTATCTGTCGGTGCTGCAGTTCGCGGTCGAGGTGCTCAAGGTCAAACACATCATGGTGGTCGGCCATTATGGCTGCGGCGGCGTGGCGGCCGCCGTCGACGGAAAACGCCGCGGCCTGGTCGACCACTGGCTGCATCCGATCCGCGAGGTCTATGCCGAGCACCGCCACGACCTGGAGGCCCTGCCTGAAGGCCGGGCGCGGATGGACCGCCTGTGCGAACTGAACGTGATCCGCCAGGTGCGCAATGTGGCCTCGGACGTCTTCGTGCAGGACGCCTGGGCCCGCGGCCAGATCCTGTCGGTGCACGCCTGGGTCTATTCCCTGGCCAATGGCCTGGTGACGGACCTGGGCGTGACGATCAGCGGGCTCGAGGATCTGGAGCGCCTGGGGCGGGGTTAGACTTCCTCAATTCTCCTTCACCCGCACCCGGGCTGTGACGGTCCGGCCCTGGTCGTCCGCCACCGCCAATCGATAGAACCCGCCCGCCGCCGGCCGCCAGACCACCTGGCCGCTGTCGGGATCAGCCTTGAGCGGCGCGCCGTCCACATACCAGGACAAATGATCGCCGATCGCCGCCAGGACCAGGCCCCGCGACGCCGGTCCTAGCCCATCCGCCTGAACCACGGCGCCATCGGGCGGAAAGATCAGCCTGGGGCCGTCGATTTGCTGCGCCAGGCGCGTGAGGGCGGCGGGGGCCTGTTTCGGCGCGATGGGATGGGCGGCGGATCCCGGCGCAGCCAGGGCGTCGGCGGTGTCGAACAGCAGGGGCAGGGCCGCATCGCGCCCGGTCAGGCCGCCGCGCGCGCCGCCATCGGCCCGGCCGGTCCACACCACCAGGGCGTAGCCCCCGGCGACCCCGGCGGCCACCGCGTCGCGATAGCCGTAGGAGGTGCCCGTCTTATAGGCCATGCGCGGGCCGCCCTGGGTCAGGGCGGCGGGGGCACGGCCCTTGGGCGCCGGGGTCTCGCGCAGAATGTCGAGGATCTGGCCGGCGGTGGTTGCGCGCACCAGGCGCACGCCGGGCTGGACCGGCCTCAACGCCGCCTCGGCCTCGGTGAAGGCCAGGGGCTTGGCCAGACCGCCGTCGCCCAGGGCGGCATAGAGCACGGCCAGGTCCCTCAAGCTGATCCCCTCCCCGCCCAGGGCCAGGGACAGGCCGGGATCGCTGAACCCCGCCTGAGGCCGCACCAGTGTCACGCCCGCCGCTTCCAGGCGGCTCAGGAACACCCGGGGACCGATGCGGTCGAGGGTTTCCACCGCCGGCATGTTCAACGAATAGTTCAGCGCCTCGCCGGCGGTCACCGCGCCGTGGAACACCCGGTCGAAATTCTCCGGCTGATAGTCGGCGAAGCGGCGCGGCTGGTCCTGGATCATCGTGTCGGGCGCCGCGATCCCGTCGTCGAAGGCGAAGGCGTAGATGAAGGGCTTGAGCGCCGAGCCGGGCGAGCGCAGGGCGCGGGTCATGTCCACCCAGCCGCCGGGCCGGTCCAGCCCGGCCGAGGCCACGGCCGCCCGCACCGCACGGGTCTTGATCTCAACCACCAGGATCGCGGCCGTGGCGCGCGGCCCTTGCGCCTGGGCCGTGCTGGCGGCCAGGGCCTCCAGCCGCCTTTGCAGCGCGGCGTCCAGGGTCGAGGTCACCGTGGCCTGATCCGGCGGCGCGGCGCGGGCCAACTGGGCGGCCAATTGCCAGGCCAGGGCGGGAAACGGTGAGCGGCCGGGCAGAGGGTCTGCGACCGCCTCCCGGGCCTGTTCGGCGTCCAGATTGCGGCTGCGGACCAGCTTGGCCAGGACCTGGTCGCGGGCCAGGCGCGCCATCTGGGGCCGCCGGTCGGGCCGCCGCGCCTCGGGCGCCTGGGGCAGGGCGATCAGCAGGGCCTGTTCGCTGTCGGTCAGGCTCTCCGGCCCATGGCCGAAATAGGCCAGGGAAGCGGCGCGCACCCCCTCCAGATTGCCGCCATAGGGAGCCAGGGTCAGATACAGAGCCAGGATCTGGCGTTTGTCGAACCGCCCCTCCAGCTGCGCCGCGCGGGCCATCTCGATCAGCTTGGCCGCCACGGTGCGGCGGCGAGGCTCCAGCAGGCGCGCGGTCTGCATGGTCAGGGTCGAGGCGCCCGAACGGGCGTGGCCGGTGACCACCGCCGCCGCCGTGGCCCGGGCGAGCGACAGGGGATCGATCCCCAGATGCAGGTAGAAGCGCGCATCCTCGATCCGGACCACCCGTCTCAGAAAGGCCGGGTCGGTGCGGGTCAGATCGGCCCGCAGCCGCCAGCGCCCCTTTTCGACGGGCAGGGCGCGCAGCCAGGCGCCGTCATGGTCCAACACCACGGCCGACGACCGCTCGGCCCGGCGCAGATCCGGCGGGAAGGCCAGATCCAGGGTCAGGAGGGCCGCTTCAGCCGCGACAAGGCCGATCAGCCCAAGGACGATACGGCGGATCAAGGCGCCCTCACAACCCCGGAGCCTGCACCACCGCGCGCCCGCCGGCCGAGCGGGCATGGACGCCCGGCCGGTACATGTCGCGGGCCTCCACCCCTGGCAGATAGAAGCTGCCCGGCGTCACCGCGCGCGCCACATAGGCCACGGCGAAGGGCTTGCCCCCGGCCAGGGTCATGGCCGCCACATAACGATCATCCCGCGCTTCCTGGGCGCTGGGCGCGTCCAGCTTGCCCAGGAAGCTGTAGGGACCATTGGAGGACCCCTTGCCGCCGTCACCCTGGGCGTCGTCGGGGCCGAGCTTGGCCTCGATCTCGAGCCCGGCCGGCAGGGGATCGTCCAACACCAGGGCGGTGGCGCGGCCCTGGTGCGATTGGCCCGACAGCCGGACGATCACCCGCTCGCCCTGGGCCAGTCTGGACAGGTCCGCTCGCCCGCCGCTCAAGGTCCAATAGCTGGCCTCCACACTCAGGCCCTGGCTGTCGGCGGCGGGCGAGGTCAGGGGCGTGCCGCGCACGGTGACGGTGCGCCAGATGGCCCCGGTCCCGGCGTTGGTGAACCGGGCGTCGGCCAGGCGACCCACCGACCAGCGCGGCGCTCCAGCGGCGGGATCCATGGCATAGGCCCCGGTGACGGCGAGCCTTGGCCTGCCCGACACGGCCAGCATGGCGTGCGCCGCCTGCAGCAACCGCGCCTGCTCCTGGGTGTTAAGCTGGTCCGGGTCCTTGACCACGCCGGCCAGACGGTCCTGCAAGCTGCGACCGATAGCGGTCTCACCGGCCTCGTAGGCATAGGCGATCACCCCGGCGAGGTCGCGCAGAGGGCTTTGATACCAGTCGCTCTCGTCCTTGTAGCTCAGGGCCTGGACGGCCTGGACCAGGCTGTCGTGGGCCCTGGCCCTGTCGCCCATCATGGCCAAGCCAGCCCCGACCTGGGCCTTGGCCAGGGGCGAGGCCTCGGTCTTCATCTGCACGTCATGCCACCAGCGCAGCCGGGCCAGGTCGCCACGCCCCGCCTTGGCCAGCACATAGAGGGCATAGGCCGAAGCCCGGCTGCGCATGCGCTGGGTGGCCGCCTGGGACTCCGCGGGCGATCCGCCCCACCAGGCCGGATAGTTGAGTTCATAGCCCACCGAGGCGAAGCCTTCGGGTCGGGAGATCTGGCGCATGGCCCCCAGGGCCCGCTCATAGGCGCCGTCGGGAATCACCGCCCCCTGCGCCTTGGCCTGCACGATCAGGTCGGTGGCGTAGGCGCCGAGCCAGGCGTCCGCTTCGCCATCGCCCACGCGCCAAAGCCCGAAGGCGCCATCCAGGCTCTCGCGGTCCAGCAGGCGGCCGATGGCGTCGTCCAACGCCGCTGTGGAGCGCCGGACCCTGGGATCGCTCGACAGTTCCGCCGCATAGAGCAGAGGATAGGCGGTCGAGGTCAGTTGTTCGGTGCAGCCATAGGGATAGCGATTCAGGGACAAGGCGATGGCCCCGGGGTCAAAGCCGCGGAACGGCGAATAGCCCACCTGCAGGGTGACGCTGCCCGCCGCCAGGCCCCGCATCAACTCGGGCGCAGGGGTGTAGCTCTCGCCGGGCCCTTGCAGGGCTGTGGTCATGCGGGTCACCGGTCCCCAGCCCAACCGAGTCTGCAATGGATAGGTCTTGGAGGTGGTGAAGCCTGGGCCATTGACGGTGAAGCCCACGGTGCTAATCCCCGAGATGCTGGGCGCGATCAGCGGCGCATGGGCGGCCAGCCGCTGGCCGCGGGCCAGCGGATATAGTTTCTGGAACGGCGCCAGGACCCCGCCCTGGGAGAACAGCCTGGCCATGTAGTCGCCGGCGCGGCCCTCCAGATTGTGCAGCTCCAGGGTCGCCCAGGCGCGGTCGCCCGGGGCCAGGAAGCGCGGCAGGTTGAGGTCGGCCACCACCGGCTGACGCACGGTCACCGCCTGGGCGTTCGAACCCACCGCCTGATCGGTCCAGGCCACGGCCATGATGCGCAGCTCGCCATTGAAGTCGGCCGCGGGGAGTTTGACCACCACCTTGCCGTCGGCGCCCGTATCCACCACCCCCGACCATAGGGCCACGGTCTTGATTGGGGTGACGGTCAGGCCTTCTCCACCCAGCTCGTCGCCACCGAAATTGACCGCCGTCGGCGCCCCCAGATTGGGATCCAGCAGACGGCCGTAGTCGTCACGATAGTCCAGGGTCAGGGCCCGCTTGCCGAAATACCATTTCAGGGGGTCGGGGCTGTCCTGCTTGGTCAGGCGCAATATGCCCTCGTCCACCGCGGCGATGGTCAGGTGGGCGTGCTGGCCGAACTTCAGGCCATGGACGATCACCGGCACCGCGACCTGGGCCTTGGAGTCCAGCTTGGCCGGGGTCCCCAGATCCACGGTCAGGCGCTGATCCCTTGGGTCCAGCGGCACATAGATCAGGCCCAGGGCGCGGCGCGGCCTCGGTGTCTTGGCCGGGTCCCGCGGCTGGATCACGCTGACCAGGACATAGGCGCCGCCGCCCCAGGCGGCCGAGGTCTTCAGTCTCACCGTGGTCTCGCCCTGGCCCACAGTCAGGGTCCTGAAATCGATCAGCCGGTCGGTGGCCACCGCGACCTGGGCCTCACCGCCATAGGGGGCCTTGATCGCCACCTCGACGGTGTCGCCCTGGGCCCAGCTGCGGGCGCCGGCACTGACCCGGGCCACGTCCGGGGCGTCAGCCGATTGGGCCGGCGCACCCCAGCCGGCTGAAAAGCGTATGACCGTCTTGGCGCCGGTGGCCGCAGCGACCTCCAACCGGTAGTCACCCCAGCCCAGGCGCCGGTTCAGGCGCAGGGAATTCGAGGGCGTCATGGCGGCGAGCCCCTTGGCCAACACCGCATCGTGGCTGGTCCGCCGCCATTGCCAACGACCGTTCTGCTGGAACCAGTCGTAGTTCCAGGTCTCGGCGATCAGACTCCAGCTCACCCCTTGGACGGCCGTTCGGCGGCCTTGGGCGTCCACGGCGATCACGTCCAGGGCCACGGGCGCCGTGTCGCCGTGGTCGCTATCGGCCCGATCGACCTTGACCCCGAAATAGACCGGCTGGGTGCGGATCTTCAGAAAGGCGCTCTCGCGCACCGGCCGTCCGCCCGGCTCGAACACCGAGGCGGTCAGGGTCGCGGCCAGGGGGATCTTGCTGTCTCCCGCCGCCGAGGCGGCCACGGCCAGGGTGGCGGCGCCCGACCCGTCGGTGACGGTGGTTCCCAGATCCACCAGCTTCTCGTCGAACGCCGCCTGCTGATCCCCCCACTGATAGTCCTTGTACTGCGGGAACGGATTGGGGTCGGCGCGCAGGCGCACCTCGCCCTGGGTCTGCAGGCCGGCGCCGGGCGCGCCATAGAGGAAGCGGGCCGAGACCGGAATTTTACGGGTTTCGCCGGCCCCGATGGCGGTCTGGGCCTGGGCGGCGAGAGAAACTGCCAGCCTCTGCGGCGTGAAATCCTCCACCGAGAAGCTCAGTGAGCCGACTGGATCGTCGGTCCCCTCCACCTGCAGGTCGGCGGTCCAGCGCCCGCGCGGCGCCGTGGCCGGCAGGGCGACGTCCTGGGCCACCACGCCCAGGACTGTGCGTTGGAAGGCGATCTTTTTGAACTCGACGCCCGAGGGCCGCTTGATCACCAGCGCGCCTTTGCGGTCGCCCACGGCATGGGCCAGCCGGTCGCGGACCATGGCCACCAGATGCACGGTCTCGCCGGGACGATAGATGCCGCGATCGGCATAGAGATAGGCGTCGATATCGGTCTTGACGGTCCGACCGGCGATCGGCGAGGCCGAATCCGCCGCCGTCCGGCCACCGACACCCTGGTTCGACAGGTCCACGGGCGAGCGGTCCAGATCGAGCACCGCCAGATCGCCCAGGGCGCCATAGGCCATGACCATCTTGGCCGCCGAGGCGCCCTCGCCCTTCAGCAAGGGCCGCGGGAACCGCACCCGGCCCGAGGCGTCGCTGACCACACTGGCCAGGTCTTCGCCGGTCTTGGCCACCAAGGCCACCCGCACCCCTGGCAGGGTCCTGGCGGTCTTCAGGGAACGGACCACCACGTCGAGGGCCTCGGAGCCGTCATAGGCCGACAGCCCCATATCGGTGAACATGATCCAGCGCCGGGCCTGGGCCGGCGGATTGTTGTCCGCCGGGCGACCATCATCGCCTTTCAGGTCGCGCCCGCCCGAGGCGTCCCGCGCCTTGATGACATAGCCGCCGGCCTTCATCTCTTTCAGCACGGCGCCCAGGGGAAACACGGTGGTGATGCGCTGGCCGGCCGCGCCCTGGACGGTCACATCCCCCTTCCAGACGATTCGTCCGTCCTCATCGGGACTGTCCTGGCCATAGTCGCCGGCATAGTCGCCCTCGGGCGTGGGGTCCGGAGCGCTGATCTCCTTGCGCACCAGATTGCGATCGGGCACGCGCCAGACCTCGACGGCCAGTTTCTGCACATTAAGGGTCTCGATGCCGACACCGTCGGATTCCTCGCGCGGCAGGATCACCCCGGTCCCGGCGAAACCGACATAGGGCGGCTTTTCGCCGAAGGCGAAATCCACATCGGCATTGGCGGCCAGGGTCTCGCCATCCATGGCCGGCAGGCCCTTGAGCAGGGTCACGCGGTGGTCGACCAGATTCAGGCCTGAGACGCACAGCTCGTCGTCATGCACGCTCACCGCCGGCGGGTGGCCAAGGTCGGGAGAGACCAGCACATAGTCGGCATAGCTCCTGCTGGCGTCCAGCGGGCGGGTCAGCTCGATACAGCCGGCGGCGTCGGGTTTGCCGGTGTCAATGCGCTGTTTCCAGACCGCAAATCCGTCCGGCTTGGGCGCTCCGGCGCGGCTGGCCGAGACGGCCCGCAGCTTGCCGAAGAAAGGCCAGGCGAATCCCTGGTCGGCCGAGGGAGTGTTTCCACCGCCCGGTCGAGCGGCCAACAGGCCATGGGTGTCGGCCAGACGCATGGTCAACGCCCCGCCGCCAAAGCCGAGCGCCGCGATCGCCACCGCGGCGGCGATCAATCGTCTGCGATCCATGGAAGACTCCCTGCCCGCCCGGATTCTCCGCCGAGGGATGGGCGATGGAAGCTGAACCTTTGGGGGCGGTCAATCGGGCTGGAATGACGCCGTTACATATGTTCGCGGCGTGTCGTCGCCGCCTCACCCGGATCCTGCCGGGCGTAACCGAAATTCAATCGCCCTCGCCCAGGATGCCGGCGCAAGGGCTGGCGCGGCGTCGCGAGCATTGGGAGTCGGGCGTTCATGCAGCACAGATTCCGGACGCTCGACGGGATCCGAGGCGTGGCCGCGCTGCTGGTGGTGGTGCTGCATGGCCAGCCGATTCTGCACACGCGCCTGTTCGAGCATGGCTATCTGATGGTCGACCTGTTCTTTTTGATGAGCGGGTTCGTGTTGTCGGCAGGCTATGGCGCGCGGCTGCAGGCTGGAGGCGCCGGAGCATGGTTCGCCCGGCGGCGGTTCCTGCGGCTCTATCCCCTGGCCATGGTCGGAATGGCCATGGGCGGCGCGGCCGAGCTGTTCGGCCTGGCCCACGCAACCCTGAGCCCCCTGCCGCAATGGCCCTTGATGGCTGCGCTCAGCGTGAGTTTCCTGCCCTGGCTGGGCGGCGGCCTGATCGCGCCGTTCGACGGGCCGACCTGGTCGCTGCAGCTCGAATTCTGGATCAACGCCCTGTATGGCGCGGTGGCGCCCCGGCTCTCCAATCGCCGGCTGGCCTGGGTGGTCGCGACCTGCGGCTTCGCCCTGGTGGCGGCCAGCCTGAGCCGCGGTCAGTTCGACGGCGGCTTCGCCAATGACGACCCCAGCCGCCAGGCCGGTTCGCTGGCCTTTCTGGTGGGTTGGGCCAGGACCGGGTTTTCCTTTCCCCTAGGGATTTTGCTGCACCGGCTGTGGCAAGCCGGGCGGGTGAAGGTCGGGGCGTCGCGCGCCGCCGGTTGGATCGTCCCGGTCGGCCTGACGCTGGTCGCCATCGCCCCGCCGGTCGCCACGCCCCTGTTCGACCTGGCTATTGTCGGCGGCGTCTTCCCCGCGCTTCTGATGCTCGCCGTCGACAATGAGCCGTCCGGGAGCCTGGCCGGGATTTATGACCGGCTGGGTCGATTGTCCTTTGGCCTCTACGCCCTGCACGGGCCCATCCTGGTCTTTTTGCATGGGCTCGAGCCGGTCCAGGCGGGCGTGGTCCTGAGACTCGCCTTATTCAGCCTTGGCCTGGCGGCGTCCCTGCTGGCGGCCGCCGTCGCGGAGCGATGGATCGACGCGCCCATACGGCGTTACATCCGGCGGAATGAATCTATGATTCAAGGCGCTACTGCCTCGGCGAGCCCGGTTTAAGGCCTTGGTCACGCCGCTGGGCTACAAGGCTTCAAGGCCCTTGGCCGAAGCCGCGCAGTCCAGAGCCTGACCGAGCCCTATGTCGCTTGTCCCCGCCTCCACCCTGGCCGCCCTGGGATCCCTCCCAGCCCTGGCGGCGGGCAAGCTGATCCACCTGCTCCTATCCCCCACCTCTTCCTTTTCGCTGGTTTCGCTGTTCTGCGCCGCGGCGATCTCGGCCGCAGTCCTGGCGCGGCGCCGGGGCCGACGGGGCCGCCGGATGCGGGCGGCGGTGATCCTGCGCGCCCTGTTCCCCAAGGGGCGGCTGGCCAGCCGTTCCAGTCGCGCCGATCTCGGCTTTTTCCTGTTCAACCTGTTTTTGTTCGGCCTGCTGTTCAGCTGGCTGATCGTCTCGTCGGGCGCCATCGCCCAGATGGTCGCCGGCGCCATCCGGCAGATCTTCGGACCTACCGCGCCCATGCCGCTGCCCGGCCCAGTGCGCTCGGCGCTCGCTACCGTGGCCCTGTTTCTCGCCTATGAGCTGGGCTTTTGGACCGACCACTATCTCAGCCACCGGGTCGCCTTCCTATGGGCGTTCCACAAGGCGCATCACACGGCCGAGACCCTGTCGCCCCTGACCAATTTCCGCGTCCACCCCATCGACGGGATCAAATTCGCCAACATATTGGCGCTCTTTCTGGGGGTTACGGCGGGGGTGTTGCAGGTGGCGCTGGGCAAGGAGGCCGGCGGCTTCGTCCTCGGCGACCGCAACGTCATCCTGCTGGCCTGCACGCTTGTGGTCCTGCATCTGCAGCATTCGCACATCTGGATCGCCGCCACCGGCGCCTGGGGTCGCATCCTGCTCAGCCCGGCCCATCACCAGATCCACCATTCCAGCGATCCGGCCCATTTCAACAAGAACCTGGGAGCCTATCTGTCGATCTGGGACTGGCTGTTCGGCACCCTGTGCGTGCCGACCAAGGCGCCGCAGCGGCTGACCTTTGGCGTTAGCCCGGCCGATCCGGCGCACCACAGCGTGACCGGCTGTCTGCTCACGCCGCTGGCGGAGGCTGTGGGCCCGTTACAGCCCGCGCAAAAGCGCCTAAGCCGCCGCCCAGCCTTTTGAATCGAAGGCGCTGGGGTCGGCGATGGCCATCTCGTTCCAGTCCAGATCCGGGGGCGGATGGCTGGCGGCGGCGACGATGGCCTGCAGTTCGGCCGCGGAGGTCACGCCCACCAGCACGCTGGAGGCTTCCGGGCGCGACAGGGCGAAGCCCAGGGCGGCCTGCAGCGGATCCGAACGGCCCTCGGCGATCAGGCGGCGCACCTTGGAGAGGGACGAGGCGGCGCTCTTCATCGGCCCCGGCACCCGGTCGGGCGGCAGGAACAGCAGGCCTTGCAGGAAGATCGAGCGCAGTTGAACCTCGATACCCATCTCGGCGATCTTCGCCAGGGAGCCGTCCATCAGCAGCCGCTGGTCGAGCAGGCTAGCCGGCGCCTGGATCAGGTCGGGCTTGAAACGCTTGGCCAGGCCCACCGGATCGTCGGACGCGAACACCGACAGCCCGATCTTTTTGAACACGCCTTCTTCGCGCAGGGCGCATAGACGGTTCCAGGATTCCGGCCCCATGGCGCTGTGCAGATCGCCGGCGACCTGGACGACGATGGCGTCGGCCTGCCGCAGGCCCAATCGCCTCAGGCTGGCGCGGGCGGCGTCCTCGATATAGTCGGCCCCACGGTCGGCGCGGCCGGTCTTGACCATGATCCGGTAGGGGCAAGGGCGCGGCATGCGCTCGCCGATCACCGTTTCCGCGTGCGGCGCGCCGTGGGTGGTGTCGAACACGCCCAGGCCCGAGCGCGCGGCAAGGTTCATGATTTCAGTGACTTCGGCCTCGGGCGAGCGCCCGCGCACCGGCGCGCTAGCGTCCAGCGGAAATTGCGCGGCTCCAAAGCCCAGCTTGGAAAGCGGCGTACTCATCGGACACCCACACCAATTGTTCTTGTCGTCTTGAGCCACCCTGCGCCGCAAACGATTAAAGAAGCGGTATCGATAATCGCGCTTGACGGCCGACCCGGCGCTCCCACCTTCAGGAGCGATGCTGCATCCCCTTCCCGACTGGCCGGTGTTCGGCTTCGCCGACGATGTCCGGCCGGCCCTGAAGGCCGCGCGGGAGGCCGGGCGCCCAGCCGCGCTTGTCACCCTGCATACCGTGGAGGGCGGAGGACCACGTCCCCCAGGAACTCAGATGCTGTTCGCCGAGGCGATCGTTTCAGGCTTTTTGTCCGGCGGCTGCGTCGAGGGCGACGTGGCGTTGCATGCGGCCGAGACGCTTGAGGATGGCAGGCCTCGAAGGCTGGTCTATGGCGAAGGTGGCCCCTGGCCCGATATCCGCCTGTTGTGCGGCGCGCGCATCGAGTTGCTGGTGGAGCGGGTGGAGCCGAACGACGAGGCCGCCGGCCGCCTGCTCGACATGACCGCCCGGCGGCGACCCGCGCTCTGGCGAACCGACGGCGAGCGGCGCAGTGTCGAGCCCGGGCGGCGGGCAGATCCCGCCTGCGCCGTGGATCTGGGCCGTTTCGAAATCCGCCGGCTCTATGATCCCACGCCACGCCTGGCCGTGATCGGGGCTGATCCCACCGCCCTGGCCATCGCCCAGCTGGGCGTGCAGGCCGGGTTCGAAACCCACCTGATCCGCCCCAAGGGACCGGGCGAGCCGCCGCCGACGGCAGGCCTGACCTATAGCCGCGCCGAGCCCGCCGAGGCCTTGGCGGCGCTGGGGCCCGATCCCTGGACAGCGGTGGCGGTGGCCACCCACGACTGGGACATCGACCAAGCCGCGCTGATGGCCGCCCTGCCGTCGGCGGCGTCCTATGTCGGCGTGCTGGGCGCGCGCCGGCGATTGCCCGAGCGCCTGATGCGGCTGAGGGCCGCGGGTATCGCGGAGGACGCGCTAAACCGCCTGCGCGCGCCGATCGGCCTGGACCTGGGCGGCAAGGCGCCTTGGGAGGTCGCCGTGGCGGTGATCGGCGAGATCATCGCCGCACGGGAGCGATCCTAAACCCCGCTCGCCAGGGCCTCGGCATATTGTCCGCCCTTGCGATAGCGGAACAGGTAGGACGGCGTGATCGCCTCCACGGCCGTGGGCTCAATGCCCAGATCAGCCAGGCCCAGCGCGCCAGCGGCGACCACATTGTCGGTGCGCAGCAGCTCGACCTGGTCGCGGGTCAGAAACGGCGCGATCGGCAACAACGCGCTGGGCAACTCCGCCGCGGCGCCCATCAGGCTGGCGAGGGCGAAGGGAATTGGGACCAGGATCCGCTGGCGGCCAGTCTCGCTCAGGATCAGTTCCATCAGGGCTTTGAAGGTATAGATCGCCGGCCCGCCCAGCTCGTAGGTCTGGCCGGCCGTGGCCGGATCGCCGATCGCATTGGCCACCGCCGCCGCCACGTCGCCGACGAACACCGGCTGAAACCGGGTATGGCCGCCGCCGATCAGGGGCAGGACCGGCGACAGGGTCGCCATCTGGCCGAACCGGTTGAAGAAGCTGTCGTCGCGGCCGAACACGATCGAGGGCCGCAGAATAGTGGTTCCCGGGAAGACTTCGCGCGTCGCGGCCTCGCCCATAGCCTTGGTCCGCGCATATTTGGAGGCCGAATCGGCGTCCGCGCCGATCGCCGACACCTGGATCAGGCGCGTGACGCCGGCCGCAGCCACGGCTTCGGCGATATTGCGCGCGCCCATGGCGTGCAGGCTCTGGAACTGCTGGCGACCGCTCTCGTAGAGCGCGCCCACAAGGTTGACGCAGGCCTGGGCGCCGTCCAAGGCGCGGGCGATCGAGATCGGAGCGCGAATATTGGCCTGAAGAATCTCGATCTGGCCCACATCGCCCAGCATGCGTAGGCGATAGCCGTGGCCAGGCCGGCGCACCGCCACCCGCACGCGATAGCCTCGCTTGGCCAAAGCCCGCACCGTCTGGGCGCCCAGGAAACCCGAGCCGCCGAAAACCGTCACCAGTCCTTGCATGAGTTCGCCTCGATGCCCCACGCCATATCGTCAAGGTGGGGATAGCCGAGCGACCGGCGGCGCGCAATGCGCGGCTGATGGCCATGAAGCTCCACTTGGCCATTGACTGCGGATTTCATCCGCCCTATCCGTCGCGCCCTTCGATCGGACCATCGATCGGGCCCAGGTGGCGGAATTGGTAGACGCGCTGGCTTCAGGTGCCAGTGGCTTAACGGCCGTGGAGGTTCGAGTCCTCTCCTGGGCACCACCCCCTCCCTCAAGACGGGGGGCGAGAGTTGGAGCTGCGTCACAGCTGTGACCATTCATCTGCATGACGGCGATCTTCCCGACACGGTCGATTTTGGCGCGTCGGTGGCGGTCGATTCGGAAACCATGGGCCTGAGGCTTGGCCGCGACCCCTTGTGTGTCGTGCAGCTGTCCGCCGGCGACGGCGACGCCCATGTGGTCCAGTTGCGTCGGCCGGATTATGACGCGCCGAATCTCAAACGGGTGCTGACCGATCCGAAGGTGCTGAAGCTCTTCCACTTCGGGCGCTTCGATATCGCCATGTTCGCCCTGCATCTGGGCGTAACCACCACCCCGGTCTATTGCACCAAGATCGCGTCCAAGCTGGCCCGCACCTATACCGACCGCCACGGGCTGAAGGACGTGACCCGGGAGTTGTTGGGCATCGAGCTGTCCAAGGCTCAGCAGAGTTCCGACTGGGGCGCGGCCAAGCTGTCGCCCGAGCAACTGACCTATGCCGCCAGCGACGTCTTGAATCTGCATGCCCTGAAGACCCGTCTCGACGCCATGCTGGTTCGTGAGGGGCGCATGGAATTGGCCCAGGCCTGTTTCGATTTCCTGCCCGCGCGCGCGAAATTGGATCTGGCCGGTTGGGAAGACGTCGACGTCTTCGCCCACACCTAGGCGGGGGCCATGGCGATGTCCGCGGTCCCAGCGATGAACGGCCTGGACGACGAGCGCTGGATCGCGCGGCGGCGGGCGCGGATGTTGGCCTGGAAGCGCCGTTCGCGGCTGATCCATCGGCTGCGCCGCATCCTGCCGCTGACGGTCGCCGGCGTGCTGGTGTTGCTCACCGGCTGGGTGATGATCAAGGGCGCGATCACACGCATGGGCGATAGCCACGCCGGCCGCGGGGCGATCCACATGACCAACGCCCATTTCTATGGCCGCGACGGCAATGGCCGCGCCTTTGTCCTGGGCGCCGCCGAGGCGTCGCGCGGCAATGGCGACATGCAGCAGATCTCCCTGGTCAAGCCGCTGCTGCAGTTCAACGCCGATGAGCTCAAGCCCAGCCAGATCACCGCCAACCGCGGCGCCTATCGCGAAGACACCCACATATTGGACCTGACCGACCATGTGGTGCTGGTCGATGGCGCCGGCGACACCTTCGTCACCGACCGCGCCGTGGTCGACACCGTGCACGCAGTGGTCAACGGCTGGAGCAAGGTGCGGGGAACCGGCCCCAGGGGGGTGATCACCGCCAATTCCTATGGCGTCTATGATCACGGCCAAAGGGTGGTTTTCAGCGGCGAGGTCCACTCCATCATCAATCCGAATTGAGCGCCGTCCCTGCGACCGCTCGGCCCGTTTTTGGCCAAGAAAGCGCTCTAAACTAAAGGCTTACCCGGTCGGCCCGATTTGATGGTATCTGACCGCACTTCAGTAAAAAGGTGTTGGGCTGGCGGGGCGCGGCTCGAATGTTTGGATCTTGTGACTATCTACCAGCCTCCACCGGCGCTCGCTTCGACTCAAAATGAGCTGAGGAGCATGGGCGCCGGCCCGCCGACCAAGACTTGAGGACGCGATCGATGAACCGCCTGACGGCCCTTTTTGCGCTGACCACGCTCGCGGCCCCCCTGGCCTGCGCCGCGCCGGGCGCCGCCTGGGCTCAGCTCGCCGCCTCCAGCAAGGCGCCGGTCGACGTGACCGCCGACCAGCTGGTGGTCGAGAACGCCCAGTGCCTGGCCAGCTACAAGGGCGCCGCCGAAGCGCTTCAGGACACCAGCCGGCTGCGCGCCGACACCATCACCGTCTATAACAAGATGCTGGCTCCCCATTCCGGCGGCGGCTCCAATTGCGGTCAGTTGGATCGGATGGAGGCCGAGGGCTCGGTTTATTACGTCACCCCGGACAAGGTGGTGAAGGGCGATCATGCGGTCTACAGCGCCGACGCCAAGACCATCACCGTCACCGGCCAGGTGGTGGTGGCCCAAGGCAAGAACGTCATGGCCGGCACCCGGCTGGTGATCAATACCGACCTTGGCCAAGCCACCATGGAATCGGCGGTCAAGGGCCGCGGCGCGACCGGGCGCGTGCGCAGCGTGCTCTATCCCAACGACTCCGCCCCGACCCAGGCCGGTCTGGAAGCGCCCAAGCCACCGGCGCCGCGCAATCACGGCGAGTGATGGACGCGCCCTCGCTTGACCGCTCCATGGCTTCCGCCTCCGATTCCAGGCCTGCAGCTTCCATGACCGCGGACGGCCCGTCTGAGGCCCCGGCCGAACGGTTCGAAGGCCTGTTCGCCGATTCCATCGGCAAGGCGTTCCGGGGCCGGCACGTCGTGTCCAAGGTCAGCCTAAGACTGCGGCGCGGCGAGGTGGCCGGTCTTCTCGGCCCTAACGGCGCCGGCAAGACCACCTGTTTCTACATGATCACCGGCCTGATCGCGGTGGACTATGGCAGCATCTATCTCGACGGCGATGACATCACCGGCCAGCCCATGTATCAGCGCGCCCGCATGGGCGTAGGCTATCTGCCGCAGGAAGCCTCGATCTTCCGCGGGATGAGCGTCGAGCAGAACGTGATGGCCGTCGCCGAGATGCGCGAGCCCGACGATCGCAAGGCCAAGGCCATCGTCGCCGAACTGCTGGACGAACTGCGCATCTCCCATCTGCGCGCCGCCCCGGCGGTCTCCCTCTCGGGCGGGGAACGGCGGCGGGTCGAGATCGCCCGCGCCCTGGCCAGCGAACCGGATTTCATGCTGCTCGACGAGCCCTTCGCCGGCATTGATCCCCTGGCCATTTCGGATATCCGCGAGGTGATCGCCTATCTGAAGGGCCGCGGCATCGGCATTCTGATCACCGACCACAATGTCCGCGAAACCCTGGAGATCATCGACCGCGCCTCGATCATCCATGCTGGCGAGGTTCTGTTCGAAGGCGCCCCGGAAGCGATCCTCAATGATCCGGAAGTGCGCCGGGTCTATCTGGGCGACCGCTTCAGTTGACGCGCCCACGCGCCAAAACAGCGCCGATCCCATCGATCGTCGCCACTGTTAACTAATCGGTTGGACCCGGTCGCTAAGCTGGCACGCAAGATTCACGCCAGGAGAGCTTGGTGTCGCTTAGTCCCCGCTTAGAGCTTCGTCAGGGCCAAGGCCTTGTCATCACGCCCCAACTTCAGCAGGCGATCAAGCTGCTG
>FTIR01002496.1_pt1 | contig 17717 bp, 18 predicted proteins | sample 1658041 | NCBI WGS metagenome assembly FTIR01 (sample SAMEA3914793, study PRJEB12502) | metagenome | biome: forest; material: soil | place: Canada | collected 2011-07-03 | depth 0.3 m | reverse complement strand
TTGAGCATGCCCACCAGCACCGCGCCGGGCTTCATCAGGTCGAGTTCGTCGGCCAGCGGCGCGCGCACCTTCAGCACCAGGTCGGCGCCGAGCGCGGCGGCACGGTCGACGATCTCGGCACCGGCGACCACGTAGGCCGCGTCGGTGGCGCTGGCGGCGATGCCGGCGCCCGATTGCACGCTGACCGAGTGACCTTGGGCCTTTAACTTCTTGACAGTTTCGGGTGTCGCTGCAACTCGGGTTTCGCCTGCCGCTGTCTCGCGCGGAACGCCGATCAACATGCGAACAGTTCCAGTCTGGTCACGGTCGTGTAGTCCACATCAGCCCCAACAAGCCATTGCGTCGTTGAGCAAGGAGCGGTGGCTGCCGGAGGATGACTTCGGCACGGGCATGGAGGCGGAATTCCCTGCTCGCGTCATCGATGCCGAGATGTAGCGCGACGCCCGGTAGCTGCTCGGCGATGCACCAGTCCAGCGTTTGAAGGCATGACGGAAGTTGGCCGCCTCGCTGTAGCCGATGAGCTGAGCGATGTCTTCCGTCGTCATCTGGGTCGTCGTCAGATAGCGGACGGCCAATTCCTTGCGCACATCTTCCAGGATCTTGTTGTACGACGTGTCCAGCGAAACCAGTCGGCGGCGCAGCGTTCTCTGCGAAACGCAGAGCTCGAGCGCCAGCTCGGGCAGGGCGGGCGGCCGGCCGGTCGCCTTCAGGATGATTTCCTTGATGTGACGAACCAGATCGAAGCGGCTCGCGAGTCCAGTCATCAGCGCATCGCAGACCCGCAGGCAGGCTGCATGGGTCGACAAGTGGAAAAGCGGCAACGGTTGAGCAAGCAGCGCCGCATCGAAGCGGATCTCGGTCGTGTCCGAGCTCTTGACCTCGCAACCAAGGATCTCTGACAGGGCATCAAGCTCATTCGCATCCGACGAAGCGCAACAAGCTGAATCAGGCTTGAAGTCCTCCCCCAGGACATCGCGGAGCAAGGTGGCGATCTTGGCGAGTTCCAGCGTCAGGCAAGAACGATGCATGGCGTCATCCATGACGTAGCGATCCTTCAGGCACAACCGGGCGGTCGGCCACTCCTCTACCAGAGAGAGCGAAAACTTCAGATTCAGCAAGGGTGAGTACAACTCGGCAACACGCACCGCTTCACCGAGGTTCGCGCTGCTAAGCAGCGCGTAGCCGGCGATGCCGTAGGTGGTCAGGTGCAAGCGCTGCGCAAGCTGGGTCATGAGTCCGGTCTCGCCGCAAAGCCTGATGCCTGCACGTTGAACCTCGTACTGCTGCTTGAGCGAAATCTTGCATTCGGCGTCGGACATGCTCTCTGGCCCGATCCGGGCTGCTTCCAGCATCGCGGCAGCGGGAATGCCGCGCTCGGCCAGGATTCCGACCAGTGCGTTGACTTCAGCCAAGGCAAATGTGGGGTCGTCTGCGGTCAGTTGCAGCTTGTCAATCCAATGAGACATCGCGTTTCTCCGGTCGGGTTCATGAGCTTCCAGCGGTGCTGCGGGTGGCCCATTAGATGGATTATTGGTCATACGACCATGTAAAAGTTCTGGGGTAATCACCAAGTGATTGGTCATGTGACCACAAAGCAATGTGCAGGCCAATGTCGGCCCGGATTGACGGTTTCAAGACAGCTACGCCGGGGAAAGATGGGCTTCTGACGGCATGCGCGGCCACCGTTGCGGGCATCGCCGTCCCCCCTGCGCACCCGCGCTGTGCGGCTACGCAGGGTCGACGCACCGTTCAAGGACGACGCGCCTCACCGGAGTGCGGGAGATGCGCCGCCGCCCGCTAGCTTCGTGGCGTCACGAGTTTTGACATCGTGGAAAGCCGACAAAGTCCTGGGCGCAGGACGGCTTTGACAGGGCGCTCCCGCGCTATGTCAAGCCTGCAGTTTTGTGCTCGACTGCGTGAGCTTCAAAGAACCGTAGGCGAACAGCCATGGCCTCTTGAACCGGTAGCGTGACTCCACAGTGAGTACCGCCTGGCGGCCTCTTGGTGACGAAGGACAGCTCCAACTGATCCTGCCTCTCGGCTTTCGGATACGAGGGGTTCAAACCGACCCATTGCGGCTGGCTTGTTCTGCAGCCGGGAACGGGGCACGCGCGAACGGCTGCTGCTGAATGATTGCCGGTATCGCTGCTTGTGCGCGGCGTTGATGTGGAAGAACACCCGTTGCGGGCGCGGCGCCGCCTGGCCTAAAGCAAGCCGGCGCTGATGCTGCGGCGAGTAAGGCGATCTTAGGCTGAAGCAGGCGTGGCGATGAAGCCGTGATTGCGCAGCATCTTGATCAATCGCGGGGCATTGTGGGCCACGCTCAGGGACGTCGTAATCGACGGTCTTGTCCTGGTAGTGAGTGCCGGTACTGAGCGTGGCGAAGATGGTGCGCAACATCTTGTGGGCGAGCGCCACGATGGACTTCTTGTACCCCTTGCCGATGGCCAGCGACTCGAACTTGGCCTTTAGCGCGCAACGCGTTCGCGCCGCGGCCTGCGCAAACTTGCACAGAAGCCGACGCACCCAGGCGTTGCCCCGGCGGATGCGCCCGCTCTCGAGCTTGCCCGCACTTTCGTTGTTGCCCGGGCAGATGCCCACCCATGAGGCCAGGTGCTCGGCACTACCGAAGTTGTCCATGTCGGTGCCGATCTCTACCAGCAGCATGGCCGCGCCTTGCAGATCGATGCCGGTGATGGTTTGCAACAGCCGCAGATGCGGCTCGTAGGCCTTCCAGCAGGTACTGGTCCATCCGGGCGACGCGCTGCTCGATGTGCTCGATGTGCTGCAAGATCTCCTCGGCCACGAAGCGGTGCACGAGGCTGAACTGCTCGGTGCTCGAGGCCTCGAACAGATCGTCCCGGCTGGCCCGCAGCCGGCCCTTGCAGTCCAACACCTCATGCATGGGGCGCCCGGCGATGTGCGCCTTGACCATGGCGCGCGCCGGCACCATGGATGTCGGCCACCACCACGTTGAGTCGGACGCGCTCGTCCACCAGCATCTTGTGCAGCCGAGTTTTCTAGGCGCTGCACAACATGCCCACGAGCTTCTGACGCCGACGCGCCACCAGCCGCAACCGGCGCATCAGCAGCGGCGGGATGAGCGACGCGCACAGCGGCCCGGCTCGCGCCAGCGTGGCCGGTCACTGGGCATCGGCCACATCGGTCTTGCGACCCGGAACAGCCTTGACGTGGTGCGCGTTGGCCACCCACGCGATGATGCTTACCGCCTCCAGCGCCGCGAACAGGCTCTTTCAATACACGCCCGTGCCCTCCACGACCACCCGCGGCGCGATCTCGACTGCCCATTGCGCCAAGGCACCCCGGTCACGCTTGAAGGCACCGAACGGACATCGAAAGGTGTGAAAAGGACTCCGAGCGATCCTGGCGCGACATGGGTAGATGGCGAGCACGCATGCGCCGGGAATCGACCTTCCTACCGAGCTTCCGGTACGAACGGTTTTCGTCAAGCTCACGCGCATCTGGCTGCTCTGGGTTTGCAGCGGAGAGTTCGCATCGAGTCGACGGATCCGACAGCGTCCCGTTCAGCAGGCCCATCTTCGGCATAGCAAGCGCCATATGCCGACCTCTGTCGTGGCTCTCTCAGCGTTCCGCGCAGACGTAGCTCGACGCATCTTCTGTCTTCCCCACGCCGCTGTAACGCGCGAACTTCGGATAGCGACACAGTGGACGACTGAGCGTTACGTTGCCGCTCGCATCTAGGCGTTCCAGCTTTAACCCCGCTTCAGAGGGGCGTTTTCCCCCGTCGACCCAATGATCGATAGCACGCGCCAGATCCACCCTATCGGGTCCATTTCCGCCCATGCAATGCATCACGCCGGGCGCCAGAAAGAACTCCATAGATTTGTCCCGAACTTGCTCACCTCCGACCGCAACGGCAACTGCCTTGAAGTAGTCGACACTCGATCGGTAGCTAATCGCGTTGTCGTCCGTGCCATGGATGAGGATCAGCTTCCCGCCGATAGAAAAGTAGGTGGAAAGATCAGGAGTTGCATCGATGATCGTAGACGTAAGATCGATCTCGGTACTGTATCTGTCCGGCTCGAAAATGTGAGTGTCCAGTTCCGGATCGGAGGTTACCCAGTAACGAATATAACCTTCTGCCACAGTCTCCAGGGCACCCGACTTCTCACCGCCTGTTCCCCACATGAAGGAGTAGTCGGTGTACTCGGCATCTGGAAGGCCGCTCGGGTTTTTATACTCGGAACCCGGAGCCCAACCGGGATAAATGGACTTGCCGTTGTTGTACTTCAACGTCGCCATGCGCAGACGTTCCGTTGCGATTTCGTCGGGCGTCAAACAAGATGACTTGTTCGTGTTTTTTGGGCATGCGATTTCTTCCGGATCGAAGTTGCAGGCCGCCACGTTGTGAACGATGCCATCTTTGACCCCGTCGAGGCCGTCACACTTATTGACAACAGCGGCCGCAATAGCGCCAGCTTTGGCTTCAGACAACGGATAACTCGCTATACGCTTCGATATCGCGTTGATGGCCAAGCTAAGGTTTGTGATGTTCCAAGCGGGCGCGTGCACCACAATGCCGTCAAAATCAAATGGAAATCTCGACGCGGCGATGAGCCCCTCTCTGCCGCCATTTGAGCAGCCTTCGAAGTAGTGCTTTTTGGGCGCGGATCCGTACCGCTTTTTCACAATTGCTTCGGCAACTTGAAGTACAGTGTGCACTGACATCGAGCCGTACAACTGCTGCGCCCTGGCGTTCTTCAAAAATGGCCGTGCATCTACCCATTCCCATCCTGTCGCCGCCGAAGAAAGGTGGCCGCCATTCGAAGCCACCTGAACATAACCGTCTATCAGGGATGAGGCCGAGTTATAGGGAAGGTCGATATAACCGTCCCATCCTCCGCCACCCGTGTACAGGACCTTGTGATTCCAGCGCGTGGGTAGTCGAATCTCAAATCTCAGTGACTCTTCGATCGAACCCGTGACAAAGCAATGCTCTATTGCATTTGCAGTGCGCGGAACGAGCACGGCTGTCTTGAGAACGGCCCCTGCCATTCTTTGCCCCTGCAAGCCTGTGCATACCGCCGACGCGTTAGGGGAAGCACCGTCTTTGCGCTCTGCCCCGGCTGCCGAAATCTGACACCCCGCAAGAATCGAAAATATGACGAACGCGGCGGTGACTCGTATTCTGGCCGGAAAGACAGTGCCACGATTGTTACTCAGCAGAGACATCAGGCTTATTGGCATATCGAAAATCCTTGCATATAGATCAGATTCGCGAGCGAACGTTCACGATGCCTGCTGGCGCGGTGCGCGCGTCGGGCCCAGTCGCCAGACGTGCGAATCGAGCGCAGTCATACCTGGCACGACTGCCGTTGCTCGATGCTCGGCCGAAACGGAGCCGAGTTTCCCGGCTTCGAAAGTCCGTCAGTGTAAGGTGCACATGCAGCTCAATGAGGCCCGGGTGAGCTAGTTCTCAAGCGCGGCTGCGACCGTTTTGGCCATCGCTGTATACCCGGCATCGTTAGGGTGCAAATGGTCGCCACTGTCGTATGCCGCCAGCATTTGCAATGGTCTTGCGGGGTCACGTAACGCTCGGTCGAAATCGACGATTGCGTCCGCGCCTTGGAGGCTGCTGCGGATAAAGTCGTTGACTTGCAGGCGCTTGATCTCGCGTGTGTCGGAATAATATATTGGTGTCGCCTTGAATGGCGTCAATGTACCGACCAACACCTTCAATCCATCGGCTTTGGCTTTATACACGGCCGTTTGCAAGGCCGCGGTAATATCGGAAGCTTCCTTGATTTGCTCAGGCGCCCATTGATCGTAGCCTATGTCATTGATTCCCAACAGAATCACGACATGGGTAGCGCCGCTCACTTTCAGGACATCGCGCCCTAAGCGCGCTTCGCCCTTCGGGGCCTGCCAGTCTGTCTTCCAGCGATTACCAGAGACACCTGCATCGACGACACTGGTCGTCCCAAAGCTGGCCTGGGCAGCGGCCAGGATGCGTGACAGGATATTCGGCCAGCGATTGTTGGCCTCAAGCGTAGAACCAAAACCGTCCGTAATCGAATCTCCAAATCCCACGACCACCTTCGGTCTATCCTTGCGCAAAACGTCAAGTTCGGTGATCCAGGCCGTGAAGCCACCGGGGTCGGTCGCGTTCGGATTGTCGTTGATCTCGCTCCATGCTGGCGCGGCTACGTTGGTGACGTCCCCAAAGGCAACGAAGTTGCGCTGCAGGGCCAGGTTGTGCACAGTACGAATCGGCGCGACATGTTTCACGTAGATCGATATAGCGACCGAGGAGTTGGGTTCTGGCGCAAAATCGACCGGATCGCTTGCGATGTCCGTACCCGGCGCCAGCGTGATGGACGCTGCACCATTGAAAGTGACCGCATGGGCACTTGCGGCATCGATGCTGGCGGCTCTGTCAGTATTGGCAGCGATTGTGACAGCATCGAACGTAACAGGCGCGTCGCCAAACAGGTTGGACAGCTTCAGGCGAACCTTATTCCCGGCAGCGGAGACATACACGATCTGGCGTATGGTCTGGTTTGACAGTGTTTTAGGTGCGGGTGCCGGGTAGGTCGGCGGCATTCCCTCCAGATAATCAGCCTGCGCGGTATACCAACTGGCCACCCATCGTTCCGATGGGCCCTCTGCATGCGCGGAGAGCGATCCGACAGCAAGGATTGCGACGGCGAGCATACGCGCCATATATCCGCGTATCGGTGCCTTGCTTGAGAACACTCTCGCCGTCATTTAATCTCCTGTCGACATCAGCAAGCAGGATAACTGGTAGGCGTCGCAGCGAGGCCGGTTATTTACGGTCAAATACAGGGTTCCAAACGGTCAGCGATCGCCGTTTCCACCATAGTCGAGGTAAGAATTGCTCCTAAATTATATTGAGATCAGCAGGCACCTTGCGGAAGGCGATGACGGCGGCAGCGAGATGGTTGAGCGCGACGAAGCCGCGCTCGAGTTTTTCGTAGCGAACGCGCAGCTTTCGGAAGAGTCGAACCAACTGTGGCGGACCTCAACTACCTCCGCCGTGCCTTCTTGTTCGGGGCGCGTTGCTTGATGTGGACTTCAGCTTCCGAGCCGTGCAGTTCTGGGAAAGGCCTCGTCGGGCAGCGTTTCCACTGCGGTACGCATGCGTTGCATGTGACTGCGCATGAGCTTCTCAGCGCGCTTTGCCTCGCCGGATAGCACGGCGCCGGCAATGTCCGCATACTCCTGCAGGTGACGTCGGCGGTCGTCCAGCCCAAGGAAGGAGTGAATCTGCAGCCTGAGAACGTGGATGCGCAGTGCGGGAAGCAGGGACGGCAATTGCGAATTCGCACCGATCTCCATCAGCACCTCATAGAAGTGCCGGCGCTGGCTCAGCAGGTCCGCCACGTCCTCCTCGCGATCCTGGTAAGGATGAAGTTCGCGTTCAAAGCCGCGGCGCCTCTCCGGGGAATTCTCGCCGTTTAACATTTGGCCCGCTGCCAAGTTCGCCATCAGGCCGGCCAGGGGTTCCACGGCCATCAGCAGGTCGCTGGCCTCCTGACGCGAAAGGGCTCGGATGCAGGCCCCGCGGTGTGGCGTCTGACCTACAACGCCCTGAGCCTCCAGCCTGCGGAGCGCCTCTCGCACAGGCCCGCGGCTCACACCGAGTATCTCCGTCAAATCACTTTCTGTCAGGCGCTGCCCCGGTACGAGCCGGCCGTTGAGGATGCCCTGATTGATGTGGTCTACGACCTTGTCGGCCGTTGACAGCGGGTCGGCCAAATTCAATGCCGAACTCCCAGCTGCGCGTTCGGTCATCGATCGCTGCGAACTACCCATGATTCAAGATCTCTTTCTTCGGACCGCCTGTTTGCAGTCGACTTGGCTTGGCTTCGCCGAACTGTCGCTCGCGGCGAAGATGGGTCGGAGGATGCATGTACCTGCAATTGTGCCCGGTCGAGCTTGCGGCCATCCGACCGTCGTGCTGTGCCTGCAGCATAAGCAACGCGATATCTCAAGTGAAGAGAGGGCGCGTTTGGTGAGCGTGGAGCTGTCGGCGGCTACGCTGGCAACCGCTTCCGGTCGCTTCACGCGCGAACCGGTCACATGCTTCTCCACTTGGATGACTAATGAACGACGACTGGCTACAGCCGGGGGTCCGGCGCTTTTCGATCGATGCATTGTCCGCGGAGCCTTGGCGCAACGGCGGCGGTTCGACGCGCACGATCGCAAGCAGTATCGCGCAGGCGGGAGAGGAGTGGCTCTGGCGCGTGAGCCTTGCCGATATCGGCCGGAACGGCCCCTTCTCCAGATTTCCCGGAATCGACCGACATCTGACGCTGGTCGAAGGGCGAGGCCTGGTACTGAGCGATGCATCGAGCGTGATGAAGTTGCACGGTTGCGGAGAGTCCGTGGTGTTCCCTGGCGAGCGGGCTCTTGAGGCGACGCTCCTGGAGAGACCGGCTCGTGCGCTGAACGTGATGTCCAGGCGCGGCCGCGCCGTCGCTTGCGTGAAGACGATCACCCCATCTGCTGGGGTAAACCTGGAGATGCCCGGCGCGCACGTCGTGGTTCTGGTTCTGGCGGGGAGCAACGCCATTTCGGCCGTCAGCGCGGGCTTCGAACTCGATCTCCGCGAGGGCGAGGGGCTTTGGTGCCGGCCTTCGGCGATGCCATTCCAGCTTCGGGCGGCGACAGATGACGATATCGCAGTCGTCGCGCACATTGTGGAAACCTGAGCCGTACGGCTGTCGATTCGCCGCATGTCGACCGACTATGTTGGCTACATGCGCAGTTCCACGCGTGCAGAAGGATCGACTTGACGATTGGTGCTTCGAGTCAGCTTGCGCTTGATGCTCATGGCTAGCCAGTAGACCGTTGCAGCAAGCGCGATGGTCGGAACGCCGGCGCCGAGATAGCGAAACCCCTCTCCGACCTCAAGGGTGATCGGGTTATACATCCACAGATACAACGCAGTGGCTGCGACCACGACGGCCATCGCGACCCAGTTCACGCCACCTGAATACCAATACCGACCGTGTCTGGAAGTCGTAAACAGGTGCGATGGCGCGATCGCCTGGCCACTCAGGAGGAAGAAATCAACGAGCAGGACGGCGGTGAGGCCGACGAACATCACGCCGTTGTAGGTCAGGAGTTGCATCACGTGATCGAGCATCGGCTGAGTCTTGAAACTCACGATCAGACTGGGAGCCATCACCAGTGCCACCGTCACCTTCCACGGAAGTCGCGCGAGCGGCCCGATCTGCTGAATCGATATGGCCGCAAGATAGACGAGCGTGACTAGTGCGCCGATATTGGCGACCAGCATGAACAGCAGGATGATCGATCCGATCCACGGCCCCGCGATGACGTTGATCCAGACCAGCGGATCCGACGTGCCGCTCGCCGATGCGGACAGACCTGCTACGCCGGAGAGAAACAGGGCGCCGATGACTCCGCAGCCGACGACCAGAGGTCCGACCAGGTGTCGCCGACGTTTGACCAGCCGGGTCAGTCCGCCGAAGAATGGCAACATCACCAACGCGTTGTTCACGCCGAATTCTATGGCGAGGGCCAGTTGAGTGAGGTGGTCTTGCGTGACGGCCTTCTCAGGCGCCACGTTCGTGTGAAGCAACTGATGGACGCCATACTTCGCAACCAGCAGCCCAGCGAGCACCACCGCCAGCACCATCTGGCCAGGAACGCACCAGCGAGACAGTCCGCTGACCATGGCGGGGCCCTTGCAACTCAGCCACCATCCGATGCCGACGAGCAGCAATGCAGCGCCAACGACGATCACTTCGTTGATCGGGCCGACGCCACCGCCGGTCTGCAGCGTGCTCGCCAATGTGCCCGCGCTGCGCGCGGTCAGTGCAATCAGGACGTTGGCCCAGCCAATGCACGAGACGAGGACGGTGACGAGAAATACCAATGATCCCCGCACGCCCAGTGCGGACTTGGAGGCGTCGATTGTGTCGACGCCGTACCGAAACGACGGAACACCGGAGGCCAACGAGACGAGAGTCAGGCCGATGAAATTTCCAAGCGTGTAGCCGCCGATGCTCAACCACGTATTGCCGAGGGATGGCAGCGACGAACCGATGAGGTAAACCCAACTGGCGGCTGCGAGAGAGGAGCAGGTCCACATGAAGCTGCCGAAACCCGCGTAGAGCCTCTGTGCAGGCAACACAGGAAGGCGGCCCTCGAGCGTTTCGGCTAAGGCTTGCGGCATCGTCGTGTCGGAGGATGAGATCTGGGTCATGTCGATGGCTTGAATGCGAGATTGGCGCGAATCACTGAAGCTGCGCGAGCGCGAGCCACAAGATGACGCAGAGCACAGCCCAGACTCCGGCCTCTACAAGGATCGGCCGCGTCGAGGCAGCGCATTCGCTCGCCAGGAAATCTTCCTGCTCCATCGCTCGCAACCGTTCGAACAGGTCGCGCTCAAGCGGAGGAGCATCGTCGCCTACGCCGTACTGCGCGGCACCTACTTCTTGGATCGGGAGTGGGAGCGAGTCGGCAGCAGCCATCGGGTGGGTCAACACGGCATTCGGCATGAGGCAGGGGCTCGGCTGGCGTAGGGCGGCGGTCACGAGGCTCTTGTTTTAGTCAATCGTGCCCTGTCGCCGATTTTGGGAAGGTAGGCCAAGCTCAAAGGATAGTTCTTATCCGCTCCGGTGCAGCAGGATTGATCACGCCGCAATGTGTAAAGCGGCACGATTGCGATCTGCTTGTTGCCGGGTAATCACGGACGTCTCGACACCGAACGTATACGGATTCGCTCAAAGCCTTCCCGCTGCTTCAGCTGAACCACTTCTCCATCGCATAGTTCAACGACTGGGTCTCGAAAGTGATCAGTTCGCGATATCCTCCCTTGAGCTCCCAGGTGCCCGTCCATCCTTTCGGCGCAACGAACGTGTCGCCCACGTGGAATTCGTGGCGCTGGCCATCCGCGGAAGTCAGGATCGCGCTTCCGTTCAGGACGGTCACCTGTTCGTCGTAAGGCAGGTCGACGAATTGAAGCAAGCCGTCGTCTGCGTCGTAGACCATCGAGGACAATTTTTCGCCGGCGTACCACTGCTTGATGCGATGCGTGGCCACCGGACGAAGCATCATGGGCGCGGGCCAGGAAACCAGATCCTCGAGATCCCGACCTGCCGCGTGTGCCTTGTCGAGCGAGACAGGTTGAAGGCTGATGGGTTGGTTTGCGTTTTGCATGATGGAGTTCCTGGGTTTTGACGGGTTTTCCAACGCATCGAGGCGTTGACTGCAGACTTGGATTTACAACTTCAGGTAGTCGGCAAGCTCGGCGCAATCGCCTCCTTGCCAAAGGCCTGGCGCGCCATGGGAGAGGTTGTGATGTGAACGAAAGCCAAGCAGCTGTTGAACGCGCGGCGACAAGGTGCGGGCGAGATCGAGGCTGACGAGCAACGGATAGGCTTCCTCCGGCACCAGCCAACCTGCATTGAAGGCGAACGAAACGGCGCGCCTGTAAAAGTCTTTGGTGACGTTCGCTCCGCCACTGTGTACGGTCTTGCCGCGGATGAAGAGTGCGTCACCGGCGTTCATGATTGCCGGGACCGTCATCTCGGGCGTACCGCGATATTCGAAGTCGGGCCAGAGATGGCTTCCGGGAATCACGCGGGTCGCACCGTTTTCCGCCGTGAATTCGGTCAGCGCGATCAGGCAGTTGCACGCCACCTCAGGCGCGGACGGTCCGGCGCCGATGAAGGCAGAGTAGTTCTCCAAGTCGCGATGGAGTGGTTGAGCTCGGCTGCCCGGGCCGATTTCGATCACCTGGGCGGCGGTCATCCAGAAAGTGTCCGCGGTGGGCAGCATCGTCGCGTTCGCCAACGCGTGGACGGTATCGTTGTCGATGACTTCCTCGCGGAAGATCTTGCTGCGATTGATCATCCCCGTGAGCCGTTTGGTATTGGTTCCGTGGAACTCCTGAATGTACGCATCCTTGGTCCGGGCGCCGGCAGACAGGCTCTGCAGCCCGGGATCCACCTCCAGGTTGAAGCGCGCTACCTGACCCGCGCTCAGCAGGCCCTTCACGACAACGCTGCCATCCTCGTCCACGATCCTCATGATGTCGGCGATCGGAGCGACGGAGTCGATCGAGCGGAGTGGTTTCGATTGAACGGATGCGGACATGGCGATCTCGTAGTGATGGATGTCGTGAAGGTACCGACAACGCCCTTGCACCGACAGGTGAGACGCGGACATCCATGGCGTGCGCGAAGGCCATGCTGCTGTTTGCATCGCTACCAGGACCGAAAAGCCCTGAGAGCAGGATGCGCATGCTCGTCAACGACGTGTCACGATTGTTCGCGAACCAGGGCGTTGAAAACCCGCCCTTGTCCGACGCCCACCTGTTGTCCGTCCCGGACTCTGCTTATCCTGTGAACTCGCCTGCAGCAGAGTCGGCGCCTCCCGGCACCGCATCTGAGCCCCAAAAACAGCGCGCCCTCCCGGAGGGCCGCAAGCCGATCCGTTTGGCATTAGGAGAGTACCTTGAACGACAGGTTTAACGTTTTGACGTTGTCCGTTGGCCTCGCCCTTGTGGCGTTCGCTGGCACTGCGGGTGCGCAATCCGATCTGACGCCCATCGGCGCCACGAGGGCAGGCAACAAGGAGGGCACCATTCCCGCCTGGGAGGGCGTCGACCAGCCACTGCCGGGCTGGAGCTATGGCAAAGTCCGTGGCGACTTCTGGAAGTACAAGGACGAGAAGCCGATTCTCGTGATCGATGCCAGCAACGTCGACAAATATGCAGACAACTTGACGGCTGGGCAAATCAACATGCTCAAGACGTTCAAGGGCTACACCATGCCGGTCTACCCCAGTCATCGCAACTGCGGCTTTCCTGATCAAGTCGTCAACAACACCAAGGCCGAGGGCGGCAAGGCCAAGATTGCAGCGGACGGCTGGTCTCTCGAAAACGCGATACTGCCGGGGGTGCCATTCCCGGCGCCGAAGTCTGGCATCGAAGCGATTTGGAATCACCTAATCCACTATTCTGGGCTCGCGGCGGACTATCCGGCGGGCTTCACCTACGTTTCTCCGGCACCCGGAAGCGACAAGGGCATTCGTGTCGGCTGGAACCAATTGCTCGTCTACCCGTGGGGCGACAAGGAAGGTGCGCACGACACCAAGTCGAACGCCGGCCTCGAAGTGGGGGTCTACTACACCTACAACACGCCCGCTGCGCTCGCAGGCCAGGCGATCGTGCAGCGTTACTACTTCGGCGCGGACACCGAGACTTTCTACTATTTCCCCGGACAGCGGCGCGTTCGGCGGCTGCCGGCGTATGCGTATGACGCACCGCTGATCGGCTTCGAAAATCAGTATCCGGCCGACATGTCCTTCATCTTCATCGGCAATCCGGATCGTTTCGACTGGAAGCTTGTGGGAAAGAAGGAAATCTATGTTCCGTACAACAATTTCAAGACCGCGAACTTCAAGGCGAACTGGGACGACATGGCCAAGCCAGGGTTCGTCAGTGCGGATTTCCGCCGATACGAACTTCATCGGGTCTACGAGGTGATCGGTACCGTCAAGGCCGGGGTTCGTCACTCGGCGCCCAAGAAGACGGTCTACCTGGATGAAGACACGTGGAACGCGGTGGTGGGCGACGACTACGACGCTCAGGGCAAGCTGTGGAAATCCAAGGAGACGGGAGTACGGCCGTTTTGGGAGGTGAATTCCTGCAATTCGGCCGTACAGTGGAACTTCTATGATTTCTCCAGCGGCCGATACGTCGTCGACAATACGGTTGTTGGTACCGGGAAGGACCTCCGCGTGTTCTCCGACAGCAGCCAGGATCCCAGGTTGAAGCCCAGCTACTTTACCGCCGAGACGTTGCGAGCCAACAGCGAGCGATAGGTAGTTCGATCTGCCGCGCATTCGGCTCGGCTGGATCGCGGTAGCTTGCCGGAGGCCCTGTGTGAGTTGCAGGGGCCTGGCCAGGCCCTGCGCTCCGTGACCTACGCGCATCGGGCGCGGACCCATGCTCGTGGGCGGAAAGTCGGCGCCTGAGGCATCGAAGCGACGTACCGAGAGCGACGCCGTCCGCCTGGTGCAATCGCGGGTTCGGCTTCGTTGGATTCTTCCCCCAGGATTCGGTCATGAACACCACTGCCATGGGCAGAAGTCGCCGTAGGGCGTTGGCGACAATGTCGACCGTCGCCGCGATCGTCCTTGGCACGATTGCGGCGCTCGTTGCCAATACGCTTCCGGTGTTCCTGGCGGTGATGTCGCGGGTGCTTCAGCTCAGCGAAAGTCAGAGCGGGCTCCTGGCGTTCGCCGATATGGGCGGCATCGCGGTTGGGACGATCGCCTGTGCGTTTTTCCCTGCCGTTGTGCACCGACTGTCCTGGCGAGGCACCGCCGCAGCAGGATTGATCCTCCTCGCGCTCGCCAACGTATCGGCAAGCCAGGTCAGCGGATTTGCATGGCTGCTCGCAAGCCGGCTGCTTGCAGGCGTCGGTTCTGGTGTTGTCATGGCGGTGACCTACGCGTCTCTTGCCGGTGGAAGCGGCGCAAGGGCATTGGCGATCTTCAACTTCGTTCAACTCGGTAGCGGGTGGCTCGGCATGCCCTTGCTCGCACCGCTTGCTGAGCATCGCGGGCCTCAGGTACTGTTCGGCCTGATCGCTTTACTGGCGCTCGGTTCGCTGCTGCTTTGCCCGTTCCTGCCGGTCGGACGCCAGGGAATCGAACCAGGGTTTGTTGGCGTGCCCGAAAAGGTTTCGCCTGTTGGGTGGACAGCCATTTCGGCAGCGCTTTTGTTCTTCACTTCCGTCGGTGCGGTCTATGCGTACCTGGCCTTCATGGGCGTGGCGTGGGGCGGTATCCCCGCGCACGTGGAGGCCGATCTGTCGACGATGATGTTTGCAGGCATGTTGGGCGGATTGACGGTCGCCATTCTGGGGGCACGCCTGGGCTATCGTCGACCCCTCTATGTGTCGTATGTTTTTTTGTTGGTGTCGCTTGCGATGCTTGCAGCTCTTCGGCCCGTCCAACTGTTTCTCCCGCTCATCTGTATCTTCGCATTTTCGTGGAACGTGTTGACGCCATATCAGTTCGAGGCAGTGACCCGTGTCGACCGTTCCAGCAGTGCGGCGATGCTCGTCAATGCCACCTGCCTGGGCGGATTGGCAATCGGCCCCGCTTTCGCCGGATATCTGGTCAGTGCTGACTTCCTGCGGGTGAACGTGTCGTCTTGGTGCGCTTGCGGACTGTCACTTCTCTTGTTGCTGGTCGCACTGAAGGCGAGCGACCGCCAGCGGCGCGGACTGCGATGACGCGTCTTGGAGCCGGATCGGGCGGCGCCGATGCCGGTATCGAATCAATGGCAGATCAGGAAACCGAGAAATGAATCAGCTGTTCACTTCGAGCGATATCACCGTTCTCGGACTAGGATCGATGGGCGCCGCCCTCGCTCACTCGCTTGTCAACACCGGCCTCAAGGTGACAGTCTGGAATCGCACGGCGGCGCGCGCGGAGCCTTTGGTTCGACGAGGCGCAAGCTTTGCTTCCTCGGCCGCCGCAGCGATAGCGCAAAGCCCGCTCACCGTCGTCTGCATGCTGGACACCGCTGCCTTCGACGCGGTATTGCAGAACGACGATGTGCGGGCAGCACTGAGTGGCAAGACGCTTGCGAATCTGAGCACTGGCACGATCGACGAGGCGCGGCGTATTGCTGCCGTCGTCCATCGATTGAATGCAAAGTATCTGCATGGAGGAATATTGGGATATCCCCGTGACATCGGGGCTGCGGGCACGTTGATTCTCTATGCAGGAAGCAGAGAAGCCTTCGAAGGCCATTCGACGACGCTGCGAGCCATGGCGGGTTCCCAGCGATTTCTGAGCGAAGATGCGGGAGGCGCGATCACGGTCTATTTCGCGCTGTGTGACTACTATTTTGGGAGTGTCACCGCGTACCTGGAGGCCGCAGCGCTGTCTTCCACGGCGGGCATGGACATCAACGAGTTTCACTCGATCGCGAAGCAACTGGATCCGTGGCTCGAAAGCGGAATCAGCGACGTGTCACGTAGGATTGCAACCGAAAAGCTTTCAGGTGAACAGGCTTCCATCGATGTTCACCTCGCAGGCCTGGAGACCATCAAGAGCGCTTTTGACGATGCCGGCGTCTCGTGCTATTCAGTCGATGCGTTCATCGCCTATCTGATGGAATGCCAGGCGGCTGGCCTGGGACACGCGGATATCGCCAGTATTTTTGGCATCATGAAGAAACTGCCTCCACAACTGGCGATGCCTTCGCAACCCGCGTTCGCCGCCAAGCCTTGCGCATGAGTCTCGGCCAGCAATTTGAAGGACGCGGTTTTCTGATGTGAGCGGCCAGATGAGAAACTGGCAAGTTTTTGAGATGAATCTGGGGAGGCACATGGTGCAAAACGACATCGAAATCGATCCGCAGGACATGGGTGAGCGCCCAGGTGCCCGACAGGTCAACCGAGAGAAAAGGTTGTCGGAGATCATCCGGGCATCCATCAAGGTTTTTGCAGATGAGGGCTATGCCGGGTTCTCGATGCGCAAGGTGGCTGCCGCGGCAGGCGTGCGCTTGAATACGGTGCAGCACTACTTTGGTGATCTGAAGTCCCTTCTTTTGGCCACTATCGCGGCCGCGATGCAGACCTACGACGATCGATATCGCCAGCTTGCTCTCAACCGGCAGATGCTCCCGCAGGATCGACTCGAGGTGCTGCTGGACGACATCTTTGCCGAGATTCGAAAACCCGAAGTCGGCGCGTTTTTCTTCGAAGTGTGGGCTCTGGCGCGACACGATCCAGCAGTAGCGGCTCTGCTGGAGACGGCATATGCGGCATACCGGGGCACGTTTGCGGGCATCGCGCGTGAGATCAAACCCAGTCTCACCGAAATGGAAGCTGAAGTCATCGGAGCCATGATGGGCTCTTGGACTGAAGGGCTGCTTGTGATGTGGCGATATGGTGGGCCGGGCGCACCCACCATGGGTGCTATCGGACTGCGGATGAAGGTGGTTTGCAAATCTCTGTTTGGTGCCGCCAGCCGAGCTGCCGCGAAACCCTGACTGGGCTCTCTTCGAAGTTGCGAGGCGATTGCATCGGCGGGAGCCGGGTTGCTGATCGCACGCTGAGGTGATCTTGCGCCATGTCTGCTGGAATTCTCACCCGTCCAACCTGAGCACGCTCTGCTTCCTCTGGAGGTAGTTCGTCCGGATGCTGCATTCGTATGACATGAATGTAGGACAAATGGCCATCTGGAACATGGACGGCTCGCGGCGGTACGAGTGATGATGCGCATCAATGCTGGGGCTCTGCGACCTCAAGCAGTGCCATGGGGTGGACGAACGAAACGAGGCTGCCCTCACAAGCCATCGCCGCTCTTTCCAGCAAAAGTCTCCGCGAGCGCTTAGATAGCGAGCGTCGGACTTGAACACAACCGATTGGAACCCAGACAATGAAGATCCTCGTCCCCGTGAAACGAGTCGTCGACTACAACGTGAAGGTTCGCGTGAAGTCGGACGGCACCGGCGTGGATATCGCCAACGTCAAGATGAGCATGAACCCGTTCGACGAGATCGCCGTCGAAGAGGCCGTGCGCTTGAAGGAAAAGGGCGTCGTCACCGAGATCATCGCCGTCTCCTGCGGCGTGACCCAGTGCCAGGAAACGCTGCGCACCGCGATGGCCATCGGCGCCGACCGCGCCATCCTGGTCGAGACCGACGTCGA
>FTIR01000725.1_pt5 | contig 18064 bp, 19 predicted proteins | sample 1658041 | NCBI WGS metagenome assembly FTIR01 (sample SAMEA3914793, study PRJEB12502) | metagenome | biome: forest; material: soil | place: Canada | collected 2011-07-03 | depth 0.3 m | reverse complement strand
GCGGTCGAATGGGGAGATTGGCGATTCGAGGTCGTCGACCTCGACGGCAAGCGAGTCGACAAGGTACTCGTGAGCCGGAATACTTCCCCTGGAGAACAATCATGATCGTCACGAACCTGCACAAAGAGCCGATTGCGCTCGACACCGTCCTTCATCGCGACCTGCGCCTGAAGAATGAGCTGAATGCGATTCCGAAGCTTGCCCCGTTCACCTCGTTCATGGTGTCCGTGAGCGAGTTCTCCGATGCCGCGCTCAACTTCCCGATCCTGTTCGTGCGCGCCGCGCCGGACGCGCTCGGCCGCGACACCGTCGCGCCGGTGGCCGTGTTCGGCCTGAAGCCGGGCGAGAACCTGTTCGCCGTCGACGGCAAGTGGGACGCCGGCTACGTGCCCGCGATGCTGCGCGCCTACCCGTTCACGATGGCCCGCATCGAAGGTTCCGACCGCTGGGCCATCGTGTTCGACAACACCTGGGAAGGCATGTCGCGCACCGAAGGCATTCCGCTCTTCAACGAGAAGGGCGAGGCCAGCGAGCTGCTCAACGGCGTCCACAAGTTCGTCCAGGAACTGGAGACCGACCTCGAGCGCACCCGCCAGGCCTGCGCCGCGCTGCTGGAGATGAAGCTGCTCAAGCCGATGCGCTTCGACGCCACGCTGGCCAACGGCGAAGCGCTGTCGGTCGACGGCTTCATGACGGCCGACGATGAAGCCATCGCCAAGCTGCCCGACGCCCAGATCGCGCAGATGTATCGCAACGGCCTGCTGGGCCTGCTGCAGATCCACACGGTTTCGCTGGCCAACATGCGTCGCCTGCTGGACCGCCGCATCACGCAGAGCAGCGCCGCTGCTCGCGCACCCGCCGCCAACAGCTGAGCGGCCCGGGCGAGCCCCGGCGCGGGATGCGCCGGGCGCCTGCCGTTGAACTGGCCGCCGCGCGGCGCCGTCTACGCCGGCGCTTGCCAGCCCAATCGCATCGACAACTGCGCCGCCGCGGGCTTCAACTGCGCGGCGACGGCACCGTCGACCGCCGAATCGAAGGTGGCGCTCGGCCCGATCGCCGTCAGGCTCAGCACCAGCTTGCCGCGCGCGTCGAACACCGGCACCGACACCGCGCTGATGCCGGGCAGCGCCACGCCGTCGATGCACGCCACGCCGTCGGCGCGCACGCGGGCTATCTCGCGATCGAAGGCAATGCCGAGTCCGAGGCGGCCGCCCGTGCGTGCGCGGGCGGAACGCGCGGGCGCGGCCTGCGCCTCGTTGGCCAGCGCCTCCAGCACCGCCTCGGGCGGCCCGAACGCGGCGAACAGCCGGCCGGACGCGGTGTCCGGGATGCTCATCACGGTGCCATGGCGCATCGACACATGCACCGGCGACGGCGCCTCGGCGATGCGCACCAGCGTCGGCCCGCGATGGCCCCACACCGCGATCGCCACGGTGTGGCCGGTGGCGCGCGCCAGCTCGTCGATGCGCTCCGTCGCCAGCCGCACCGGGTCGTACTGCTGCAGGCCGATCAGGCCCATCTGCAGCGCCAGCGGGCCGAGGCCGTAGCGCCCGCCTTCGGTCTCGCGCTCCACCAGGCCGAGCTTGATGAAGCTCACCAGGTAGGGGTGCGCCTTGCCGGCGCTCATCTGGGCGGCCAGCGCCAGGTCCTTCAGCGGCAGCGGCTGCCCGTGGTGCGCCAGCGCCAGCAGCAGGCGGCCGCCCACCTCGATGCTCTGGATGCCGCGCGAATCGGATTCGCGTGCGGTCTTGCTGCTGGCGGCGGAAGGCGAGGGCGGGGTCACGGTGAAGAGGGTGATTGGACACGGCTGGACGACCCCATTATGATAGCGCCATGATTCAGCATTGGTGAATCAATTCAGCAAAGGTGAAATTCGATGACGGGCGCATCCATTCCGGTCGACGGCCAGCTCAGCGGCTTCGGCAACCATTTCAGCAGCGAGGCCGTGCCTGGCGCGCTGCCTCAGGGCCGCAACAGCCCGCAACGCGCGCCGTTCGGCCTCTACGCCGAGCTGTTGTCGGGCACCGCGTTCACCGCGCCACGCCATGCCAACCAGCGCACCTGGCTCTACCGCCGCCAGCCGTCGGTGCGCAGCGGCCCGTATGCGCCGATGGCGCACGCGCTGCTGAAGACGGGGGCGCGCGACGGCGTGGACATTCCGCCCGATCCGCTGCGCTGGAACCCGATCCCGCTGCCGCCCGAGCCGCTCGACTTCGTCGACGGCCTGCGCACGATGGTGCTCAACGGCGACCCCGACGCGCAGTCGGGGGTCGCGGTGCATCTCTACGGCGCCAGCAAGCCCATGGGCACGCGCGCGTTCGTCGACGTCGACGGCGAGCTGCTGCTGATTCCGCAAGAGGGCGCGCTGCGCGTCACCACCGAGCTGGGCGTGCTGCACGCCAGCCCCGGCGACATCGTGCTGCTGCCGCGCGGCATGCTGTTCAAGGTCGATCCGGCCGTCGCCGGCGCATCGGTGCGCGGCTACGTGTGCGAGAACTACGGCGCCGCGTTCCGCCTGCCCGAACTGGGCCCGATCGGCTCCAACGGCCTGGCCAACACGCGCGACTTCATCGCGCCGCACGCCGCGTTCGACGGCGGCCCCGCGCAGCCCTGGGAGCTGGTGCGCAAGTTCGGCGGCACGTTGTGGCGCGCGCCCGCCGCGGCGTCGCCGTTCAACGTCGTGGCCTGGCACGGCAATCTGGCGCCGTTCGTCTACGACACGCGGCGCTTCAACACGATCGGCACGGTCAGCTTCGACCATCCGGATCCGTCGATCTTCACGGTGCTCACGTCGTCGTCCGACACGCCCGGCTGGGCCAACTGCGACTTCGTGATCTTCCCGCCGCGCTGGATGGTGGCCGAGGACACCTTCCGCCCGCCCTGGTACCACCGCAACGTGATGAGCGAGTGCATGGGCCTCGTGCACGGCCAGTACGACGCCAAGGAGGAAGGCTTCCGTCCGGGCGGGCTGTCGCTGCACAACAGCATGGTGCCGCACGGCCCCGATGCCGACGCCTTCGACAAGGCCAGCAACGCCGCGCTGGCGCCGCGCAAGCTCGACAACACGCTGGCCTTCATGGTGGAGAGCCGCTGGCGCCTGCGCCCGACGGCGTTCGCGTTGAACGGCGGCCACCTCGACAAGTCGTACGCCGATTGCTGGACCCCGCTGCAAGACAACTTCAAGGCCTGACATGCTCGACTTCACGCACGCCCCGGAGGCCCGCAGCTGGGTGACCTCCGCCAACGCCGACGACTGCGATTTCCCGATCCAGAACCTCCCGTTCGGCCGCTTCCGCCGCGCCGGCACGAACGAGCCCATGCGCATCGGCGTGGCCATCGGCGACCAGGTGCTGGACCTGGCGGCGCTGGGCCAACTCGATCCGCAGGTCGCCGTGCTGCTGGGCCCGCTGGCGCAAGGCGACCTGAACGGCTTCATGGCGCACGGCCGGGCCGCGCGCATCGCGTTGCGCCAGGCGTTGTTCGTCGGGCTGTCGGCCGAGCCGTCGGGCACCGCGTCGCTGTGGCACGCCAAGGCCGCGACGCTGCTGGTGCCCCTCGACGAGGCCGAGATGGGCCTGCCGTGCCGCATCGGCGACTACACCGATTTCTACACCGGCATCCATCACGCGACGACGGTGGGCAAGCTGTTCCGGCCCGACAACCCGCTGCTGCCCAACTACAAGTGGGTGCCCATCGGCTACCACGGCCGCAGCTCGTCGATCGGCGTCAGCGGCCAGCGCTTCGCGCGGCCCTGGGGCCAGACCAAGGGCGAAGGCGACACGCCGGTCTTCGCGCCGTCGCGCAGCCTCGACTACGAGCTGGAGCTGGGCTTCTTCGTCGGGCCGCCCAACGCGCCCGGCACGTCGCTGGACATGGCGCAGGCCGAGGCCTCGCTGTTCGGCGCCACGCTGCTCAACGACTGGTCGGCGCGCGACGTGCAGGCCTGGGAGTACCAGCCGCTGGGCCCGTTCCTGGCCAAGAACTTCGCGACGACGATCTCGCCGTGGATCGTCACGATGGAGGCGCTGGCCCCGTTCCGCGCGCCGTTCCTGCGCGACCCGGGCGACCCGCAGCCGCTGCCCTACCTGGACTCGGCCACCAACCGCGAGCGCGGCGCCATCGCGATCGGCCTCGAGGTGTGGATCCAGACGAACGAGATGCGCGCGCAGGGCCAGTCGGCCGTGCGCCTGTCGGCGAGCTCGTTCGCCGACGCCTACTGGACGCCCGCGCAACTGCTGGCCCACCACGCCAGCAACGGCTGCAACCTGCAGCCGGGCGACCTGATGGGCAGCGGCACGCAGAGCGGCCCGAATCCGGAGCAGGGCGGTTCGCTGCTGGAGCTGAGCCAGGGCGGCAAGCTGCCCTTCGCGCTGGCCAACGGCGAGACGCGCACGTTCCTGCAGGACGGCGACTGCGTGATCCTGCGCGGGCATTGCGCGGCCGAGGGCGCGCGCCGGATCGGCTTCGGCGATTGCGCGGGGACGCTGTTGCCAGCGGTCGAGCGCGCGTAGTGCGCGCGGGTCAGATCGCCTTGGCGAGTTCAGGCGTCGCGGGGCGGCGCTTCGTCGCGGCCGCGACCGCCGCGAACACCACGATGCCCGCCACGCCGCACCAGGCATCCGTCCACAACATGCCGTTGGTGCCCCAGCGCGTGTTGGCGGCGCCGTCGATGAAGGTCATCAGCATGATCGGAGCGTTCGACACCGAGGACAGGAAGCTGAACTTGGTGGCCGCGGCCGTGTCGCCGATGGCCTCCAGGACCACCGCGCAATAGGCGGCGTAGCACAGGCCGACAACGAAGGCGTAGGCCGACGTCCAGAAGATGTACTGGTTGGACGTGCGCGGGCACAGTGCCATGCCGACGGCCGCGACCACCAGCAGGAAGCCGAACACGCAGTAGGCCGTCCTGCGATCCATGCGATCGCACAGCCAGCCGCCGGCGAGGCAGCCGAGCGCCGAGATCACCCCGCTCATGGCGCCGGTGACGAACGCGACGACGTTGGCCGAAGCGTGCCACTCGTTCGCGATGGGCGACCACAGGTTCTGCGCCGCGCCGCTGCCGATCGGCAGCAGGCAGATCAGCAACGCGAGGATGCCGATGCGCGATCGCAGCAGGTTCCACAGGTCGCTGCCGATCGCAACCAGGTTGGCGCGGACGCCCAGGTGTCCCGCCGCCTCGACGTGGCCGTCGACCTTCAGGAGCGGACGCGAGTCGTCCACCCAGAACAGCGCCAGGCAGCACAGCGCGCACAGCAGGCCCAGCGCGCCTCCGGAGGCCGCGTCGCTCAGGCCTTCGCTCTGGATCAGCCACAGGCTCAGGCCGCCGCCCAGGCCTTGGCCACCGAGGTTGCCGGCCTGCGACCAGCCGCCGGCACGCCCGCGCTCGCTGTCGGGAACGGTCGCCGCCATCAGGCTCTCGACCGCCATCGCGAGCAGGGTGGCGGTGAAGTTGCTGACCGTCAATGCGACGCTGACCAGGACCAGCGACGGGTGGTCGCCCATGGCGGCGCGGCCCGCCAGCCAGAGGCCCAGGCCGCAGACGAGCGTCGAGCCGACGTACCAGATCTTGCGCGTGAGCAGGGTGTCGACCAGCGGGGCCCACAGCCATTTCAAGAGCAGGCAGACGTAGCTGATCCCGACCACGATCGCGATGTCGCCGGTGCCGATGCCCTTCTTGCTCAGCTCGTAGGCGAGCGCCACCGTGAGGAAGCCCGGCACCGCGCCGAAGGGCATGAACAGCACCAGGAACAGGAACGGGTGCGCGGCCTTGGGCGGCGACGGAGCGGCGCCGGAAAGCGCAGCGGCAGGGGAGGTCATCGTTGAATCCGGGAAGACAGTGCGCGGATTGTCCGTGCAGGGCGCGCTCCCGCGCCCGAGGGTTAGCGAGCCCGGCCGCGCGTGGCGCAGGCGCCGGGCACAATGAACCGATGAACGGTCCCCAACGCATCGTCTGCCTCACCGAGGAAACCACCGAGTGGCTGTACCTGCTCGGGCAGGAGCACCGCATCGTCGGCATCTCCGGCTACACGGTGCGTCCGCGCCGCGCGCGCGACGAGAAGCCGCGCGTGTCGGCGTTCCTGGACGGCAAGATCGACAAGATCGTCGCGCTGCAGCCCGACCTCGTGATCGGCTTCTCCGACATGCAGGCCGCGCTCGCCGACAAGCTGATCCGTGCCGGCCTGAACGTGTTCATCACCAACCAGCGCAGCGTCGCCGAGATCTTCGCCACGCTGCGGCTGGTGGCCGGCCTCGTGCAGGCGGGCGAGCGCGCCGAGGCCTGGATCGCGGCCTGCCAGGCGCGCCACGCCGAGATCGCGGCCGCGTCCACCGCGTGGCCGCGCAGGCCGCGCGTCTACTTCGAGGAGTGGGACGACCCGATGATCAGCGCGATCCGCTGGGTCTCGGAGCTGGTCGCGGTGGCCGGCGGCGTCGACGTGTTCGCCGAACTGGGCCTGCACGCCGGCGGCAAGGATCGCATCGTGCACGACGCCGCCGAGCCGCCGCGCCGTGCACCCGACCTGATCGTCGGCAGCTGGTGCGGCAAGAAGTTTCGCGGCGCCAACGTGGCCGCGCGTCCGGGCTGGCAGGCGGTGCCGGCGGTGGCCAACGGCGAGCTGCACGAGATCAAGTCCTGCGACATCCTCCAGCCGGGCCCCGCGGCGCTGACCGACGGGCTGGAGCAACTGCACAAGCTGTGCGCGGCGTGGGCTGCGAAGCAGGCCTGAGCTTCAGGGCTTCCAGCCCTTTGCCTTGGCCGCGGCTTCGCCTGCGGCATCCAGCGTGTCGCCCTCCCGCAGCGCATCCACCTCCTGCAACAGCGCCGGGCTGTAGGGACTCGCGGCCATGCGGTAGCTGCCGGTGGCCAGCGTGGCCGAGGCCGACGCGGCGGCGGCGTCGTGCGAGAGGTTCGCCACCACCCAGCCGTCGTCCTGCTTGCACGCGATGCCCGCCGACGCGCCGGCCAGCGTGAAGGTGCGGCAGTACTGCTGCGCATGATTGCGGAAGCTCAGGCCCACGGCGATGTCCGACGCCGTCTTGTCGCCGCCGCCGCCCGTGCGTTGCTCCAGCGCCTCGCGCAGGCGGCCGCGCGCGGCGATCGTCCCGTTGTCGCCCGTGGCGAGCGCCAGCGACGCGCTGCCGGACGTCGCGGCGCCTGGCGCGAGCACGCGGGTTCCGAACAGCACGCCCAGCACCAGGCAGGCCGCCATCGCGGCCCACTCGGGCCATTGCCAGCGGCGCGCATGCGGCAGCCGGGCGCGATGGGCGTCGTTGGCGCCCGGGACGACGGCATCGTTGGCCGCCGTGGCGGCCGGGTCGGAAATCGCGAGCAGGTCCAGCAGGCCGGCCGGCATGGGCTCGTCCAGCACCGGCGCGTAGGCCGACTGCAGCGTCGCGCGCAACGCGCGCTCGCGCGCCACCGCGGCCGCGAGCGCGGGCTCGTGCGCGAGGCGCGCGTCGAACGCGGCGCGTTCGGCGGGCGGCAACTCGCCGTCCACCCAGGCCATCGCCAGGAGGCGGTCGTCTTCGGTCAGGGCATTCATGGCTGCAGGTCTCCGTCGCCCAGCATCAGTTGAAGCGCGTCGCGGCCGCGCGCGAGGCGGCTGGTCAGCGTGCCGATGGGGATGTCCAGCACGGCCGCGGCTTCCTTGTAGGGCAGGCCTTCGACCAGCACCAGGCTCACGGCCATGCGCTGATCCTCGGGCAGGCGGCCCATCGCCTTCTCGATCGACAGCCGGATGTCGCGGCTGCCTGTTTCCGAGTAGCCCACGTGCTCGCCGGCCTCAGCGGGCGCGAGCACGTCGTCGCGGCGGCCGCGCGCCCGCACCTCGTCGATCCATGCGTTCTTCATGATTCGAAACAGCCAGCTGTCCAGTCGGGTTCCATCCTGCCAATGATCGAGGTGCTTCAACGCACGCTCGACCGCGATCTGCACGAGGTCGTCCGCGTCCTCCCGATGCCGGGTGACGGCACGGGCGAAACGGCGCAGCCGCGGCAGCAGGGCCGCGATCTCCGCGCGCAGCGCAAGGGGCGAAAGGCTCATGACATGATGGGAGAACGTCGTGGCGATGGATTTTCTTCCATCGCTGCTACGTTATATGAACATGTGCACCAGAACTTGCCGATTCCTTGCGCTCGCGGTCGCGCTCCTGTCGACCGCGGCGGCCCACGCGCAGCTGCGCCTGCCCTCGCTGGGCTCGACGCTGTCGCCGATCGCGCGTGCGCCGGTGCTCCAGCGCGTGGAGCCGCTGGTCGACACCGCCCTGGCGCCGGTCGACCTGGCCGCGGCGCGCCTGCAGGAAACGGCCCGGCGCCTGCGGGCGCATAGCCGCGAACTCGACCGCGACCCGCAGGGCGAGTTGATCGTGCGCGCCGAGGTGCTGGCGCAGCCTTCGAGCCCGGCGGCACGCGCGGCCTTGCTCGCTGCCGGCTTCAAGACCTTGCGCGAGGACACGCTGGAAGGGCTGGGCGATGCGCTGGTCGTGTTGAAGCCGCCGTCCGGCCTCGAATTCGAGGACGCGGTTGCGCGGGCACGCTCGATCGACCCGGCGGGGGTGTACGACTTCCATCATGTCTACCTGGGCAGCGGCAGCGTGGGGACGGCGAGCCCGGCCGCATCGGCTGCGGCGCTCGCGCTGCCCGCGGGTGTAGTCGGTGCGTCGTTGCGCGTCGGCCTGATCGACAGCGGCGTCGATGCGCGCCACCCGGCGTTCGCCAACGCGGTCGTGCAGCGCCATGGCTGCGACGACGGCGCGCATCCGGCCGCGCACGGCACGGCGGTGGCGTCGCTGATGATCGGCCAGGCGGGCCCGTTCCATTCCGCGCTGCCGCGCGCCACGCTCTACGCCGGCGACGCCTATTGCGACGCGGCCACGGGCGGCTCGGTGGAGGCGATCGCGCGCGAGCTCGCGTGGCTCGCGCGTGAGCAGGTCGCCGTCGTCAACATCAGCCTGGTCGGTCCGGCTAACCAGATATTGCAGCGTCTGATCGAGCGCGCGGTGGCGCAAGGCATGCTGATCGTCGCGGCGGCGGGCAACGACGGGCCGGCGGCGCCGCCGCTGTATCCGGCGTCGTGGCCCGGCGTCGTGGGCGTGGGCGCGGTGGACGGCCGGCTGCGCCTGCTGCCCGAGGGCGCGCGCGGGCCGCAGGTGATGTTCGTGGCGCCCGGGGCCGACATGGCCGCCGCGGCCGCGGGCACGCGGGAATTCGCGCCGGTGCGCGGCACCTCGTTCGCGGCGCCGTTCGTGGCCGGCCTGCTGGCCGCGACGTACCAGACGGCGTCGCCGGACGGTGCCCGCGCCGCGATCGCGCGCCTCGCCGGCACGGCGCACGAACTGCCGGCGGCGCCGCGCGAGGGCTATGGACGCGGTCTTGTCGCGGAGAGCCTGCGCACCGCGCCGGATGCGGTGGCCCTCGTGCACGAGCGCTAGTTGCGATTGGTTTCATCTGCGCCGGAAGAAACCCGGCGCGGGCGGCGTTCTCCCTTTGCAGGCTGCGAAATCGTTCGCGAGCCCATCAGCCAAAGGTGAACAACATGATCCGCAAACAATCTGCTTTCCACACCGTCGCCGTGATGGCGCTGTCAACCCTCTGCGTGGCGATCTCCACGTCGGCGCACGCCGGCCTGCTGGGCGGCGGCGGCCTGCACGGCGGTGGGCTGTCGGGTGGCCTCGGCGGCGGCCTGGGCGCGATGCCCAGCCACGGCGGCCTGGCGGGCAACCTCACCGGCAATGTCGCCGGCAACGTGACGACGCCCGACACGACGCCGGTCAAGGACGCGGCTGGCAACGTGGTCGACTCCGGCAAGACGGCCGCGGGCGACGCGGCGGCCAAGGGCAAGGCGCTGGCCGCGGACGGCAAGGCGACGGCGGCCAACGCGGTGGCCGGCGGCCAGGCCGCCGTGGGCGGTGGCGTGCAGACGGCGCGCGACGTCAAGGATCAGGTCGGTTCCACGGCGGGCAACGTGGCCGCGAACGGTGCCGGCAGCCTGAGCGCCGCGACCGGTTCGGCCACCGGCAGCGCCAACGGCGCGCTGGGTGCCGGCACGGCGCCGGCTGCGTTGTCGCTGGCCGGCAATGCCGCGGGCAACGCTTCGCGCAGCACGCCGACCGCCGCGGCCGCCAAGACGACGCCGACCGCCGCGGCCCCGACGACACAAGGCAGGACGGCCGCCGCTCCGTCCGGCAAGACGGCCGCGACCCCGACCCGCACGAGCGCCGCTCCGGCGACCGCCCAGCCCGCGCATTCGATCTCGGGCAACGGCTCGGCCAACGGCAGCCTGCAGGGCTCGGTCTCGCGCCAGGGCGGCGTGAGTCTCGGCGCCAACGGTTCTGCGAACGGCAGCGGGCAGGCTGGATCGCCGGCACCTGCCGCGAACTGATCGCGTCGGGTGATTGAGAAGGGCGCGGCCGTCGGCCGCGCCTTCGTCGTTCAGGCTGGCGGCCGTGCCGGCCAGCGGTACGCCAGCACGCACGCGCGCGGATAGCGGTGCGCCCGAACCGACTCCAGCTGGTTGCCGCCCAGCAGCACCACGTGGTCGCCGTCGTGGCGCAGGAAGAAGCCGACGTGACCCTTCCAGCTTTGCGGATCGTCGCGCCACAACACGGCGATGCAGCCGAGCACGGGCTCGTCCAGCGGCTCGCCCCACGCGAGCCAGCTGCGCGCCAGCGCCGAGCCGGTGCCGCGCAGTCCGCAGCGCGCTAGCGTCCAGCCGACGAACGACGAGCACCAGTTGGCCTTGTCGTCGTAGCCGGCGATGTTGGTGCCGGCGTGGTACGCGGTGATGCGCGGGTTGCTGCTGCCGGCGGGGAAGTTGCGCACGCCGATCTCGGCGCGTGCGACGCGCAGCCAGGGCGCGCGGGCCTCGTCGTCGAGGCGCATGCGCAGCGACGTCATCTGGTCGGACCACCACATCCCCATCTGCGCGATGAACGCGGGCACCGGCTTGCCGTGGCGCACCGGATGGTCGGCCGGCAGCGCGGCGAAGCCGGCGTGCACCAGCGTCACCCGGGTGCCGCCGCGGCACGGCTCGAACGCCACCGACACCGTGGTCGTCTCGTGCGGCGCGAAGTTGACGCCGCGCCAGTCGATCCGCAGCGCATGCGGCGGACGCCATTCGGTGACGGTGCCCGTCTGCACGACGTGGCCGGCGTCGCTCCCGGGCGCGGAGATCGTCTCGAACAGGCGGCCGCCCAGCCGCGGCTCCAGGTGCAGCACGCTGAGCCCGCGTCCGCCGACGCGAAACTTCAGCCCGTGCCGCCACCAGGTGTCGATCTGCTCGGTGAAGACCTCGAAAGCGATGTCGGGCGGCGCGGCGACGAAGACGCTGGCGCTGACGCGGTCGCCGGGTGCTGTCGCGCTCATCGCGTCCCGCGCGTGTCACGCGCAGAGCGCGCGCGCGCCACGGCCTCGGCCTGCTTGCGGAACGCCTGCATCTGCGCGCCCCAGAACGCCTGTACGTCGCCCAGCCAGGCCTGCAGGTCGGCCAGCGGCTGCGCCTCGAGGCGGTAGGTGCGGGCACGCGCGTCGTCGTCGGGGCTGGCCGCGCCCATCTCGTGGATGACGCCGGCCTGGCGCAGCACGCGCAGGTGGCGGCTCATCGCCTGGCGCGACATCGCGAGGGCGTCGGCGATCTCGCCGGCGCGTTGCGGACCGTCGCGCAGCAGGCCGACGACCGCGCGCCGCGTGGGCTCGGCGAGCGCCTGCAGCGTGCGGTCGAGGGCCTGCGGATCGGGCAGCGGCGGAGAAGACGAGCGCCGGCTCATTGCGCCGGCTGGTCGCGCAATCGCTGCATGAACCACCACGACTGGCCTTCGCAGTCGAGCGCGCCATAGCTGCGATCGCTCCAGTAGTCGTCGCCGTAGTCGTGCGTGGCCGGCTCGGAATGGATCGTCGCGCCGTGGGCGCGCGCGTGCGCGCAATGCGCCTCGACGTCGTCGACGAACATGCACAGCGCCTGGCTGGTGCGGCCGCCCAGGTCCTGCGGACTGGCGTGCGACAGCTTGAACTCGCGGCCGGGCTCCGGTACGTCGCCGGGCCGGGCGCTGCCGCTGACCGAGATCATGCCGCTGCCGTAGACCAGCTCGCTGTAGATGATCTGGCCCGGCTCGCCCTCGACCTTCAGGCGGGTTTCGAACCCGAAGGCCTCGCACAGCCAGTCGATGGCGGCTGCAGGTTCGCGGTAGAACACGCTGGGCACGATCTGCGGCCAGCCGGACGGAGGAGGCTTGTGCATGGGAACTCCCGGACTCGGATGATCAATGAGTTCGTTGATGATAAACCGGATCGTTTATCAAATTCAAGGCCGACCATGCCTGTTCCCTAGAATGACCCGGCCTCCCCACGAAGAGATCATGCTGCAGAACCTTCCCCGGCGCGCCATCGGCGTCCTCGCCTGCCTGTGCGCCACCGCCGCGATGGCGGCCCCCGCGAACCGCATGATCCTGCCGGACAACGTCGTTCCCGAGTCCTACCGGATCGCGATCACGCCGCACATCGCCGAGACGACGTTCGACGGCAGCGTCGAGATCGACGTCCAGGTACGCCGTCGCACCGACCGCATCGTGCTCGACAGCGCCGACCTGGTCATCGCCGGCGCCACGCTCGACGACGCGGCCGAGCCGCCACGCATCGCGCTCGACGCGCCGCGCCAGCGCGCCACGTTCACGTTCGGCCACGTGCTCGCGACCGGCCGCCACACGCTCAGGATCGCGTACCGCGGCAAGATCTTCGACCAGGCCGCCGGCCTGTTCCGACTGCAGTACGCGACGCCGGACGGACAGGCGACCGCGCTGTTCACGATGTTCGAGGACTCGGACGCGCGCCGCTTCGTGCCGAGCTGGGACGAGCCCGCGCGCCGCGCCACGTTCGACCTCAGCGTGACGGTGCCGGCCGACCTGATGGCGATCGGCAACATGCCCGTCGCGGCCACGCAGATGCTGCCGGGCAACCTGAAACGCGTGCGGTTCGCGACGACGCCGAAGATGTCCACCTACCTGCTGTTCTTCGGCCTGGGCGACTTCGAGCGCGTGCATCGCGACGTCGCAGGCGTGGACGTGGGCGTGGTCGTCAAGCGCGGCGACACGGCGCAGGCGGCCTACGCGCTGGACGCCGCCGCGCGCATCCTGCCGTACTACGACGCGTGGTTCGGCACGCCGTATCCGCTGCCCAAGCTGGACATGGTGGCCGGCGCCGGCGGCAGCGTCACCTTCGGCGCGATGGAGAACTGGGGCGCGATCTTCTACTTCGAGCGCGACCTGCTGATCGACGCGACGCTGGCGACCGAGGAGGACCGGCACCGCGTGTTCGAGACCGTGGCGCACGAGGTGGCGCACCAGTGGTTCGGCGACCTGGTGACGATGGCCTGGTGGGACGACCTGTGGCTCAACGAAGGCTTCGCTTCGTGGATGGAGGTCAAGGCCACGCAAGAGCTGCATCCCGAGTGGCAGGGCTGGCCGCGCAACGCGGGCTTCAAGCAGCGCGCGATGGACATCGATGCGCGCGAGGGCACGCACCCGGTGATCATGCGAATCGACGACGTCTCGCAGACCGAAGGCGCGTTCGACACGATCACCTACTCGAAGGGCTCGCAGGTCGTGCGCACGCTGGAGGCCACCATGGGCGACGACGCGTTCCGCGACGGCGTGCGGCGCTACATCGCGCGCCACGCGTACGGCAACACCGTCACCGACGACCTGTGGCAGGCGCTCGACGAGCGCGCCGCCCACCCCGTGCGCGCGATCGCGCGCGACCTCACGCTGCAGGCCGGCGTACCGCTGATCGTCGAGCACGACGCGCGCTGCGTTGCCGGACGCACCGAGCTCACGCTGTCGCAGGCGCAGTTCAGCGTCGATGCACGGCCCGGCGGTCGCTGGCATGTGCCGGTGGCGCTCGCCGTGCTCGGTGGCGGCAGCGCGCATGCCGTCGTCGCGGGACCGAAGCCGCGGCGGGTCGCGCTGGCGGGCTGCGGCCCGGTGGTGATCAACGCGGGCCAGTCCGGCTACCTGCGCGCGCGCTACACCGACGCCGGCCTCGCCGCGCTCGGCGCGCATTTCGCGCAACTGGGCGTCGATGACCAGTTGGGCCTGCTCGCCGACACGCAGGCCCTGGCCTACGCCGGCCAACTGCCCATGGGCTCGTGGCTGGGACTGATGCGCCGGGTGCCGGTGGACGCCGACTCGCTGGTGATCCGCCTGCTGATCGATCAATTGACGGATCTCGACGGGCTGCACGACGGGCTGGCGACGCAGCCCGCGTATCGCGCGTTCGCGCGCTCGTTGCTGGACCCGGTCTTCGCGCGTGTCGGCTGGCAGGAGGCGGCCGGCGAACCGGGCGCAACCGCCACGTTGCGCGACGACCTGGTCGAGGCGCTGGGCAGGTTCGCCGACGCCGCCGTCGTGGCCGAGTCCGAACGCCGGTTCCGGTGCTACCTGGACGAGCCCGCGAGCCTGCAGGGCGACGTGCGCGAGGCCGTGCTGAGCGTCGTCGCGGCGCGCGCCGACACCGCCACCTGGGACTCGCTGCACGCGCTGGCGCGGGCCGCGCCGACGGCGCTGGCGAAGGCCGACTTCTACCGACTGCTGGGCTTCGCGCGCGACCGCGCACAGGCGGACCGCGCGCTGGCGCTCGCGATCTCCGGCGAGCCGCCGGCCACCGTCGCGGGCAGCCTGCTGCGCAGCATCGGCGTGGGCCATCCCGGCGCGACGCTGGACTTCATCGCCGTCCATTGGAGCCAGGTCGAGCCGCTGTTCGGCGAGGGCGCCGGCGCGACGATCGCGGCGCGCTTCTTCGACACCGGCGCCGACTGGGCGATGCTGCCGCGCCTGGACGCCTTCGTCGCGGCCCACGTGCCGGCGGCGGCGCGCGCGCGCATCGTCAAGAACGCGGCGCTGATCCGCTATCGCGCGACGGTGCGCGATCGGCGGCTGCCCGAGGCCGACCGCTGGATCGCCGGGCAGCCGGTCGACGAGTGAGCCGGCGCCCGCGTCAAACCCGCTCCCACGAACAGGGTATCGGCACCGACGGTCGTTGACTCCCCACTACATTTGGATACGATGAAATCGGGTCCGACACAGGCTTCATTCCGGAGCAGGGCCCGCCGGGGAGCAGTGGCATGAGCAACTCGACATCGTTGCCGACGGAGGCGATCTCCGCCGGCGAGCGCGCGCAGATCCAGCGCGCCAACGTCTCCGGCCTGCATCCGGTCGTGTTCGTGCACGGCCTGTGGCTGTTGCCCGGCAGCTGGCAGCGCTGGGCCGAGGCCTTCGAGGAGGCCGGCTACATCGCGCTGATGCCCGACTGGCCCGACGACCCGGCCACCGTGGCCGAGGCCAACGCGAATCCGGGCGTGATGGCGGGCAAGACGGTGGGCCAGGTCGCCGACCACTTCTCCACCGTCATCGCCCAGCTCGAGCGCAAGCCGGCCGTCATCGGCCACTCGTTCGGCGGGCTGCTGGCGCAGATCCTGGCCGGGCGCGGCCAGTCGGCCGTCACGGTCGCCATCGATCCGGCGCCGTTCCGCGGCGTGCTGCCGCTGCCGTTCTCGGCGCTGAAGGCGTCGTGGCCGGTGCTGGGCAATCCGGCCAATCGCAGCCGCGCCGTGCCGCTCAGCTACGCGCAGTTCCGCTACGCGTTCGCCAACGCGGTCAGCGAGGACGAGGCGCAGCAGCTGTATCGCACCTACGCGGTGCCGGCATCCGGCGCGCCGTTGTTCCAGGCCGCCACGGCCAACATCAATCCGTGGACCGAGGCCCAGGTCGACACGCTCAACCAGGAGCGCGGCCCGTTGTTGATCGTCTCCGGCGAGAAGGACCACACCGTGCCGTGGGCGATCGCCAATGCGGCGTTCAGGCAGCAGCAGGCCAACCCGGGACTCACCGAGATCGTCGAGATGCCCGGACGCGGCCATGCGCTGGTCATCGACAGCGGCTGGCGCGAGGTGGCCGCCACGGCGCTGGCCTTCGTGCGCCGCTTCGCGGCGGCGGACACGTTCGAGTCCGCCTACCTTTTCAACGAAGAGGATCGGCGCGTCGCCGCCTGACGATCAGGCGCCGGACGCGCTTGCCCGACGAGACGCTGACGCGTTCCTCGTCGTGCAGGATCGCGTCGTCGGGTGCGAGTTCGGCCATGACCCGGGCCTTGTCGAACGCCGCGTAGAGCCGGCCCGCCGGGTCGCGCTTCGAGGCCTCGTCGGTCACGCGCCAGCTCAGGTACAACGTGCCGCCGGGCCGCAGCAACGCCAGCAGGCTGTGTACCGACGGGCCGATCTGCGCCGGCGCCAGATGCATGATCACCGTCTCGCACAGGACGTTCTGGAACGCGCCGCGCTCGACGCCGTCCAGCCCGGGCAGCGTGGCCTCGTCGAAGCGCAATGACGGATAGGCCTTGCGTGCTTGCGCCAGCAGGCCGGCGGAGGCATCGAAGCCGCGCGCGCCGAACCCGTTGGACTCCAGCCAGGCGGTGTCGCGGCCGGCGCCACAGCCCACGTCGGCGGTCGGGCCCGGCGTGAAGTGCGTGCGCAGCAGCGCGACCATGTCGTCGGGCGGCTCCTGGGCCAGCCATTCGGCGGCGTAGGCGGCGGCGTTCGCGTCGTAGGCGGCGAGGGTGGGCGTGTCCATGGCGTGGGGCTCAGGCCGACGCGTTGCCCTTGGCGATCCGCGCCGCCAGCTTCATCAGCGTCGGTACCCGCTTCTTGCCGTGCATCATGCGGATGCGCGCCTTCGCCGCGCCCAGGTCGATGCCGGCGCAGGTGACGATCAGCGGGCCGGTTTCTTCCTCGCGGTAGATCTCGAACTGCTCGGGCGTGTCCTTGAAGCCGGTCTTGGACACGCCGATCACGCCGGTGCGGCCGCCGAGGGTGTCGTGCAGGTGGCGGCCGAGGCCGGGCGTCTCCTGCGCGTCCAGGTGGACGAAGCCGTCGAACACGATCGCCTCGGGCTGCAGCGAGTGGGTCTGCAGCAGTTGCAGCAGCCATGGCAGCTCGCGCAGGTCGAGCTCGCCCTTGACGGGCTTCTCGACGTGGTCGACGCGCAGCGTGTACGTCTTCGTGCTCTCGAATGCGGCCCAGTCGTCGAACGCGACGGCGGCGACGAGGGCGGTGTCGCCCTGGATGTGGACGTCCATGACCAGTTTCATGGACGCATTCTCGCCGCGTTCAGCGGGCGCGGGCCCTGGGCCAGCGGCCCGCGGCCTGCAGCGGGGCGACGATCGCGGCGTAGGTCTCGCCCACCTCGGTGACCAGTTGGAGGATGGCCTTCGAGTCGTGGCTGTCCTTCAGCTCGGCGCGCGCCTGGTTGATCCGCGCGGGCAGGCCGGCGAGCCGGACATGGATGTCGTCCGGCGGGGCGACGACGCGCAATGCCGGCAGCTTCGCGATCAGCGCCAGCAGATCCTCGCGCGCATCGAGCAGGCGCGAGATCGCCATCGCGGTCGGCTGTTCGTAGCGGGCCTGCTCGACGAGGTCGACCAGGTCCTTTGCGCTCGCGCCCAATTCGTCCACCACTGCCTCGAATTCGCGTTGATCCATCGTCAGCCTCCTGAAGGACGGGATTGTGCGGCGATCCGAGGATGCGCCAACCCCAAGAAACAGACAAATTTTCGCGCAGCGGAGAGGGCGGCCGTCTCAGTCGCCCGCGCGGCGCGTCGCGACCAGCGGCTGCACCGAGCCGCCGTCGAGGCGCTTTCGATCGGGCTCCTCGGCCGTCAGCGGCTCGACTTCCTTCATCGTCGCCAGGCAGCGCTCGGTCAGGCGCTGGTACGTGGCCGTGCCTTCGCGCTTCCAGGCGAGTTCCTGGTCGCTCAGCTCGCGCAGGATCTTCGCGGGCACGCCCGCGGCGAGCGAGCGGGCGGGCACCTTCAGGCCGGCGCGCACGAAGGCGCTGGCGGCCACGAACGCGCCCGCGCCGATCTCGGCCTCGTCCATCACCACGGCGTTCATGCCCACCAGCGCGTCGGCGCGGATCACGCAGCCGTGCAGCACCGCGCCGTGGCCGATGTGGGCGTTGTCCTCCAGCAGCGTGTCCGAGGCCGGGAAGCCGTGGATCACGCAGGTGTCCTGCACGTTGCAGCC
>FTIR01001444.1_pt3 | contig 18102 bp, 12 predicted proteins | sample 1658041 | NCBI WGS metagenome assembly FTIR01 (sample SAMEA3914793, study PRJEB12502) | metagenome | biome: forest; material: soil | place: Canada | collected 2011-07-03 | depth 0.3 m | reverse complement strand
ACCTCGATCTCGGTGATGCCGAACTTGAACGCCGGCTTCGCGAGATCGACCATCGCCGTCGGCGCCTGGTAGTCCTGCCCTTCGTCGCGCCACGCGTGCCACCACTCGACCGGCGACTTCCAGCCCCAGGTGAACAGCGAGTACCACGGCACCTCGCGCACGCGCCCGCGCACCGCGAGCACCGACACGAACACGTTGGGCGCCCATTCGGCCTTCACCGGCAGCTCGATGGTGGGATCGCGACCATCGAGTTCGACGGTGCGCGTCTCGATGATCCCGTTGCGTTCGATCGCGACCAGCGCCGTCGCATGACGGAACGGGCTGCGGATCTGGAAGCGCGCGACCTGCCCCGGCTCGTAGGCGCGCTGCTCGGGCAGCACGTCCATGCGGTCGTCGTTGGCGCTGCCGAACCACACCTCGCCCGCGCGCGTCACCCACACGGAGGACGCGGCGCGCGCGACATGGCCTTGCGCATCCCTGGCCTGCGCGATCAGCTCGACCTGGCCCGAGGCCTCCAGCGTGGCCTCGCACAGCACCAGGCCGCGCGCATCGCTCTTGCCGGAACAGACCTCGCCCAGATCCTCGTCGACGCTCTTGTTGTCGTACGCGTAGAACCCGCCGACGAGACGCTTGCGCGCCGTCAGCGAGTGGTGCACGACGGCGTGCACGCTGACGTCCACGCCCGCCTGCGGCTTGCCCTTGGTGTCGAGCGCCACCACCTGGGCCGGCAGCTTCTGGTGCACCGAGACCCAGTCGTCGGTGCGCACGCCCAGCACCACGGCCGACGGCCACAGCGGCAGCGTCTGGCTGAGCGTCTGCACCTCGCCGTTCGGGTCGGCGTAGGTGGCCTGCACCAGCAACTCCTTGGGCGCGGTGACCGGCGGCAGCTTCGTGAGCGTGACCTTGCCGGCGCCCGACTTGTCCAGCGTGACGGGCAGCTTGTCGGCCACCAGCTTCGAGTTCGGATCGCGTTGCGACACCATCTTGTCGGCATCGTCCTCGTCGACGTAGTCCTCGTCGAACATCGCGCCGTCGCCCGCGGTCTGGCTCGCGTCGGGCGTCTTCGGCGGCTCGAAATGGAAGCCCGGATAGCGCAGCACCGGCACCGCATGCGACAGGTCGATGTCGCGCACCTGCGCCGACACGCGCAGCGGCAGGTTGGCCGCGCCGCCGCCGTTGCCGTAATTCACCATCACGTCCAGGGTCAGCTCGCGCGGATCCACCTGCGGGCCGGCCGGCGGCACCAGGCGGCCGGTCATCACCGGCAGACGGAACTCCTCGACGCGGAACGAACCCGTCTGCGCGGCGACCTGCTCGCCGCGCAACAGGCTGACGTCGTAGACGCCCAGCTTGGCGTCGTCGGGAATCTTGTAGACGGTCTCGGCATAGCGCCCGTCGCGCCACTTGAGCGGAAAATCGAAGTGCTCGTCCGAGCCTTCGTGCTCGATGCGCAGCGTGGTCGGCAGCGCGCCCGCATCGACCATCGCCAGTCCGGTCAGCAGTTCGCGACGGGCGTGGCTCTTCATCGAGAGCGTCTGGCCGGCGCGCAGCAGCGTGCGATCCATCACCGTGTGGAACAGCTCGCGCGACACGTCCTCGCCGCCGCCCGACGAGTTCAGATTGAAGCGCCACGCCTCGATGCCTTCCTGCCACGTCGACCACACGAAGGCCATGTCGGCGCGACCTTGCGTGTCGGTCTTGCGCGCGCTGACGAAATAACCGTTGGGGCGGCCCGTCTGGCCCGCCCAGCGACCCTCGCCGCTGTTCTCGCAATACCCCCATTTGAATTTCGGCAGTTGCTGGTCGATGCGCGCGAAGCCCTGCGCATCGGTCTGGCCGCTCCAGATCTTCTGGCCCTGGCAGTCGGACACCTGTACCGCGGCGCCCGGCACCGGCTTGCCCTTGTCCAGCGTCGTGACCCACGCGCCCGAGTTGACCGGTGCCCACTTGAAATGCACTGCGAGGTTCGTGACCAGCACGCCGGTGCGCACGTACATCGGCGCCTTGCGATCGAGCAGCGCCTCGCCCAGGCGCGGCGACTCGATCTCGACGACGTGGTAGCCCGGCTGCGGCAGCGGGATGCCGATCACCTCGAACGGATGCGGCTCGGTCTGCGACTCGGGCGGCAGCTTCACCGTGTGCACATGGGGCGCGTTGTTCAACAGACTCACGCTGCGCGCCTGGATGGCGTTCGGATCCTGCGCGTTGACGTCGGAGTCGTCGGCGTCCTCGTCCTGTTCCTCCTGCGTCTTCGCGCGGCCGTGATCCTTGGCCTGGCGCGTTGACTTGGGCTTGACCGGCGGGGGCGGCAGCTTGATGCCCAGTTCCTGTTGCACCATCGCACGATCCAGCGAGGTCTCGTCGTAGCGCGCGACGCGCGCGAACCACTCGATGATGGACGCGTCGTCGGTCAACGTGAGGTCGCGCGCCGGCGCGCCGCCCAGCGTCATCGCCTTCACGCCCAACTGGCCTTCGATCTTGCGCACCGTCAGCGGCAGCACCGGCTCGGCATTGAGCTCGAGGATGCCGAACGTGGCCGCCGGGAACTTGGCGAGCGCCGGCGCGTCGGAGGTGCGGGTCGCGAGCGGGAACTGCTCGGCGTTCTCGAGCTTGCGCCCTGCGTCGTCGGCGAAGTCGGGCGGCAGCACGATGCGCAGGTCGGCCTTCTCGGGCAACTGGTCCGAGAACTGCACCGCGGTGACGCCCTCTTCCGATGCGTCGCCAGTCACCGTGCCCTTGTTGCGGCCGAAGAAGTAGAGGAACTTGTGCAGGCCGGACTCGTGCAGGTCGACCAGCGCGTCGGACGTCTCGCCGCGGTGTTGTTCCAGCTGCGGCTTGTGCTGGCCGTCCGGCGCCACCAGCAGGATCTTCTCCGCGATCCTGCGCGGCACCGGCGACGAGAACTCGACGCGCAGCGGACGCATCGGCAGGCAGTCGGCGCGCGCGTTCACGCGCTCGCAGGTGAAGCTGGCGGTGAACGCCGGGCGCACGACGTAGGCCAGGCGGCGGTCGGCGCTGCTGGCCATGCCGGTGGTGGTGGCGATGCCGGCGCCCCACACCAGCGACACCTTCGAATCGGGCGCGACCGGGCGCGCGCACTGCAGCGTCACGCTGCGCGCCTGTTGCGGCACGAGGCCGACCGCCTTCAGGATCGCGTCGCGCGTGGCGCCGGCGATGATCTTGACGGGCACGCGCTCGCCGACGCCGGCGAACTCGCAGTACGCGAAACGCTGGATGCTGTCGGCGGTGGCCGCGCCGTTGAGCAGCAGCGCGAACACCTGCTCCTCCTCGATCTTCGAATACTCGCTCGGCGACGGGTACGCGCGCACGATGGCGGGGCCGCCGGTGGAGAAGTCGAACTTCGCGTCGGCGGCGATCGCGGAACCCGCCACCGACTTGATGCCCGGGTGCGGGGCGACGCTGCAGCGCGTGCCGGGCGGCACGTCCTTGGCGAAGTCGAACACCCAGGTCTTGTCGTCGACCCAGCGTGCCGTGCCCGATTGCGCGGTGTTGGGCGTGCAGCTGACGTCCAGCGGCGCCGGCAGCCGCGGGTCGCCGAACTTGACCATGGGCTCGCTGAAGGTGGCACGCACCTGGCGCACCAGCGCCACCTCGCCCTTGGGCGACATCGTCTTCAGCGTGGCATCGGCCCGTGCGGCCAGCGGCGCGATGGCCAGCAGGCCGGCCAGCGTGGCGATGAACCAGGACGCGTGGCGCCCACTCGACGACTTGTTCGACTTCATGACATCTCCTCCCGCACCCGGTTGCCGGGCGTCTGGGGGTGCAGTCTATGTCGTCGAAGGACGTCGCGCGGGCCGCGTGAGCGAAGTCTCACGGCGCGGAGCACGGGTTCACGTGAAAAGGGCCGTGCGCATTCCGCCGGCCCTGAAAAGACGCCCTGTCAACCGCCGCTGGCGCTGGCCCCGCGCCCCCCAAGTTCAAGGGAGGGAGGAGACGGGCTTTGCCCGCGACGAACCGGCCGGCCCCTCGGGGGCAGCGAGCGCCAGCGAGCGTGGGGTCGTCATTTCTTGTAGATCTGGTCGAACACGCCGCCGTCGGCGAAGTGGGTAGCTTGCGCCTTGGTCCAGCCGCCGAAGGTGTCGTCGATGGAGAACAGCTTCAGCTTGGGGAACTTGCTCGCGTACTTCGCGGCCACGGTCGGATCGATCGGGCGGTAGTAGTTGCGGGCCTCGATCTCCTGCGCTTCCGGCGTGTACAGGTAGTCCAGATAGGCGGTCGCGATGGCACGCGTGCCCTTGCGGTCCACCACCTTGTCGACCACGGCCACCGGCGGCTCGGCCAGGATGCTGGTCGGCGGGTAGACGACGTCGAACTTGTCGGCGCCGAATTCCTTCAGCGACAGATAGGCTTCGTTCTCCCACGCGAGCAGTACGTCGCCCACGTCGCGCTGGGCGAAGGTCACGGTGGCGCCGCGCGCGCCGGAATCGAGCACCGGCACGTTCTCGTAGACCTTCTTGATGTAGGCACGCGCGGTGGCGTCGGTGGCGCCGGGCTGCTTCAGGGCCCAGCCGTAGGCGGCCAGGTAGGCCCAGCGGGCGCCACCCGAGGTCTTGGGATTGGCGACGATCACGCCGACGCCCGGCTTGGTGATGTCGGACCAGTCGTGCAGGCCCTTGGGGTTGCCCTTGCGCACCAGGAACACGATGGTGGACGTGTAGGGCGTGCTGTTGGACTTGAACTTGCCCTGCCAGTCCTTCGCGACCAGGCCCTTGTTGGCGAGCGCGTCGATGTCGTAGGCCAGCGCGAGCGTCACGACGTCGGCGTCCAGGCCGTCCTGCACCGCGCGCGACTGCGCGCCGGAACCGCCGTGCGACGCGTTGATCTTGACGTCGTCGCCCGTCTTGGCCTTCCAGTACTTCGGGAAGGACGCATCGATGTCCTGGTAGAGCTCGCGCGTCGGGTCGTAGGAGACGTTGAGCAGCGTGAAGTCCTTGGCGAACGAGACGGCGGCGGTGGCGGAGAGCAGCGCGGCCAGGAGAGCTCGCTTCAGGAAACGGGGGGTCGTCATCAAATCATCCTCTTTGGGGTGGTCGGTTCGAAAGGGTCGGGCGCCCGCCCTGCAAAGGGTCGCCTTTGAATAGGGATTCTGGGGATTCAGCTCAGCTTCAGCAAAGAACTTAAACGTCGTTGCTTAAACGGCGGAGAGCGAGAAACGGCCGCCGGTCGCCGCGGGCACGACGCCGTCCTCGGGCGCATCGCCGTCGGCATCCGCCTCGGGCGAGCCGACCGCCAGCAGCCCGTGGCGCTTGAGCAGCGTGCGCACCATGTTGCGGGTGACTCCCAGCGCCTTGGCCGAGCGCACCTGGTTGCGATGGGCATGCTCGAACGCGGCGTGCACGAGGGCGCGCTCCACGGCATCGAACAGCCCGTCGGCGCCTTCGCGCAACAGGTCGTCGAACAGCGCGGGCAAGCGCGCACGGCTGTCGGCGGGCGTCGGCGCGGACGCAGGCGCTGCCGACGTCGGGGCCGGCGATTCGTCCGCGGCCGACGGCGGGCGGTAGCCGCCATAAGCCGGCGCCGAATCGGGCGCCGGCGCTGTCGACCGGCGCTCTCCGGCGGGCAACAACGGCACCAGCTTCAGGTCGGACAGATGGATCTCGTCGCCCGCGCAGACGATCAACGCATAGTGGATGACGTTCTCCAACTCGCGGATGTTGCCGGGCCAGCTGTAGGAACGCAGCGCGCTCGTGGCCTCGACGCTCAGCGGCACCGCACGGATGCCCAGGCGGTTGCAATAGACGCCGATGAAATGCTCGGCCAGCGGCAGGATGTCGGCCCGGCGCTCGTGCAGCGCCGGCAGCCGCACGCCGGCCACGCTGAGCCGGTAGTACAGGTCGGCGCGGAAATGCTGGGCGACGACGGCGCGCGCGAGGTCGATGTTGGTGGCCGCCACCAGGCGCACGTCGAGCGCGACGGGCCGGCGCGAGCCCAGGCGCACCACCTGGCGTTCCTGCAGCACGCGCAGCAGCTTGACCTGCAACGCCATCGGCAGGTCGCCGATCTCGTCGAGGAACAGCGTGCCGCCGTTGGCCGCCTCGAACCAGCCGGCGCGCGCGTGGCTCGCGCCGGTGAACGCGCCGGCCTCGTGGCCGAACAGCTCGGCGTCGATCAGCGTCTCGCTGAACGCGCCGCAGTTGACGGCCACGAACGGGCCCGGCCGGCCGCTGGTCGTGTGGATGTGGCGGGCGATCAGTTCCTTGCCGGTGCCGGTCTCGCCGGTCACCAGCACGGTGGCGTCGCTGCGCGCGAGGCGTTCGACATGATCGAGCAGCACGCGCGATTGCGGGTCGTGGAACACCAGGGCCTTGGCCCGGATGGTGAGAGGCGCGGTGTGCGAGTCCGGCAGGGTCAGAATCTTTGCCACGGAGGTCTGTGAGTCTGGGTTGCGGAAGTGCAAAGTTACGTGTTCTGCTGCGACGCACCAAGCAATGTCTTCGCCTGTCGATATGAGGGAATCGTGGCGTTGCCCATGCGCGTGCGCGATTGCGACCCGCGTTGCATCGAATACAGCAGCCAGGCACGCGAAGCCGTTCGATTCGCAGCAGGAATACGCCATTTCGCCGCCCGAACGCCGGCGCGAAGCTTGCAAGACGAGGCGGATGAAACGTTCACCCCTCTCCTCGCTCGCGCTCGCCCTTCATCTTCCCGCCGCTCTCGCCGCGTTGGCTGCGGGCGACACCGCCCCGCCCTTCGAGGCACCGGCCTCGCTCGACGGCAAGACGTTCACCTACTCGCTCGCGGACGCGTTGAAGCGCGGCCCAGTGGTGGTGTATTTCTACCCGTCGGCGTATACAGGCGGCTGCAACCTCGAGGCGCACACGTTCGCCGTGCAGCACGAGAAGTTCCGCGCTGCCGGCGCGACCATCGTCGGCGTCTCGCTGGACGGCATCGGCCGCCTGAACACCTTCTCCGCGGATCCCGACTATTGCGGCGGCAAGATCGCGGTGGCCTCCGATGCCGACGGGCACATCGCGCACGCGTACGCGCTGGCCGTGCGGGACGCGGCGCCCGGACGCAAGGACACGCGCGGCGTGCAGATAGACCACGGCTTCGCCGAGCGCAGCACCTTCGTCGTGGCGCCCGACGGGCACATCGCGGCGGCGTTCGACGGACTCTCGCCGGTCGACAACGTCGACCACGCGCTGGCCGCGGTGCAGCAACTGGCGCGCGGCCACTGAAGGCTGCGCAGGCACTGGAATCATCCAGCGCCTGCGCATCACCGATCACCAGGCAGGCGCGGCCGCCGTCTTGGCATCGACGGCAGGCGTTGCGGACGCCGCCGCAGCGGGCGCGGACGTTTCGCCGGTCCGCACCAACAGGAGCACGCCCGCGGCCGCGAGCGAGACCGCGAGCAGCAGGCCGAGCCGGCCGCCGCCGCGCGGCGGCGGCACGGGCGTGTCCGCGTCCACCTCTTGCAGGCCCGTGATCATCGGACGGATCAGGCGATGGCGCTTGACGAGCACATGGAACAAGATCGCCAGGATGTGCAGCGCCAGCAGCACGAACAGGCCATCGGCCAGCAACCGGTGCCAGCCCGTCACGCGCGAACCCAGCGTGTCGTCGACGAAGTGGTTGAGCGGACCGGCGAATGCGATGTCGTCGTTGCCGAACAGGCCCGTCGCGGCCTGCAGCGCCAGCAGGCCCAGCAGCGCGAACACCGACAGCGCGCCCAGCGGGTTGTGGCCGATCCCGCGCCAGCGCCCGCGCAGGTAGGCCAGCACGCGCGCGGGCGACGGCGCGAAGTGCGTGAAGCGCGAGGTGGCCGAGCCGAGCACGCCCCACACGAGGCGGAACAGCAGCAGGCCGACGATGATCAGGCCGGCGCGCCCGTGCCACACCATCCACGCGCCGCCGAGTTCGCCGGTCACCACAGCGGCGCTCACGCTCGCGACCAGCGACCAGTGGAACACGCGCAACGGCAGGTCCCACAACAGGATGCGCCGTGCGCCCGCTCGCACGGGCGCGTCCGGCGCGACGTCGACGACGCCGTCGATGACGCCGAAGTCCGACCGCAGTTCGGGCGTGCTCATGTTCGCCGCCCGCTCAGGACTTCGGCGCCGATGCGCCGCCGGCCACGCGCGGCGCGCGCGGCAGCAGGTGCGCCACCGAGGTGCCGCCCTCCACCTCGTATTCCTCGGCCCCGGTGGCGCCGGCGACGTTGAAACCCTTGGCGGCCAGCAGGTCGGCCGCCGCGCCCGCGCGCTGCGAGTGATTGGAGACGGTCACGATCTGGCGGTCGTGCGGGAGCCAGGCCAGCTGCTTCTCGAGATCCTTGTTCTGCACGCTGAGGAACACGGGGAAGCTGCCGAACTGGATGAGCTCGGCCGGCGCGCGCAGGTCGATGAAGATCACCGAATCGGGCTTGGCCAGCAAGGCATCGACATCCGCCTTGCTGAGTCGCTTCGCCTTGAACTTCCAGGGCTGGGTGAGGAACTGCTGCACCCGCTTGACAGCCGCCGGATCGGACGCGCCGCCAGCGACGTGGATGGCAGGCGCCAGCGGGCCTTCGGCCTCCTGGGCGGATGCGGAGACGACGGCGCCGGCGAGCAGCGCGGCGAGAAGGAGGCGATGGGCGGTCATGTCGGAAGCTTTCTCTGGAAAGGGAAGGATGGAAATGCGAGGCACTGCAACGAGCACGCCTGCCCGGCTGCACGTTGCACCAAGCGTGCCAGCCGTGACCTGCCGGGGCGAGGGCCGCCACGGGGCGCGATCCCGCTGGATGTCCAGCAAGCGACGCTGCGATCGGTACAGCGCGCTGCCGCGCGTGTTGCGTGTTCAACAGCGGTCGCCCGACCACGAATCGATGCGGCTCCATGCCCGCGTGCGGCGACGCGCGGCAGATTGCACTGGCGTGGCCGAGTTCGATCAATCAACGCATTTGGATATCCGTTTCCGATGGCACAGCCGCTGCATTGGAGAGGCATCGCCCCCCTTTATTCCAATGACCTCGAGGAGCCTCAGTGAGCCGTACGAACCTTCGCCGACAACAACAAGAACATGCCCGTCGCATCGTCTCCGACACGACCTTCGCCCCCGCACCGATCGCGGCCGCCGTCCTCGCCCTGACCTTGCTGGGCAACGCGCACGCGCAGACCGCGCAGTCCGCCGCGCCGGCCGCCAGCGCCGCCAGTGCGGCTGACGCCACGAACGAAGCACCGGCGCTGGACGCCGTCACCGTCCACAGCCGCAACCGCATCGAGCGCCTGCAGGACGTGCCGGTGTCGGTCTCGGTGGTGACCGGCGCCGAACTCGAGCGTCTCGATGCCTACGGTGTCTCGGCCATCGCCAAGCGCGCGGCCAACGTGTCGTGGAACATCGGCAACCAGCGCACCAGCAGCCTGTCGATCCGCGGCATCGGCAAGATCGGCCAGACCGAGGCGCAGGACCCCAGCGTCGGCGTGATCTTCGACGGCGTGAGCTATGGCTACAACGCGCTGACCTCCAGCTTCGACTTCGTCGACATCGACACCATCGAAGTGGCGCGCGGCCCGCAGGGCACGCTGCAAGGCAAGAACGCGAGCGTCGGCAGCATCACGATCAACACGAAGCGGCCCTCGTTCACGCCGACGGCCGACTACACGCTGGCGTTCAACAAGGGCAACGGCGTGCTGGGCGTCGCGGCGATCGGCGGCCCGGTGATCGACAACCTGCTGGCCTGGCGCGGCACGTTCTCGGTCGATCGACAGCAAGGCCCGCGCGCGAACGCCTACAACCGCGACCAGACCTACACGAACACCGACCGCGTGTCGGGGCGCGTGCAATTCCTGCTCACCCCGTTCGACGACTTCACGGCGCGCTTCGAAGGCGACATCCAGCCCCGCGCCGGCGAGACGACCAACGGCAACACGGTGAACCGGCCGACCCCGACCACCTACGCCGACGGCGCTCCCAACCCGCTGTCCACCGACGCGTCGACCCGGCTGGCGCGCAGCTGGTTCACCAACAACCCCGGCTACAGCATCGCCGACTACTACAGCGGCATCGACAACGACGCCCAGCACGCGCTCGTCACCGGCAGCGACGGCCTGACCACCGAGCTGAACTGGAAGATCCCGAGCGGCCAGACGCTGACATCGATCACGGCCTACAAGTCCTACCACTTCAACGCGGTCAACGACGACGGCACGCCGTTCGACATCTACCGCAACTCCGGCGGCTTCTGGAACGACTACCACCAGGTCAGCCAGGAACTGCGCATCAGCTCGCCGATCGGCGACTTCGTCGACTACCAGGCCGGCCTGTACTTCATCAAGGTCAACAACTCGGCCACCTACCAGCGCGCCTGGGGCAACGACGCCGGCGCCTGGTTCGCCAGCAGCTCGCAGTACACGACGCTGGACGCGACCGCCGCGGGCCAGTTGCTGATGCAGGACTCGCTGGCGAACGCCTCGATGGCCTACAACTCGCCCGCCGGCCAGCAGACGATCGAGAACAAGAGCGGCGCCGTGTTCGCGCAGGCCAACTGGCACTTCACCGACCGCCTGACGCTGACCACCGGCGCCCGCCTGACGCACGAGAACCGCACCAACGTCAGCAGTTCGTACGTGATCAACCCGGGCGACGGGGTCGACCTGGCCAACTTCAGCAGCACCGACGTGACGCTGCAGAACGCCGCCGCCGCGAAGTACTTCGGCACCGGCCGTACCTACGCCAGCCTGACCGCCGCCGAACTCAAGCAGGTCGCCGCGGCGCAGGCGATCCGCGCGTCCAACATCGGCGTGCTGTTCGGCCCCACCGCGGCGAAGCCGTTCAGGGCCAACCAGCCCGCCGTGGTGCTGAGCCCGAGCTACAAGATCTCGCCGGACATCACCAGCTATGCATCCTTCCAGCATGGCGAGAAGGCCGGCATCGCGCAGCTGGTCAACGGCGTCTCCACACCGGCCGCCGCGGAGAAGACCAACTCGTTCGAGCTGGGCCTGAAGTCGGCGCTGCTGGACAAGACGCTGATCCTGAACGCCGACATCTTCGACACGCTGATCCACAACTACCAGCAGGCGGTGCAGGTCGTCGACCAGTACACGACGGCGTTGAAGAACGACGGCACGACCTACTACACCTCGGCCACCGGCAACGCGCCCAAGGTCGGCGTGAGCGGCCTGGAGATCGACGGCGTCTACGGCGGCATCCCGCACACGACGCTGCGCTTCTCGGGCGCCTACAACAAGGCGATCTACAAGGACTTTCCGAACTCCGCGCAACCGGTCGAGAACGGCGATCTCACCTCGGCCTCCACAGCCACGGGGTTCGTGCATCCGGCCGAGCCGTATCGCAGCGTCAACGGCAAGACCCTCGCCGGCGCGCCGCGCTTCACGTTCAACGTCGGCGCCGACTACAACCACCCCGTCACGCCGGACAAGGATGCGCACGTCAGCGCCAACCTGGCTTACAGCAGCAGCTACAACACCGACGTCTCGCTGTCGAAGTACGCCGTCGTCGGGGCGCAGGCCCTGGTCGACCTGGCGGTGGGCGCCGGCAAGCACGACAAGAGCTTCGACGTCAGCCTGATCGTCAAGAACCTGTTCAACAACCAGACGCCGCAGTCGCGCACCTGGAACAGCTACACGCCGGCGACGCCGCGCAGCTACGGCATCCAGTTCACCGGCAAGCTCTGAGGCCAGGTCGCCATGCAGGAAAACGACGCACGCGATCCCGCACGACCCGCTGCGTCGTTCCCACCAGCCGGATCGCCCACCGTGCTTGCGAAGCAGCAACCGCTCCCTCCAACTGCATCGAAAGCATCGATTCCGGCCCGCCAGGCCACCCAAAAACTGGCGCGCTGCTTGCGTATACCCCACCCGTACCGCTCGCTCGCCGGCCGCCCCAAGAAGGTAGCCGCAGCCGGGCACAGCGCCCTCCCCCACGGCATGTTCGTTCTCTCACCGACACCGAGTCGCTCCATGAACAAATCCATCACCGCCGCCCTCCTCTCCCTGGGCTTCGTCGTCGCCGGCGTCTCCGCCGCCGATGCACCGGGCGCCGGCGCCGCCGCGCCCGCGTTGCCGGCCTTCCATCCCGCGCTGCCGTCCAACGCCGGCGCCGTCCTCGCCTCCGCCACCGCGGCGAGCGCGGCCGTCGCCCGCGCGTGGGCCTACACGCCCGTCAAGCCGCCGGCCGTCCCGGCCGTCAAGGCCAGGGGCTGGGTGCACACGCCCGTCGACGCCTTCGTGCTCGCCAAGCTGGAGGAAAAGGGCCTGAAGCCCTCGCCCGAGGCCGACCGCGCCACCTTCATCCGGCGCGCGACGCTGGACGCCTGGGGCCTGATCCCGACGCCCGAGGAGGTCAAGGCCTTCGTCGGCGACAAGTCGCCCAAGGCCTACGAGAAGCTCGTCGACCGCCTGCTCGCGTCGCCCCACTACGGCGAGCGCCAGGGCCGGCGCTGGCTGGACCTGACGCGCTACGCGGACTCGGACGGCTACAACGCCGACGGCACGCGGCCCAACATCTGGCGCTACCGCGACTACGTGATCGCCTCGTTCAACCAGGACAAGCCGTTCGACCGCTTCGTCAAGGAACAGATCGCCGGCGACGAACTCTGGCCCGACCGGAGCGAGGCGCTGGTGGCCACCGGCTTCCTGCGCAACTTCCCCGACGAGATCAACGCGCGCGACCTGAACCTGAAGAAGCAGGAGGTCGCCAACGACCTCACCGACACGGTCAGCTCGGTCTTCCTCGGCACCACGCTCGGCTGCGCGCAGTGCCACGACCACAAGTTCGACAAGATCTCGCAGAAGGAGTACTACCAGTTCCAGGCCTTCTTCGTGAACACGAGCTGGAACGACGACGTCAAGGCGCTGGACGGCCCCGCGCTCGCCGCGTACCGCGCGCAGCAGGCGAAGTGGGAAGAGGCGACCCAGGACATCCGCGCGCAGCAGGACGCCTTGCTCAGGCCCGTCATCGAGAAGCTGGAAAGCGACCGCCTGTCCGGCTTCGTGCCCGACACGCGCACGTCCATCACCAAGCCCGAGTCGGAACGCGATGCCTACGACCGCTGGATCTACCACCGCAACCTGTGGACGCTGTCGGGCCGCACGCGCAACGCCGTCGCCCAGCTCAAGCGCAAGGACAAGGACGGCTACGCGAAGTACGAGGCGCTGGACGAGCAGCTGAAGGCCTTCGACTCGCTCAAGCCGAAGGATCCCGGCAACATCTCCACGATGAGCGAGTTGGGCCACGCCGATTCGCCGCCGACCTACGTGCTGTTCAAGGGCATCTTCGACCGCAAGCTCGACGAGGTCCAGCCGGGCTTTCCGTCGCTGCTGACGAACGCGAAGCCCCAGATCGTGCCGACCGCCACCTCGTCCGGCCGCCGCACCGCGGTCGCGAACTGGATCACCTCGCCCGACAACCCGCTCACCGCGCGCGTGTTCGTCAACCGCCAATGGGCGCAGGTGTTCGGCAACGGCATCGTCGAATCGGTCAGCGACTTCGGCAAGATGGGCGTCAAGCCGACCAACCCCGAGCTGCTGGACTACCTCTCGGCCCAGTTCGTGCAGGACGGCTGGAGCGTCAAGAAACTGCAGCGCGAGATCCTGCTGTCGTCGACCTACCGCCAGGCGTCGGCGCCGCGCGCCGACGCGGAGAAGGTCGATCCGGGCAACAAGCTGCTGTGGGCGTTCCCGCGCCAGCGCCTGGACGCCGAGGAGATCCGCGACTCGCTGCTCGAGGCCTCGGGCCTGCTCGAAGACAAGCTCGGCGGTCCCGCGGTGTTCCCGCCGCTGCCGGCCGGCACGCAGGCGCCCAACCGCAACTTCTGGATCACCTCGGACAACCCGCACGACGTCAACCGCCGCAGCGTCTACGTCTTCATCCGCCGCAACCTGCCGTATCCGCTGCTGGACACCTTCGACTGGGCCAACCCGCAGATCGTGCACAACAAGCGCGACGTGACCACCACCGCCCCGCAGGCGCTGGCCCTGATCAACAGCGACCTGGTCTACGGCTGGTCCAAGGCGCTCGCGGGCCGCGTGATCAAGGAGACCCCGACGGCCGACGACGCCGCACGCATAGCCCGCGTCTACGAGATCCTCTACGCACGCAAGCCCGACGCCTTCGAGAAGAGCAAGCTGCTCGCCTTCCTGTCCAGCCAGCAGGCCATCGAAGCGAAGCAGCTCGCGACGGGCAAGAAGGTCAACCTGCCCGACGGATACGGCGTCGCGACGACGCTCAACACCGAGGTGGAGAAGCTCTACAAGGTCGCCTACGGCCGCGCGCCGGACCGCTTCGAACAGGCCGCCCTCGTCGAATTCATCGACAGGCAGAAGCAGAAGGAAACGCGTTGGGCGACCGCGCCCAACCCGAACTACGACCCGGTGGCGCTGGCCGCGGCGGCCGCGGCAGCCAACGCCGCCGCCAACGCACCGCCGCCCACCGACGACGGCGGCGCCGGCGGCGACGACGGTGCGAAGAACGACCCGCAGGCCGCGCACGCCGCTGCCTTCGTCGACCTCGTGCACGCGCTGGCCAACGCCAACGACTTCCTCTATCGCTTCTGACGCGAGTCCGCTCGCATTCCGCCAGCCACTTCATTCACTCCACGGAGATCACCATGAGTCATTCCTCGCGTCGCGACTTCCTCGGCCTGGGCGCCGCCGCACTTTCCGGCGTCCTGCCGGGCCTGCAGCTCAACGTCGCCTCGGCAGCGGAACTCGAAGATCCGCAAGCGCCGCGCCAGCCGCACTTCCCGGCCAAGGCCAAGTCTGTCATCTGGCTGCACATGGCCGGCGCGCCCAGCACGCTGGACCTGTTCGACTACAAGCCCGAGCTGATCAAGCTCGCCGGCAAGCCGCTGCCCGACTCCTTCGCCAAGGGCCTGAAGACCGCCACCGACGGCGGCGTGGGCAACCTGCTGGCCACCAAGCGCACCTGGAAGCAGTACGGCGAGACGGGCGCGTGGGTGTCCGACTTCCTGCCCAACCTGGCCAACCAGGTCGACGACATCGCCTTCCTCAAGGGTTGCAAGACCGAGGGCGCGACGCACATCATCTCCTCGCTGAAGCTGCACACCGCCGGCCTGGTGCCGGGCCGCCCGGCGCTCGGCGCCTGGGTGCAGTACGCGCTCGGCTCGGCCAACCCCGACCTGCCGGCCTTCGTCGTGCTGCCCACCGGCGTGGGCGCCGCCGGCGGCGGCCGCGGCCAGGTGATCTGGAGCTCGGGCTTCCTGCCTGCGGCCTACCAGGGCACGGCGTTCCGCAAGGGCGACTCGCCGATCCTGCACCTGGCGCGCCCGGACGGCGTGATCGATACCGAGCAGCGCAACACGCTGGACCTGATCCGCGACCTCAACGAGCACGCCGCGTCCGGACGCCAGGCCGACACCGAACTCGCCGCGCGCACCCGCTCCTACGACCTCGCCTACAAGATGGAGACGTCGGCGCCGGAGGCGGTGGACCTCGGCAAGGAAACGGCCGCGACCCGGGCGCTGTACGGCATCGGCACCAAGGAGACCGACGAGTACGGCACCGCGCTGCTGCGCGCGCGCCGGCTGGTGGAGCGCAACGTGCGCTTCGTCCACGTCATCTCGGGCGCGCCGGACAACTCGGTCGACAGCTGGGACGCGCACAACAACCTCGAGAAGAACCACGGCGTGATGAGCAAGCAGGTCGACAAGCCCGTGGCCGCCCTGCTGGCCGACCTGAAGTCGCGCGGCCTGCTCGAGACGACGCTGGTGGTGTGGACCTCCGAGTTCGGCCGCACGCCCTACGGCCAGAGCGGCAACGGCCGCGACCATAACCCCTGGGGGTATACCAGCTGGATGGCCGGCGGCGGCATCAAGCCGGGCACCTACGGCAGCACCGACGAGATCGGCCTGCGCGCGCAGACGGGCGTCGTCGACACCTACGACCTGCAGGCCACCATCCTGCACCAGCTGGGCCTGGACAACCGCAAGGTCACGTTCCAGTACCAGGGCCGCCAGGAACGTCCGACGACCGTGTTCGGCGACGTCGTCAAGGAGATCCTGGCCTGACGCGCCGGCGGACCGCACGCGCGTGACGGCGCGTGCGGTCCGCACTTTTTCACATGAAGTTCACCAAGAAGACCCTCATCGCCTGCGTCGTGCAGTGCGCCCTCCTCGGCAGCGGCCTTTGCGCCTCGATCGACGTCGACGCCGACCTGATGCGCGGCATCGACGACACCGCCAAGAGCCTCGACTCCAACATCGCCCAGAAGGACGCGAAGGCGGCCGCCGCCGACGCGCGCTCGCTGGTCGACACCTTCGCCCGCATCGAGTCCCACTACGGCGAGAAGCCCGAGACGGCCGATGCGGTGGGTTTCGCGCACCACACGCAGGAACTCGCCGCGCAGACCCTCAAGGCGATCGACGCGCAGGACTTCGACGCCGCCGGCGATGCTGTCGCCCAACTCACCCGCTCGTGCAAGACCTGCCACGAGGTCTACAAGAAGGACTGACCATGCGATCCACGCCGCGCGCTCGCGCGACGCTTGCCGCCGTTGCACTCGTGACGCTCGCCGCAACAGCCCTCACCAGCGCCCGCGCCGCCAGCATGCTCGACTTCGACGTGTGGATGCGCGCCATCGACAGGCACAGCGTCGACGTGCAGAAGAACATCGATGCGCGCAAGCCCGAGGCCGCGATCGCCGATGCCAACGAACTCGCGCGCCTGTACGGGCTGATGGGGACCTACTTCGTCGACGACGGCCACGCCGCGGACGCGGTGACGATGTCGCAGTCCGGCAAGGCGCTCGCCGCCGCCATTCCGACCGCGCTCGCGGCGCAGGACTTCGACGGCGCGTCCAAGGCGGCGCTCGAGCTCTCGCACGCCTGCAACGACTGCCACGACGTCCACAAGCCGTTCCAGTGATTTCCCCTCAACCGACCCTGAAGACGCCACGCCCATGAAGCCGATCCCGAAGTTCCTCCGTCTTGCCGGCCTGGCCGGCACCGTCGCCTGCGCCGTCGCCGGCTCCGCCGTCGCGCAGCAGACGCCCAAGCCCGAGGCCCTGATCAAGCAGCGCCAGTCGTCGTTCCAGGTGATTGCCTGGAACTCGGGGCGCATCAAGTCCAGCCTCGACACCGGCTACAACAAGGACCAGGTGCTCAAGTCCGCCAACGTGATCGCCGCGATCGCGAACTCCGGCCTGGGCAGCCTGTTCGCGGCCGGCACCGAGTCCGGCAAGGGCTGGCACGACACCACGGCCAAGCCCGAGCTGTTCGCCAACACGGCTCACTTCGCGGAGCTGGGTGGCGCGTTCGCGAAGGAATCGACGGAACTCGTCCGCGTCGTCGCGTCCGGCGCGGACGCCGCGGCTGTCAAGGACCAGTTCGGCAAGCTGCAGCACACCTGCAAGTCGTGCCACGACGATTTCCGCAACGCCAACTGAACGACGTGTCACGCGAAAGGGGCCCGGGGCATCGCTGCGCCGGGCCCCTTCTTTCATCCGCCAGGCGCGTCAGCGGTTCGCGACGATCTCGGCATGCACCCACTTCACGAAGCGGTCGGCCGCCTGCGGCGTCGCGCCCGGCACGCGGGCGTCGATGTCGGCGGTCGGCCGGGTCGCCAGGATCTCGTCCAGCGACTTGCCCTGGTCGACCAGCGTCTGCACCTTGCCGCGCACGGCCAGGATCAGGTCGCGCTGGGCCAGCACCGCGTTGCGGTCGACGATGGGGCCGTGGCCCGGGATGATCTTCGTGGCCGGGCCGGCACGATCGACGATCTCGCTCAGGCCCTCGAGGAGGCCGGCCAGGCTGCCGCCGCTGGACAGGTCGGCGTACGGATAGCCGAAGCTGCGGAAGATGTCGCCGACCGCGATGATGTCGTGGCCCGGGAACGAGACGATGGTGTCGCCGTCGGTGTGCGCGGCGACCACCGGCAGCAGCCGCACGTCCTCGCCGTCGATGTGGATCGACAGCGACGCGTTGTAGGTGACGACCGGCAGCGCGAGCGCCGGCGCCGGCTTGCCGGGCGTGCCGTCGGCGGCCGGGTTCGGGTGTTCGAGCCGGTAGCGCAGCTGGTCGCGCGCGAAGATCGTCGCGCCGAGCCGCGCGAAGTTCTCGTTGCCGCCGGTGTGGTCCGGGTGCACGTGCGTGTCGACGAGGAAGCGGATGGGCTTGTCGGAGACGCG
>FTIR01000898.1_pt2 | contig 18122 bp, 15 predicted proteins | sample 1658041 | NCBI WGS metagenome assembly FTIR01 (sample SAMEA3914793, study PRJEB12502) | metagenome | biome: forest; material: soil | place: Canada | collected 2011-07-03 | depth 0.3 m | reverse complement strand
GTCGATGCGGCCGAACTTCTTGTTCAGGAAGGTGGCCTCGATCAACTGCACGTCGTCGGCGCGCTCGGCTTCCAGCGCGATCGCTGCCATGGTCTCGACGGTCTCGATCGGGTAGCGGCCGGCCGCGGTCTCGGCGCTGAGCATCACCGCGTCGGTGCCGTCCAGCACGGCGTTGGCGACGTCGCTCACCTCGGCGCGCGTGGGCACCGGCGCGAGGATCATGCTTTCCATCATCTGCGTGGCGGTGATGACGACCTTGTCCATCTCACGCGCCATGCGGATCATGCGTTTCTGCAACGCCGGCACCGACGCGTTGCCGACCTCGATGGCCAGGTCGCCGCGCGCCACCATGATGCCGTCGCTGGCGCGCAGGATGGCCTCGAGGTTGGGGATCGCCTCGGTGCGCTCGATCTTGGCGATCATCGCGGGCTTGTGGCGCTGCGCCTCGCCGGCCACGTTGGCGAGCTGGCGCGCCATTTCCATGTCGGTGGCGTTCTTCGGGAAGCTGACCGCGAGGTAGTCGCAGCGAAAGCTCATGGCCGTGCGGATGTCGTCCATGTCCTTGGCCGTCAGCGCCGGCGCGGTGAGGCCGCCGCCCTGCTTGTTGATGCCCTTGTTGTTGGACAGCTCGCCGTCGTTCTTCACGATCGTGTAGACCTTGTCGCCCTTCACGTCCTCGACGGTCAGCACGATCAGGCCGTCGTTGAGCAGCAGCGTGTCGCCCGGCTTCACGTCGCGCGGCAGCTCCTTGTAGTCCAGGCCGACGCCTTCGACGTCGCCCGGCTCGGTGCGCGCGGCGTCGAGCACGAAGCGCTCGCCCTTGACGAGCTGCACCTTGCCGTCGACGAACTTGCCGACGCGGATCTTCGGGCCCTGCAGGTCGGCCATCAGCGCGACGGTGCGGCCCACGCGCTCGGCGATCTCGCGCACGAGGTTCGCGCGATCGATGTGGTCCTGCGCCTTGCCGTGGCTGAAGTTCAGGCGCACCACGTCGACACCGGCGCGTATCAGGCGTTCGAGCACCTCCGGATCGCTGGTGGCGGGGCCGAGGGTGGCGACGATCTTGGTACCACGGGTCATGACGGGGTGTCTCCTGAGCGCGTGTGCGCTTCTGTGGCGAAGTAACGGGGGAACGAAATTATGTTCCTGTTGTCCCGCCGCGAGTTACATGGCCGTTACAGCGCAGCGCGCCTTTCGAGGATTTCCAGCGCGGGCAAGGTCTTGCCTTCCAGGATCTCGAGGAACGCGCCGCCGCCGGTGGAGATGTAGCCCACGTCCTTCTCGATGCCGTACTTGGCGATCGCCGCCAGCGTGTCGCCGCCGCCGGCGATGCTGAAGGCCGGGCTCGCGGCGATGGCGCGGGCCAGCGTCTCGGTGCCGTGCGAGAACGCGTCGAACTCGAACACGCCCACCGGGCCGTTCCAGACGATGGTGCCGGCCCGCTTCAGCTGCTCGGCCAGCAGCGCCGCGGTCTGCGGGCCGATGTCCAGGATCAGGTCGTCGTCGGCCACGTCGGTGGCCGCCTTGACGGTGGCCGGCGCAGCGGCGGAAAACGCCTTGGCGGTGACGACGTCTGTGGGGATCGGCACCGCGGCGCCACGCGCCTTCATGGCGTCGATGACGGCCCGGGCCTGGTCGACCAGGTCCGGCTCGGCCAGGCTCTTGCCGATCTTCAGGCCGGCCGCGAGCATGAACGTGTTGGCGATGCCGCCGCCGACGATCAGGCCGTCGACCTTGGCGGACAGCGCCTGCAGGATCGTCAGCTTGGTGCTCACCTTGCTGCCGGCGACGATGGCCACCAGCGGGCGCTTCGGGTTGGCGAGGGCCTTCGTGATGGCGTCGATCTCGGCCGCCAGCAGCGGGCCTGCGCAGGCGACCGGCGCGTACTCGGCGATGCCGTAGGTGGACGCCTCGGCGCGGTGGGCCGTGCCGAACGCGTCGTTGACGAAGATGTCGCACAGCGCGGCCATCTTCTTCGCGAGCTCGGGGCTGTTCTTCTTCTCGCCCTTGTTGACGCGCACGTTCTCCAGCAGCACGACGCTGCCCGGCGCCACCGTGACGCCGTCGACCCAGTCGGCGACCAGCGGCACGTCGCGGCCCAGCAGTTCCGACAGGCGCGCGGCCACCGGCGCGAGCGAATCCTCGGGCTTGAACTCGCCTTCGGTCGGGCGGCCCAGGTGGCTCGTGACCATCACCGCGGCGCCGGCGTCCAGCGCCATGCGGATGCACGGCACCGAGGCGCGCACGCGGGTGTCTTCGGTGATGTTGCCGGCGTCGTCCTGCGGCACGTTGAGGTCGGCGCGGATGAACACGCGCTTGCCGGCCACCTGGCCGGAGGCGACGAGGTCGGAGAAACGGATTACTTTCATGGCATTGACGCAGTCAGCAGAAGAGGAATGAGATGGGATGCGGGCGATCGCCCTCACCAGCCAAGGCCCAGCCGCAGCGCCAGCAGCACTGCGGTACCCGCGAGTATCGTCCCGAGCAGGTTGCGGGTGGTGCAGAACACGAGGACGCCCATGGCCGTGGCGTAGAGGCGGGCGTCCTTCCACGTGGAGATCAGGTGGTCGTCGGTCATCGCGATCTCGGGCAGCAGCACCGCCACCAGCGCGGCCAGCGGCGCGTAGCGCAAGGCCTCGCGCAGCCACGCGGGAATGGGCACCTCGCGCTCGGGGATCACGAAGAAGCCGCGCGTGACGACGGTGATCACCGCGAGGCCGACGATCGCGATCAGGATTTGCCAACCGCTCATGACGATGCCTGCGTGAGCGCCGCCGGCGGCGAGAAGTGGTCGACCAGCACGCCGATGGCGATGGCCGCGGCGATCGCGACGACGATGTTGAGATGGAACGGCAGCGCGAAGGCGGCGAACGCGGCGCAGGCCGCGACGGTTGCCGCGATCCAGGTGCCGCGGTCGACGAGCAGCGTGCCGGTGATGCCCAGCAACGCCAGCGAGCCGGCGAAGCCCAGTCCCCATTGCGTGGGGATGACGTCGGCCAGCCCGATGCCGATCAGCGACATCGCCTGCCAGGCCGTCCAGTTCACCGCCACGCCGCCCCACAGGTAGGGCAACTGGTCGGACATCGCGCCCGGCTGCGGGAAGCGCTTCATGAAGGCCACGTAGTTGAGGTCGGCCATGAAGTACGTGACCCAGAGCCGGTGACGCCGCGACAGGGGCGCGAAGTACGGCCGCCAGCCGGCGCTGAAGATGATGAAGCGCAGGTTGACGCAGAACGCCGTGGCCCAGATGACCCACAGCGGCGCGCCCTGCTCGATCAGCGGCAACGCGGCCAGTTGGGCGCTGCCGGCGAAGACGAGCAGCGACATCGTGATGGCCAGCGGCACGCCGAGCCCGGCCTTGACCATCGCGATGCCCGTGACGAGGCCCCAGGCGCCGATGCCCAGCGAGATGCCGGTCATCTCGCGCGCGCCGCGAGCGAATTCAGGGTGGCGCCACGTGGGCTGCGATGCATTCATCGCGCCATTGTCTTATGGCGCCGGAAAGCGCGGCGATGCACGGGGTCGAACGCGCCGGGCGGCGGCTTCGCAAGGCGCGAAGCAAGGCTTCAGTGTTCGACGGGCTTCTCGGCGGCCGACTTGTCGATCCGGGCGATCTTCTCGGGCTTGTCGCCCTTGGGCGGCGCGGCCTTGGCCGTCTTGTCGACGGGCTTGTCGGTCGTCGCGTCGGCCTTGGCGCCCGGCGCGGAGGCGCCATCGTCCGCGTCCGCCGTCTTCGGCTTGCCGTCCGCGCCGAGCGTCGGCGCCACGGCTTCCATCTTGTTCTCGCGCATGTAGTCGTCCATCTCGCGCCAGCCGGCGTAGATGGCGGCCTTGTCGACCCTGCGGTTGAGCGTGAAGCAGTCCTCGATGGCCCGGCCGCCATGGCGACAGGCCGCGCCGACCGCCTTGCCGTCGGCCTCGACACGGGCCGCCGTCACCGACGCCGCTTCCAGCCCGAGCTGGTCGCAACCGGCGAGCGTGGACAGGACGGCAAGGAGGAGAAGGGGGCGACGCGGCATGGCAAAGACGGGTTGATGCGTCGTTATCGGCCGCCCCGGGCCGGGCTTGAGTCCCGGAATGCGAAATCCGGCGCGGGGCAGACGCGCGCTTTACGGCGCCGGCTCGAGCACGGTGCCGCACGCCAGCGGCTGGCCCTGCAGCCAGTGGGCGACCGGGCCGCGCTTGCCGCCCGGGCGTTGCACATCGAGCAGCGCCAGCGCGCCGTCGCCGCAGGCCACGACCAGTTGCTGGCCGTCGACGGCGATCACGGTGCCCGGCGCGGCGGAGACGTCCAGCCGCTCGACCTGCGAGCGCCACAGCTTGACCGTCTCGCCATGGGCCTGGAACGTGGCGCCGGGAAACGGATCGAAGGCGCGGACGCGGCGCTCGATGACGTCGGCCGGCAGCCGCCAGTCGATCGCCGCTTCGGTCTTGGCGATCTTGTGGGCGTACGTGATGCCCTCTTGCGGTTGCCTGACGGGCCGCAGCCGGCCCGCCGCGGCGTCCGCCAGCGCACGCACGACCAGGCGCGCGCCGAGCGCGGCCAGCCGGTCGTGCAGGCGGCCGGTGGTGTCGTCGAACGCGATGGGCTCGCGCTCGATCAGCAGCATGTCGCCGGTGTCCAGCCCGGCGTCCATCTGCATGATGGTGATGCCGGACTCCGCATCGCCGGCCTCGATCGCGCGGTGGATCGGCGCAGCGCCACGCCAGCGCGGCAGCAGCGAGCCGTGGATGTTCAGGCAGCCGAGGCGTGGCAATGCGAGCACCCACTCCGGCAGGATCAGGCCGTAGGCGGCGACGACCAGCACGTCCGGGCGCGCGGCCTCCAGCGCGGCGCGTCCCGTCGCGGCCGCGTCGGGAAACTTGCCGTCCAGCCGCAGGCTGCGCGGCTGCGCCACCGGCACGCCCAGGTCCTGCGCCAGTTGCTTGACCGGCGAGGGTGTCAGCTTCATGCCGCGGCCGGCCGGGCGGTCGGGCTGGGTCAACACCAGCGGCACCGTGTGGCCGGCGGCGTGGATGGCGGCCAGCGCCAGCGCGGCAAACTCGGGCGTCCCGGCAAACGCGACGCGCAGCGGCGCAAACTCCTCCACGGTCGAGGCGGCGCGCAACGGCTCGGTCATGCCCATCAGCGCTTGCGTGGCTGTTCGTCGCGCGTCTTCTTCAGCATCTTGGTCTTGATGCGTTCGCGCTTGAGCGGACTCAGGTAGTCGACGAACACCTTGCCCATCAGGTGATCCATCTCGTGCTGGACGCAGACGGCAGTCAGGCCTTCGGCGTCGAACTCGTAGGGCTGGCCGTCGCGGCCGAGCGCGCGCACCCGCACCCGGGCGTGGCGCTCGACTTTCTCGTAGATCGCCGGCACCGACAGGCATCCCTCCTCGCCCAGGATCCAGTCATCGGAGCTGGCGACGAGCTCCGGGTTGATCAGCACGCGCGGCTGGTCGTGCGTCTCGGAGGTGTCCATCACGATCAGGCGGATGTGGTGATCGACCTGCGTGGCCGCGAGGCCGACGCCGTCGGACGCATACATCACCGCGATCATGTCGTCGGCAAGCTGGCGAATCGCGGCGTCGACTTCGGCCACCGGCTTGGCGACGGTGTACAGGCGCGGATCGGGATAACGGAGAATCTGGAGTTCGGACATGGAAAGACAGTTCCTGGAAATCTGCCACGAAAATCGCCGGTAATGCCGCGAGGTCCCTTGCAACGACAGTGCAGAATGTGTCTACGCCGCGACGATCGAACTCAGGGTGAATGCCTAGCTCCGTCGTAACGGAGTGCTCGTTTCATTGCGACATCAAGGGTTTGCGGGCAGAATCGGCGGCAAATTTGGTAGTTTCTTGACAGGCTGGATACTCCAGCCGATTCGGAATTGTTGCATCCCTCGCGGATTCCGTCTCACCTGCGTCCCAATTGCCTTCGATGGCCCGGGAGTTTTCTGGACATGACCTTTCGATTCCGACGTTCCGTCATTGCACAGCCGGCCGCAGCTCTGAACTGCGCCGCGCTCGCACTGGCCGTGCTGGCCGCCGCTCCGTCCATGACGCAAGCGTTCCCCATCACGCCCGCAGAACGCAGCACGGCGCAGCAGGTCGCCTCCAAGGGCGTGCCGCTGTCCGAGCTCGCCGAAAACGCGCCCGACTCCTATACCGTCAAGCGCGGCGATACGCTTTGGCACATTTCCGGCATGTTCCTCAAAAGCCCGTGGCGCTGGCCCGAGCTGTGGGGAATGAATCTCGAACAGATTCACAACCCGCACCTGATCTATCCGGGGCAGTTGCTGGTGCTCGAGAAAATCGACGGCATGGCCCGATTGAAACTCGGAAGCACCGTCGGCGGTGTTGGCGACACCGTCAAACTGTCGCCGTCGATTCGCAGCGAATCGTCCGAATCGGCGGCCATCGGCTCGATCCCGATGAATCTGATCGCGCCGTTCCTCACCGACGCGATGATCTTCGACGCGAACCAGCTGGCCACCGCGCCGCGCATCGTCGCCACGCAGGAAGGCCACGTCATGCTCGGCCGTGGCGACACGGCGTACGTCAGCGGCAACCTGGGCAACACGCGCAACTGGCAGATCTTCCGCGCGCCGAAGGCGCTCGTCGATCCGGACACCAAGGAAGTGCTGGGCTACGAGGCGCGCTACGTCGGCTCTGCCGAGCGCAAGCAGGATGGCGAGAGTCGTCCGGGCGCCGAAACCGGCGGGCTGTCGGTGCCGTCCAGCTTCACCGTCACGAGCAATCGCGAAGATGCGGGCGTGGGCGACCGCCTCGCCCCGGCGACGGTGCGCGATTTCGCGCCCTTCGTGCCGCACCCGCCCGCGGGTCCGATGAACGGCAAGGTCGTCTCGCTGTACGGCGACGCGATGTCCGCCGGCACGAACCAGATCGTCTCGCTGAACCGCGGATCGCGCGACGGCCTCGAACGCGGCACGGTGCTGGCACTTTGGCATGAAGGTGCCATCACGCACGACAAGTCGGTCGAGAGAGGTGCGCTGATCAAGCTGCCCGACGAGCGCATCGGCCTCGTGTTCGTGTTCCGCGTGTTCGATCGCATGGCCTACGGCCTGGTGCTGGAAACGACCGAGCCGACGCTGCCCGGAGACCGCGTCACGGCGCCCTGAACCGCCGGCGGCCAAACCGAAGGTTTGAACGAGTCGCTGGTCCGGACAAGCTGACGGCTTGAACGACCCCCCGGTTCTGCTGCCTGCGTCGCTCGCTCACGACCCCGCCACCTGACCCTCTCCACCGGGTGCGCTCATGTTGTCCCGCGACGAACTCGCCGCCTGGCTGCGGCTGGCAACGACGCCCGGCATCAGCCGAGGTACCGCTCGCCAGTTGCTGGCGGCGTTCGGTTCCGTCGAGCGCGTGCTGTCCGCCGACGAGCGCACGCTGCAATCGCTGGTCGACCCCGACGTCGTCCACACGCTGAAGCGCCGCGACGCACTCGACGCAGTTCGCCTAGCCACCACGCAACGCTGGCTCGAATCCGCAGCGAGCGACGCGCCGCGCGACGTCGTCGTACTGGGCGATCCGCGCTACCCCGTGCTGTTGCTGGAGACGGCCGACCCGCCGCTGCTGCTGTTCACGCTGGGCCGGGTCGAGCTGCTGTCGGCGCCGGGCGTCGCCATCGTGGGCAGCCGGAGCGCGACCCCTCAAGGCATGGACAACGCGCGTGAATTCGCTCGTTTTCTGAGTGAACGCCGACTGACCATTGTTTCCGGCCTGGCCATGGGCATCGACGGCGCGGCCCATGACGGTGGCCTGGCCGGCCCGGGCAGCACGGTCGCTTTCGTCGGCACCGGCCTGGATCGCGTCTATCCGGCCCGGCACGCCGGCCTTGCTCGCCGCATTGCCGAGCAAGGCCTGGTCGCCAGCGAATACCCGCTGGGCTCGAGCGCGCTCCCCATCAATTTCCCGCGCCGCAACCGCCTGATCGCCGGCATCACCCGCGGCACGCTGGTGGTGGAGGCCGCCATCGAGTCGGGCTCGCTGATCACCGCGCGCATGGCGCTGGAATGCGGGCGCGATGTCTTCGCGGTTCCGGGCTCCATCCACTCGCCGCAGTCGCGCGGCTGCCACCGCCTGATCCAGGAAGGGGCGAAGCTGGTGGAAACCGGTGACGACGTCCTGCGGGAGCTGCGCCTGGAGGCGGGTGACGATGTCCGGCACGCGACGCTCTCGCCGGCGCAGCCGTCGCTGTTCGCCATGGCGGAGGCGCCCGACCCCGGCGACGGCAGCGACGCCGTCGACCCGGACACCGCGTTGAGGGCCGCACTGGGCCACGATCCGGTCACCTTCGACGCCCTCGCGGCCCGCACCGGCATGCCGTTCGACGAACTGGCGGCACGGCTGCTCGACCTGGAACTGGCCGGGGCGGTGCAGCGACTGCCCGGCGGCTTGCTGCAGCGTCGCGCGACGGCCTGAAAGAGGTCGGCATGGCGTCAGCGGAGCCTGCGATGTTCGCACGCATTCCCGGCCAAAAGCACAGTGTTTCGATGTAAATCCGGCCCTTCCACGACGATTTCACAAAGGTCCAACAGCGCCCCGGTCACGTGCCATCTCGCGCTTGCCGCCACCGGGCGCTGCGGTATAGTGGGTTCATGTTTGACGTCCTTGTCTACCTGTACGAGAACTACTGGCGACCGGACGCCTGCCCGGATCACGACCAGTTGTCGCGCAAGCTGACCGCGGTCGGCTTCGAGACGGACGAGATCCAGGAAGCGTTGCACTGGCTCGACGGTCTCGCCGACACGTCGCAGGGCTACACCGGCACGCAGTCCGAGGACGCCATTCGCCTCTATTCCGATCGCGAGATCGAATCCCTGGGCGAAACCTCGGTCGGCTTCGTCACCTTCCTCGAATCGGCCGGCGTGCTGCCGCCGCCGATGCGCGAGATGGTGATCGACCGCGCAATGGCCGCCGGCGGCAACCCGCTGGACCTGGACGACATGAAGATCATCATCCTGATGGTGTTCTGGAGCCTGGGCGAGGAACCCGACGCGCTGATCCTCGACGAACTGTTCGTCGCGCCCGAAGAGCGCCTGATTCACTGAGCCTGCTCTCTCCACGATGACGAACGGCTCCCGCGGGAGCCGTTGTCGTTGATGCCGGACGCGTTCGCGGCCTGCCGCTATTTCAAGCGATCCGGATCGGCGTTGATCTTCTCGATCGCGCTGCGCGTGGCGGCGATCGTCAGCGACTCGTCCTGTGCCGGCGTCAACAACTGGGCCTGAAGGAACGCGGCGAGGCGACGGCGCTGGAACAGCACGCAGCGACCGCGGCTCGAAACGAACAGCGACAACTGCTTGCGCATGCCTTGCCACGCCAGTTGCACCGCTTCCTGGCGGTCGCGGTATTCCAGCATGTACCAGGCACCCACCAGCATCTCGTCGGTGGCCGCCAGGGCGCCCGCCGACGGCGTCATGCCCCCTTCGGCCACGATCTCGAGCTCGTCCGACTCGTGGCCGGACAGGTCCAGCGCGAACGAGTCGTCGATCTCGAAGTCGGCGTCCGGCAGGATCTCGTCGAGCGCTTCCAGGCGCTGCTTCAGGCGCGACAGCTGATCCGAATCGATGGCCGCCGAGCGCGCCGCAAAGGCCGCCGTCAGCGAAATGTTCAGGGCGCGCAGCGAGGTTTCCTGGCGTTCCGCGGGCAGGCCGCCGGACAACATGCCCTGGCGCAGCGCCGCCAGCAGCGGGCCCAGGCGGCGGATCACTTCGGCGCGCTCCTCGCGCGTGGCCTTGGCGCTGGCGATCCACACCAGCTCCAGCGCGGTCTCGCGCACGGCGCGCGTCTCGTCGCTCTGCAGGCCATGGCGCATCGCCGTCGTGGCGAGCACGTCGGCCCAGACCTGGAACAGGAATTCGCGCACGCCATCCTGCACCGGCACGCCATCGAGCAGCTTGCGCAATTCGATCGTGTACTGGATGGCCAGCGTCTCGCGCTGCTCCACCTGGCTGGCGAGCGACACGCCCTTCTTGGTCGTCTCGTTCTGGTCGCGGAAGTAGCGTTCGATGAAGCGCTCGAACTCGACCAGCACCGTCTGGAACACCTTGCGGCCGGTTTCGGGGAAGGCCTCGACGACCTGCACGACACGGGCCACTTCGCCTTCGAGTTCCGGGCCGGCACCTTGCGGCGCGGCGTCGAAGCCCATCACGCAGGCGCCCATTCGGTCGATCAGGCGGCGCGCCGGGTGCTGCGCCGACGAGAAGAAGTCGGGCTCGCTCATCGCGACGCGCAGCGTGGGCATCTGCAGCCGCGCGAACCAGACGCGCACGGACGTCGGGATGCGGTCCTCGGTGAGGATGCTCTGGAACAGCAGCGCGACGACCTCGATGGTGGCGCGCTCTTCCTGCGTATTGGCAACGCTCTTGAGCGCCTGCTTCTGCTCGCGCAGCGCGTCGACCATCTCGGCCGGCGCCAGGCCGACGCCCTCGTTCCTGTGCGCTTCGACGCGTTCGACGAACACGCGTTGCGCGGCCGCGAGCGCGCCGGTCATCTCGCCCGACGGGGCCGCGATGCGCTGCGTGTTCATGAAGCCCTGGACGTGGCGCTCCATCGTGCGACCGAAACGCCTCAGCGTGGCATCGACCTGCACCGATCCCGGCGAGCTGAACTGGCCGGTGCCGGTGCCGGCCTTGCCACTGCCGGCGCCAGCCGGGCCAACCGCGCCGCCGGGGCCACTCGCGCCGCCGCCGCCACCACCGCCACCGCCGCCAGATCCAGCGCCGCTGCCTTCGCCCATGGGATGCAGCGTCGTGTTGCGCATGAATTCGGCCATGCCGCCGCCACCACCGCTCCCGCTGCCGCCTTGACCACCACCGTCACTGCCGCCGCCTTGGCCCGCATGGCTGGTGCCCTCGCCGTGCCCGGTGCTGCCTTGACCGCCGCCACCTTGGCCGCTGCCTTGCCCACCCTGGCCCTGGCCGCCGTTGCCACCACCGTAGCCACCCTGGCCGTGGCCGCCGCCATACCCGGTGCCGGCTTGACCGCCGCCACCTTGGCCGCTGCCTTGTCCGCCCGGGCCCTGGCCGCCAATGCCGCCGCCGTAGCCGCCCTGGCCGTAGCCGCCGCCATGCCCGGCGCCGCCTTGACCACCTTGACCACCTTGACCACCTTGACCGCCTTGTCCGCCATGGCCTCCATGGCTCTGGCCACCGCCACCGGAGCCGCCATACGCCGTCGGCGCGAAAGTGGTGCCGCCGCTGCCGGTGCTGGTGCCGCCGCCGCTGGTGTTGCGGAATTCGTCCAGCCCCATCGGTCGCGAGCCGACCACGGGCGCGCGATCGACGCTGCGGCGTATCAGCGTGCGCAGATTGACCTCGGGCAGCACGCCCTTCTCGATCAGGAACCGGTTCGCCTCGTGGTACGCCTCGGTGGCGAGCGCCCCGATCTCCAGCTTCAATGTCGGTTCGACGCCGGCCCAGGAGTCCGGCCCGAAATCGCTGTCGATGAACGAGCGCACGACGATCTTGGCCAGTTGCTGCGGCCGGAACAGGTCGTGATCCGCCATCTCCTCCAGGCCTTCGAGCGCCGCGATGCGGGTGCCCAGGTCGTTCAGCTCCCACACGGCCAGGTCGACGATCGCCTGCGACAGGCGCGAGACGAAGATCTCCTTCTGCACCGTCTCGTCGTCGACCAGCATCAGCTTCTGCGTGTGGCCCTGCATCGACGCCACCAGCGCGCCGGTGGACGTGGTGGGCTGGTCGGCGACGCCGGCATCGCGCAGCGATTCGCCCAGGCGGTCGACCCATTCCTCGCCGTGGCTCATCAGGGCCTGCAGGGTGTCGCGGCGCTGCTGCGCGACGGAGCGCTCGGCCGGCTTGTCGAGCAGCAGGCGCGCCGCCTCCAGCACGGTACTGAGCAGGCGCGGCCCCGCCTCGGCAAGCTGCTCGGCGAACATCTGCCGAGCCCTGCGTGCGATATCTGGCGACGATTGGCCCTGGAGCATCCGGCTGCTTCGCTTCCCTTGGGTGATTTCAGCGGTCGTGCACTACACCTGCAATCTACACCACGGCGCCCGCATTCGGGTCATTCGGATCGATCGCGTCCTTCTGGCCCGTGTGAACGAGGTCTTCCCGCTTCACGCCCAGCCACATGGCGATGGCGGCCGCGACGAACACCGACGAGTAGATGCCGAAGCAGATGCCGATCGTCAGGGCCATCGCGAAATAGTGCAGCGTGGGGCCGCCGAAGATCAGCATCGACAGCACCATCATCTGCGTGCAGAAGTGGGTGATGATCGTGCGGCTGATGGTACTGGTGATGGCGTGGTCGATCACCTGCATCGTCGTCAGCTTGCGGAAACGCCGGAACGTCTCGCGGATGCGGTCGAAGATCACCACCGATTCGTTGACGGAGTAGCCCAGCACCGCGAGCACGCCCGCCAGCACCGACAGCGAGAACTCCCACTGGAAGAACGCGAAGAAGCCCAGGATGATGACGACGTCGTGCAGGTTGGCCACGATCGCCGCGATGGAGAACTTCCATTCGAAGCGGAACGCGAGGTACAGCATGATGCCGACGACCACGCTGATCATGGCGTAGGCGCCGTCGCGCTTCAACTCGTCGCCCACGGACGGGCCCACCAGCTCGCTGCGCTTGAGCACCACGGGCTCGGTGTTGGCGGCATCGACGCAGGACGGACGCGTGAGCGCCTCGCCCCTGGCCGTCGTCTCGTTCTTGGTACCGACGGTGCCGGACTCGGCCTTGCACAGTGCCTCGAACACGTGGCCCGGCACGTCCTTCTGGACGATGCCGGCCTTGGTCGGCACGCGGATGATCACGTCATGCGAGGTGCCGTAGTTCTGCACCTGCACGTCGCCGTAGCCCAGGCCGTTGACGACGCCGCGCAGGCGCTCGAGCTCGGCCGTCTTCACGTACGTGGCCTCGACGGCGGTGCCGCCGGTGAACTCGATCGAGAAGTCCAGGCCACGCGTGACGAGGAAGAACACCGCGGCCAGGAAGGTCAGCAGCGAGATGATGTTGAACACCAGTGCGTGCCGCATGAACGGGATGTCGCGCCGGATACGGAAGAATTCCATGTGAGTTTCCTTGGGAATCTGGGGCGGATCAGCGGGCGGCGCCGGGACGCTTGGCCACGGCGGCGGCGTCCGGGGCGACCAGGTCGTCGGGCTGCGGCACGCTGCCGGGTTGCGCGCCGCCCTTCCACACCTGGCCGATCAGCACCGACTTCAGCTTCTTCTGGCGGCCGTACCAGAGGTTGACCAGGCCGCGCGAGAAGAACACCGCGGAGAACATCGAGGTCAGGATGCCCAGGCAGTGCACGATGGCGAAGCCCTTGATCGCGCCCGAACCGAACGCGAGCAGCGACAGGCCGGCGATCAGCGTCGTGATGTTGGAGTCCAGGATGGTGGCCCAGGCGCGCTCGTAGCCGGCGGAGATCGCCGTCTGCGGCGCGCTGCCCGCGCGCAACTCCTCGCGGATGCGCTCGTTGACCAGCACGTTGGCGTCGATGGCCATGCCCAGCGTCAGCGCGATGGCCGCGATGCCCGGCAGCGTCAACGTGGTCTGGATCAGCGACAGCACCGCCACCAGCAGCAGCAGGTTGACCGCCAGCGACAGCGTGGAGATCACGCCGAACAGCAGGTAGTACGCGCACATGAACACGAGGATCGCGGCGAAGCCCCAGGCGACGCTGTGCAGGCCCTTGGCGATGTTGTCGGCGCCCAGGCTCGGGCCGATGGCCGTCTCCTCGATGAACTCCATCGGCGCCGCCAGCGCGCCGGAACGCAGGAGCAGCGCGATGTCGGTCGCCTCGACGGCGTTCGCCAGCCCGGTGATCTCGAAGTTCTCGCCCAGCTCGCCGCGGATGGTCGGCGCCGTGATGACCTCGCCCTTGCCCTTCTCGAACAGCAGGATGGCCATGCGCTTGCCGATGTTCTGGCTCGACACTTCCCTGATGATGCGCGCACCCTTGGCGTTCATCTTCAGCCGCACGACGGCGCCCTGGGTCTGGCTGTCGAAGTTCGGCTGCGCGTCGGCCAGGTCGTCGCCGCTGACGACGACGTCCTTCTTGACGATGACGGCGTAGCCATTGCGCTCGAGGTAGCGGTCGTCGCCGAACGGCACCGGCCCGGTGCCCGTGACGGCCGCGCCGGCTTCGGCGCTCTCGTCGACCATGTGGATCTCGAGCGTGGCCGTGCGTCCGATCAGGGCCCTGGCCTTGGCGGTGTCCTGGATGCCGGGCAGCTCGACGACGATGCGGTCGGCGCCCTGCTGCTGGATCACCGGCTCGGACGTGCCTAGACCGGCGACGCGGTTGCCCAGCGTCGTCATGTTCTGCTTGATGGCGGCGTCCTGCACCTTCACCAGCGCCGCCGGCTTCAATACGCCGCTGACCTTCACGTCGGCGCCGTCGTTGGCGGACGTCCATTGCACGTCGGTGAAGGCGTCGGTCAACACGCTGACCGCCTGCGCGGCCGTGGGCTGGTCATGGAAGGTCATCGTGACGGCGTTGCCGTCGCGCGCGACCGCGGTGCGCAGCGACTTCTCGCGCAGCAGCGTGCGCGCGTCCGTCACCAGCGTCTCCGTCTTCTTGTCGAGGGCCGCCTTCAGGTCGACCTGCAGCAGGAAGTGCACGCCGCCGCGCAGGTCCAGGCCCAGGTACATCGGCATCGCGTTGATGTAGCTCATCCAGCGCGGCGCGCGCGGCACCAGGTTCAGCGAGACGGCGTACGGCTGCGAGTCCGCATCGGCGTTGCCGTTCAGTCCCTTTGCCAGCACGTCGCGGGCGTGGATCTGGGTATCGGGGTTCGCGAAACGCGCGCGCACCGTGGTGCCCTCGAAGGTGACGTAGTCGGCCTTGATGCCCGCCGCGGTCAGCAGTTGCCCGACCTGCGTGGCCGTGTCCGCGTCGACCTTGGTGGTCAGCTTGGCTGCAGACACCTGCACCGCCGGCGCATCGCCGTAAAAGTTCGGCACCGTGTACAGCAGGCCGACCAGCACGGCGACGGCCATCAACAGGAATTTCCAGACAGGGTAGCGATTCATACGTGTTTCCTCGAAGGCGTCGCCGAGCCGTCGCGTGTGCCTGCACGGCCCGCGGGGCGACGGCGTCAGTCGCGGCGTCCGTTCGACGGCCGCGCGCTGACGGGTTCTTCTTACTTCATCGAGCCCTTGGGCAGGATCTGGACGACGGCGCTGCGCTGGATCTGCAGCTCGACGTTGTTGCCGGCATCGATGTGCACGGTCGACTCGCCCAGCTTGGAGATGCGGCCGATCACGCCGCCCACCGTCACCACTTCGTCGCCCTTGGCCAGGCCGGCGAGCAACTCCTTCTGTTCCTTGGCGCGCTTCATCTGCGGCCGGATCATCACGAAGTACAGCACCACGAACATCGGGATGATGATGAAGAACTGGCTGAAGCCGCTGTCGGCAGCGGCGGGCGCCGCGGTCTGGGCGTAGGCGGTGGAGATCAGGAACACGGCGGAAATCCTCAGGGAAAACGTGGGGAACGGGCGGCGACGGCCTGGAGAGAGGCGCTGCAGCCCGGTAAAACGTGCGGTCGATGTGGAGCCGCTCCCGGGCGATTCAAGCCCGGCGCAGTCCGACCAACCCACCATTTTAACGGGCGGCGCGACAGGCCACGGTTACACGGTGCCGCTGGCTTGCCCGCAGACCCGCCGGGCACCCGCCTAAGGCCTGGATCGCACCTGGTTGCGCCCCGAGCGCTTGCACTCCTGCAGCGCGGCGCCGGCACGTGCCAGCGCCTCGTCCAGCGGCTCGCCGGGGGCGCGCGCTGCCACGCCGATGCTGGCGGTGACGCGCAGGCCGCTGCGCACGCCGTCCCAGGCGTGGCCCTCGATCGCCGCGCGCAGCCGTTCGGCCACCAGCAGCGCCCGCGTCGTGGAGACGGGGCCGCCGAGGGCCACCACGAACAGGTTGCCGTCCGCGCGCGCGAGCACGTCCTGCGGGCGCGACTGCGCGCGCAGCACGCCCGCGAACGCCTGCAGCACCGTGTCGCCGGTCGCGTGCGACCAGGTGTCGTTGACGTGGCGCAGGTGATCGACGTCGACGGCGAGCACCATCATCGGCGTGTCGGGGTACTGGACGGCCAACCGGGCAGCGCCGGCAAGCAGCTGGGTGCGATCGGCGAGGCCGGTGAGCGCGTCGCCGCTGCCGTCTGCCCGGGCCTCGTCGGCGCTGGCCGCCTCGAGCCGCGACAGCGCGAGGCCGGCGGCCTGCAGCGCCGCCGGCAACTGCAGCAGGGCCTGGCGCTGCGCGGCGGGATCCGTGAGCGACTGCAGCGCCGCGAGACGCGGCATCAACGCCGCGCAGGCGGCGAGCGCCGCGTCCACGGGGCCGTCCGTCGCCCGACGCAGCGCCACCGGCTGCGCTGCCGGTGCGTCGTCGGGGGAAGGTGGCACGAGGTGTCCCAAGGTGTGCTTCTCGCTGTGGATGTACCGCCAAGACCATCGTACGGGCAATGCCGCCGCAACGGGCGACGGCTTGAATCCTGCCGCCGAGCGACCATATGCGGTCCATCGCCCCCCTGCGTCCCTCACGCAACGCCATGTCTCTCGCCATCGTCCTGGTCGCCGCCCTGCTGCTCGTCGGCGTCATCGCAGGGCTGCCGCGTTGGCGTGCGTTGCGGCGCCAGGCCTGGGCCAGCCGGCCGTTTCCGCCCGCCTGGCGACCCATTCTGCGGCGTCGCATTCCTCTGTATCGGCAGTTGCCGGCCGATCTGCAGCACCAGTTGCGCCGCCGCATCCTCGTCTTCCTGGCCGAGAAGCCCTTCCTGGGCTGCGCCGGGCTGGTGGTGACCGACGAGATGCGCGTGACGATCGCCGCCCAGGCCTGCCTGCTGCGGCTCAACCGCGGCGGCGCGCTGTTTCCGGAATGCAAGCAGATCCTCGTGTACCCGGGCGCCTTCGTCGTCGACCGCGTCCACGCCGCGCCGGGCGGCGTGCTGCGCGAGCAGCGGCGTGCGCTGGCCGGCGAATCGTGGTCGCAGGGCCAGGTGATCCTGTCGTGGCAGGACGTGGTGGACGGCGCCCGCGTGGTCGACGACGGCCACAACGTGGTGCTGCATGAATTCGCCCACCAGCTGGACCAGGAGTCCGGCAGCGCCAACGGCGCCCCGCGCCTGGGCTCGCGCGCCGCGCATGCGCGCTGGGCGCAGGTCATGAGCGCCGAGTTCGCCGCCCTGCAGGCGCGGATCCGCGCGCGCGAGGCTGCGCAGGCCCGTGCGCAGGCGGAGTGGTCCTGGCACGGGCCGTGGTTCGACGGCGCGCCCGAAGCCGAGCCGGTCGACTTGATCAGCGACTACGGCGCCACCAACGAGGCGGAGTTCTTCGCCGTCGTGACCGAGGTGTTCTTCGAGCAGGCCGCGGCGCTGGCCGAACGCCACCCGGCGCTGTTCGCGCTGCTGCGCGACTACTACGCGGTCGACCCGCGCGAATGGCACCCGGCGCCGTTGCGCTGAGGCATGTCAAGACCGCAGCCGTGGATGCTGCGTTCGAATCCTTTGGATCGTCGACAGCCCTCATGAGCCCACACTTCCTCTCACGCCATCAGCGGCATCGCTGACACAACGACAGGAGAAATTCATGCTCACGCTTCGCAAGGCTCAAGACCGCGGCCACGCCGACCATGGCTGGCTCGACAGCCATCACAGCTTCTCGTTCGCCGACTATCACGACCCGGCGCACATGGGCTTCGGCAACCTGCGCGTCCTCAATGACGACACCGTCGCGGCCGGCTCCGGCTTCGGCACCCACGGCCATCGCGACATGGAGATCATCAGCTACGTGCTCGATGGCGCCCTGGCGCATACGGACAGCATGGGGAACGGGACAAACCCGGGAACCCCCGGCGCCGCCAACGCCGGCGTGATCGTGCCCGGCGACGTGCAACGCATGACCGCCGGCACCGGCGTGCGCCACAGCGAGTTCAACCACTCGAAGGACTCGGCCACGCACTTCCTGCAGATCTGGATCCTGCCGGAACGCGGCGGCCTCGCGCCGGGCTACGAGCAGGTCAACGTGCCCGACGCCAGCAAGCGCGGCAAGCTGGCGCTGGTCGGCAGCCCCGACAAGGTGCCCGGCGCGGTGACGCTCAACGCCGACGCGCGCATCTTCGCGGGCCTGTTCGACGGCG
>FTIR01002470.1_pt6 | contig 18348 bp, 19 predicted proteins | sample 1658041 | NCBI WGS metagenome assembly FTIR01 (sample SAMEA3914793, study PRJEB12502) | metagenome | biome: forest; material: soil | place: Canada | collected 2011-07-03 | depth 0.3 m | reverse complement strand
GGTGCTACGGCGCGCTGCTGTGCGCCGAGCGCGGGCTGGACGAGCTGAAGGTCGCGCTGGTCTATTTCGACGTCGCGTCGCAGGACGAGACGATGCTGGTGGAAGCCTTCTCCGCCGCCGACCTGCGTGCGTTCTACGAGCTGCAGTGCGACCGCTTCCTCGCCTGGGCCGCGCAGGAGACGGCGCACCGCAGCGCCCGTGACGCCGCGCTGGCGTCGCTGCCGTTTCCGTACGCCACGTTCCGCACCGGCCAGCGCCAGCTCGCCGAGAACGTCTACAAGGCCGCCATCTCGGGCCGCACGCTGCTGGCGCAAGCGCCCACGGGCATCGGCAAGACGGTCGGCACGCTCTATCCGCAGTTGAAGGCGATGCCGGGCCAGAAGCTCGACAAGCTGTACTTCCTGGCCGCCAAGACACCCGGACGCGCGCTGGCGCTGGAGGCCTTGCGCACGATCTCGGCCCCGCACCGCGCCGAGCCCGCGACGGCCGACGCGTTGACGGCGGGCGCCGTCGTCGAGGCGGCGCCGGCGCCGCCTGCGCGCACGCCGTTGCGCGTCATCGAACTCGTGGCGCGCGACAAGGCCTGCGAGCACCCGACCAAGGCCTGCCACGGCGACTCGTGCCCGCTTGCCAAGGGCTTCTACGACCGGTTGCCGGCAGCGCGCCAGGCCGCGGTCGGCGTCACGCCCGCTGCCGCGCCGCGGCTGGATCGCGGCGGCCTGCGCGCCATCGCGCTGCAGCACGAGGTCTGCCCGTACTACCTGGCGCAGGAGCTGGTGCACTGGGCCGACGTGGTAGTCGGCGACTACAACTACTACTTCGACCTGGGCGGCATGCTGCACGGCCTGGCGCACGCCAACGACTGGCGCGTGGGCGTGCTGGTGGACGAGGCGCACAACCTGGTGCCGCGGGCGCGCGAGATGTACTCGGCCACGCTGTCGCGCGCCGCGCTCGACGGCGCGCGACAGCGTGCGCCTGCCACGGTCGCGCCCGCGCTCAAGCGTCTCGCGCGCGTGTGGAACGAGATCACCGGCCGCCAGCTGGGGCCGTACGCGGCCTACGAGGACCTGCCGCAGGGGCTGGTCACCGCGCTGCAGAACGTCAATTCCGCGATCGGCGACCACTCGGCCGCGCACCCGGCCGACGTGCCGCCCGAGCTGCTGGCGTTCTACTTCGACACGCTGCACTTCACGCGCCTGGCCGAGTCCTTCGGCACGCATTCGCTGTTCGACCTCACGATCGCCGACGACGCGCAACGCGACATCACGCTGTGCCTGCGCAACGTGGTGCCGGCGTCGTTCCTCAAGCCGCGCTTCCTGGCCGCGCGCAGCACCACGCTGTTCTCGGCCACGCTGACGCCGATGCACTTCCACGCCGATCTGCTGGGCCTGCCGCCGGACGTCGCCTGGGTCGACGTCGAATCCCCCTTCGACGCCGCGCAGCTGCGCGTGCAGGTGGCGCCGCTGTCGACGCGCTTCGCGCACCGGCCCGCGTCGCTGGCGCCCATCGTCGACCTGATGGCGCAGCAGTACGAGAAGGTGCCCGGCAACTACCTCGCGTTCTTCAGCAGCTTCGACTACCTGCAGCAGGTGGCCGAGCTGTTCCGGTCGCAGCACCCGGACGTGCCGGTGTGGGAGCAGGCGCGCCAGATGACCGAAGCGGCGCGCGGCGACTTCCTGGAGCGCTTCCACGTGGGCGGCCGCGGCATCGGCTTCGCGGTGCTGGGCGGCGCGTTCGCCGAGGCCGTCGACCTGCCCGGCCGGCGCCTGATCGGCGCCTTCATCGCCACGCTGGGACTGCCGCAGGTCAACCCGGTCAACGAGCAGATGAAGGCGCGGCTGGAGACGCTGTTCGGCGCCGGCCACGACTACACCTATCTGTTTCCGGGCCTGCAGAAGGTGGTGCAGGCCGCGGGCCGCGTGATCCGCACGACCACCGACGAGGGCGTCGTGTTCCTGATCGACGATCGCTTTCGCCGGCCTGAAGTGCGGCGTCTCCTGCCGGCGTGGTGGCGTGTCGAACCGCGTAATCACGAGGTCTGAAAGATCGCCTCGTCAGGCAAACTCGCGTTGGACACCGGGGCCCCAATGCGAACCAGCACGCCGAACTACATCGCCACCGAACAACTGATCTGGCTGCAGCAAGGCGGCGCACAGGTCCGCATCGTCGCTCGCGTGGGCGTTCCCTACCCGCTCGACGACGGCACCTGGGCCTGTGCCGCGGAATTGCAGGGCGTCGATCCGCGCTACCCCGACGTCTGCGGCGCGTCGTCGATGCAGGCGCTGAACCTGGCCAGCGCGCTGATCGCCACGCGCCTGGGCCACCTGCTCGAGCGCGGCGAGCGCCTGGTCGACGCCGAGGACACCCGCTGCGCCTGGGACGACGAGATGCTGCATTCGATCTTCGGACTACACGGCCTGCACGCGCCGGACCGCGCCTGATGGAGCAGTTCGACGCCGCGGCCACGGCGCGCGCGCTCGGGTTCCCGGCGCTGATCGCGGCGCTCGAGCGCATGTTCATCGCCGGCTGCGACGTGCCGGCGCGCCACGTGCATGCGGTCGGCGACACGCTCACCACGCTCGTGATGCCGGCCTGGCAACCGGGCCGCTACTTCGGGCTGAAGGTGGTCCACGTCGCGCCCGGCAACGCCGCGCTGGGGCTGCCCGGCCTGTTCGCCACCTACCAGCTGTTCGACGCCCGCACCGGCGCGCCGCTGGCGCTGATCGACGGCGGCGAGATCACGGCGCGGCGCACCGCGGCGGCCTCGGCGCTGGCCGCGTCGCGGCTCGCGCGCGCCGACGCGCGGCGGCTGCTGATCGTCGGCGCGGGGCGCGTCGGCAGCCTGCTCGCGCCGGCCTACCGCGCGGTGCGGACGATCGACGACGTGATGGTGTGGAGCCGCGATCCGCGATCCGCGCTGCGCCTGGTGCTGCGGCTGGCCGCCGCGGGCGTTCCGGCGCGCATGGTCGAAGACCTCGCGGCCGCGGCCGCCACCGCCGACATCGTCAGTTGCGCCACGCTCAGCGCCGAGCCGTTGATCCAGGGCGCCTGGCTCGCGCCGGGGACCCATCTCGACCTGATCGGCGGCTTCACGCCCGCGATGCGCGAGGCCGACGACGCCTGCTTTGCCGGCGCGGACGTCTGGGTCGACACCGACGAGGCGCTGGCCAAGGCCGGCGACCTGCTGCATCCGATCGAAGCGGGTGTGCTGTGGCGCGAGGACGTGCGCGGCACGCTGGCCGACCTGTGCGCGCACGGCCCCGCGCCGCGCACCGCCGCCACACGCACGGTCTTCAAGTCGGTGGGCACCGCGCTGGAAGACCTCGCCGCGGCGATCCTGGTGTACGAGTCGCGTTGAGCGTCGGCGTCGAAGGCGGCGTTCATGCCTCCCCGATGGAGCCGTCGGGCGGCACCGGCAGTGCGTCCAGCGGTGCGCGCGTCGCGTCGTGCGGAATGTCGCCCAGCCAGCCGCCGGCGAAACCGGCGTGGCGCAGGCCGGCAACCAGCGGCGCGCAGTTGCGCATCAGGTTCCAGATCATGCCGCTGCGGTGGTTCTCGATCATCACCACGGTGGGCCCTTCGTTGATGCCGAAGTGATACGGCGAGACCCAGCCGAACGCGTGCTTGCGGTCGCTCGGGAAGCTCGGATTGAAGGAAGCCTTGAAGCCGTAGGGATTGGCCACGTGCAGCTGGATGTGGCGATAGTTGGCGATCGTCGGCAGCACGATCTCGGGCGCGAACGGCAGCGACGCCACCACCGCCCAGGGCGCCAGCGTGCCGTCGTCGGGGCCCTGCGGCACGGCGCGGGCGACGTAGTCGAAGAACGGCGATTCGAACGGCTGGCGCCAGTGCGCGGCGCCGGGGCCGTCGCTCGCGGTGATGCCCCAGGCGAACTCGCCGTACAGCGCGTGGCGGCGCGGATTGCGGATGGCGTAGCGCTGCTGCACGTGGGCGCCGATGCGGCTGTTGATGAAGTAGTCGCTGTCGTGCGCGCGCATGAACGCGTCGCGCAGGCCGCGGAAGTCCACCCACAGATGCGACATCTGGTGGATGAACAGCGGGCCGGCATGCAGGTAGGTCAGGCCTTCGACCTCCTGCCACCGGTACGTGGAGCACCAGGCGTCGTAGGACTGCTGCGGGATGCCGTGCGTGGGCGAGCCCAGCGCCAGCAGGTACAGCACCAGCGCCTCGTCGTAGCCTTCCCAGTGCCACGGCAGCTTGCCCGTCTCGGGCTTCCAGCCGTGGCAGATCGTGCCCTGCTCGCCCACCATCCAGTCCCACTCCACGCGCTCGTACAGCGCGGTGGCCAGCGTGCGGACCTCGGTCTCGTCGGGCGTGTCGGCATGGAAGTAGGCAGCCGCGGTGAGCACGCCCGCCATCAGCAGCGCGGTGTCTATCGTCGACAGCTCGCACTCCCAGGCGCGCGCGCCGGTTTCCATGTCGAGGAAGTGATAGAAGAAGCCGCGGTAGCCCGAGGCCGTCGGCGACTCGCTCTGCTCGTACGAGCTCAGCGTGCGCAGCGTGAGCAGCGTGCGTTGCAGCGCCTGTGCGTGCGTCATCAACGCGCGCTGCACGCCCACCGGGTAGGCGGTGAGCGCCATGCCCACCGCGGCGATGCTCGCGGGCCAGTCGCGCGACGTCTTGTCGCTGACGAGGCCGTTCGCCTCGTTGACCTCGTGCAGGAAATAGCCGAACGACTCGCGCTGCAGGTCGGTGAGCATCGCGTCGCGGGCGATGGATTCGCGGCGCGTGAAGCCGTGCAGCACGGCGTGCTTGGCCACGACGGGGTGCAACCCGAGTTCGCCCGAGTAGCCCGGGTCGGCGGCGTTGTCGGCGGCATCGCGTTTCATGCTGCGGGCTCCCATTCGATGCGCACCAGCGCCAGGGCATTGGCGGGCAACGGCAGCGTGAAGCTCACCTGCCCGTCGCCGGCCTCGAGGGCGATGCGCTCCGGCGTCACGGTGGAGGCGAGGTTCAGCGCGTCGACCTGGTGCGGGTGCGGATACTCGGGGCTGCCCATGCGCAGCCATTCGGCCTGCGGATTCGCGTGCTCGTCGTCGATGCGCGAGAGCAGCGCGGCGCGCGGCTGGCGGCCCTTCAGTCCAGCCAGCTGCACGGTCACGACCTCCGTGGCGACGGGGTGGCGCGGCATCGCGACGTTGATCAGCAGCACCGTCGACGTGGCGTCGTCGGCGGGCGCGCCGACGTGGGCCGTGACGGTGGGGTGCGACGCGGCAACCGGCCAGTGGCGCGTGCCCAGCTGCCCCAGCATCTCGAAGCCGCGGTACACCGGCTTGGCCACGCCGTAGAGGTTGAGCAGCCCGAAGCCGCCGTGGAACGGCACGCTGGGAAAGTAGTTTTCCTCGAAGATGTCCGTGAACACCCACCAGCTGCAGGCGTCAACGACGTCGTCGACGCTCAGCAGGAACCGCGTCGCGAGCGCGGCGCAGAACGGGCCGTCGTGCATGGGGTCGCGCGGGTTCGACGTGATGTTCCACTCGGTGTAGTACAGCGGCTTCGAGCCCGCGGCCGTGCGCGCTTCGAGCGCGCGGTCGCGCATCACGCTCAGGGGCGCGTCGGCCAGTTGCGAGACGGTGTCGGTGTCCACCGAACCGAACGCGTCGGTGGGGTAGTAGTGCGTGCTGATGAAGTCGAGCGGGCAGGCGTTGGCGGCGCAGAACCGGTTGAAGTCGTCCAGCCAGGCATTGGCGGCCGTCGCCGGGCCGCCCACCTGCAGGCGCGGCGAGATCGCCTTGACGGCCGTCCACGTGGCCTTGAACAGATCGAAGTACTTCGCCTGCCCGCCGGTCCAGAACGCCACCAGGTTGGGCTCGTTCCACACCTCCAGCGGCCACTGCGCCACCTCGTCGACGCCGTAGCGTTCCACCCAGTGGCCGACCAGCCGGGTCATCAGCAACTGCCAGTCTTCCATCCTCTTCGGCGGCGTGACGTTGGCGCGGTAATGGAAGACGCTGTTGCCGTCGGAGGACAGCGTGGCCGGCATGAACGACAGCTCCACCAGCGGCTTCATGCCGATGGACAGCAGGAAGTCGAACACGCGATCGATGTTGAAGAACGAGAACAGGAGCTGGTTGTCCTGGTTGACCAGCGTGCCCATGTCGTCGCTGAGCAGGCCGTGGAAGCGCACGTGCCGGAAGCCCAGCTCGCGGTGCACGCGCGTCAACTGTGCCTGCCAGTCGGCACGCAGCGCGATCGGTGCATGGCAACTGCCCACGCAGTGCCGCCACGGATGGCGCAGCGGCTGCGACGGGGCCGACAGGTCGCAGGAAAAGGTGACGGACGCCGCCGTCGAAGTGGACGGTGCGGGCGGGGGCAGGGGCATGAAGGCTTTCGGTGCCGACTCGGCAGGAGCGATGGCCATCGATTGGCAAGCTTGGTGCCCGACAGCAAGCGTCAAGCCTTCGGCGAGCTTGCGAAGGAGGGTGCGTCGATGCATCGTGGGGCGACCGCCGTGAATTCAGGCGGATTGATCGTCATTGCGCCCATCTTGAGGCCTCTTGCGTGAATTTGATGTTGCTGGCCTGACAATTGCATGGGTTTCGCCAGCCCGGGCGGCGCTCATGGCAGAGCCCGGGCAAGCCCCCACCCCTGGGACACAGCGGATTTGCCACAATTCGCGATTCGCCGCCCCGCTCACGAGGCCGGGCGGCTCTCACCGGCGATTCAGAGGTTCTATTGACCACACTTACTGCAACGACGCCGCCTGCGGCATCGAAGACCGCGCACCCGCGCGGGCTCTACGTCCTGTTCGCCACCGAGGCGTGGGAGCGGTTCAGCTTCTACGGCATGCGCGCGCTGCTGGTCCTCTACCTCGTCAATGCGCTCAACATCCCGCGCATCGAGGCGCTGGAAATGTACGGCATCTACACCGGCATGGTGTACCTGACGCCCATCTTCGGGGGCTGGATCGCCGACAAGTACCTGGGCCCGCGTCTGACGGCCGTGGTCGGCGGCACGGTGATGATGCTGGGGCACTTCGCGATGGCGGTGCCGTCGATGCTGCACGTCGCCCTCGGCCTGTTGATCATCGGCAACGGCTTCTTCAAGCCCAACACCACGTCGATGGTCGGCGAGCTGTACGACGGTCCCGATGATCCGCGTCGCGATGGCGGCTACACGATCTTCTACATGGGCATCAACCTGGGCTCGTTCATCTCGTCGTTCGTCTGCGGCACGCTGGGGCAGAGCGCCCGCTTCGGCTGGGACTGGGGCTTCGCCAGCGCCGGCGTGGGCATGTTCATCGGCCTGTGCACGCTGATCGGCCTGCAGCGCGTCCTCGGCAGCTCCGGCCTGAAGCCGGGCCAGCGTCCGATCGGCCTGCACAACGTGCCGGTCGTCGCCGCCTTCGTGCTTGCCAGCATCGCGGTGGTCTATGCGGTCCTGGCGGTGTTTCCGCTGCTCAAGAGTGCGTTGTCGGGTATTCCGTCGTGGATCTCGATCCTGGGCGGCGTCGCCATCATCTGGGGCGCGCTCTCGTTGTGGAGCAAGGCGACCACCAAGGGCCCGGCGCCCGCGCCGTTGACCCGCGCCGAACGCAAGCGCGTCGCCGCCGTCTGCATCCTGGTGATCTTCGTGATCTTCTTCTGGATGGGCTTCGAGCAGGCCGGTGGCTCGATGTCGCTGTTCGCGGACAAGCAGACCGATCGCCATGTCGGCAGCTTCGAGATCCCTTCGACCTGGTTCCAGAGCATCAATCCGCTCCTGATCGTGGTGCTGGCACCGTTCTTCTCGATGCTGTGGACCTGGGTCAACAAGTCGCGCCTCCCGCTGTCCGACGTCGCCAAGCAGGCCCTGGGCATGATCGTGCTGGGCCTGGGCTTCGTCGTCATGTTCATCGCGCAGTCGCGCGCCAACGTGCTGGGCTCGGTGGGCCCGCAATGGCTGTTCTTCGTGTATGCGCTGCACACCATCGGCGAGTTGATGCTGTCGCCGGTGGGCTTGTCGATGGTGTCGCGCGCGGCACCGCACCGCCTCGCCGCGCTGCTGATGGGCGTGTGGTTCATCGCGAACGGTGTCGCGAATTACTTCGCCGGCGCGCTCGAAGGCATCCTGGCCGGCAGCGGCATCCCGCCGTACCTGTTCCTGCTCGGATCGTCGATCGGCATGGGCGTGCTGCTGCTGATCCTGACGCCGCTGCTCAATCGCATGCTCGATTCGCGCGATGCGACTGAGGCGCCGGACGCGCCGCTGAAGCCGGCGCTCGCCTGATCCAGCGCGTTGGCCTGAGAAGCCGATCGGCGCCAGCGCCGGTCGGCTTTTTTCATGGGTGCCCGATTCAGGCCGCGGACTGTTCCGCGTTGCGCTTGAGCGCGGCCAGCCCGGCCTCGAAGTCCTTGCCGACCATCTTGTCGAGATCGATGAACACGCCCATCAGCTTCGAGACGAACGGGCTGGGGCCGAACATGGCCCAGGTCAGGTCCGTGCCGCTGGCGCTGGGCGTCATCACGAACTCCGCCGTGTTGCTGGCCTTGAACGGCTTGAGGAAGTCGAGCTTGATCGCGATGAGGCCGCGTTCCGAGCCGGCGCGCATCTCGGTGACCTCCATGCGGCCGGCGCCGGCCTTGCCCTTGCTGTCCCACTCGTAGACGGCGCCGACACCCGCCTCGGCCCCGCTGAACGTGCGCTGCAGCGTGGGATCGATGTTCTCCCAGGGCGACCACTTCTGCCACGCGCGGAAGTCGTCGATCAGCTCGGCCACCTGCAGCATGGGCGCCGCGATGTGGGTCGAGCGCTCGATGCGGAACGTGGGCGGGCGCGTGCTTGCGTAGGCCAGGAGCGCGACGACGGCGAGCGCGATGACCAGCAGGGTGATGAGCATGTCGAATCCGTTTCCCGGGCGTGAAGGTCAGGCCGGATTCTGCACGTATTGTGCCGGTCGTTCCATTATCTGACGGCTGCCTTCGTTAAAGTCGCGATCACTGGCCGCCGTCAAGCGCCTCCGATGTCGAAACCGTGCCCTCTCGCGCGTCGTCAGAGGTGGCGTGATGCGCCATGAAAATGACTATTCAACCAGGAGATCTTCCGATGCACGCCTTGTCCCGTTTCACCGTCGCCGCCCTGTTCGCCGTCACCGCCGCCGCCCAGGCCGCGCCGGTCAGCTACAACATCGACCCGACGCACACCTACCCGAGCTTCGAGGCCGACCACATGGGCATCTCGACCTGGCGCGGCAAGTTCGACCGCAGCTCGGGCACGGTCACGATGGATCGCGACGCGGGCACCGGCAGCCTGACGATCGTCGTCGACATGGCCAGCGCCGATTTCGGGCTGCCGGCGCTGGACAAGACGGCCAAGGGCCCCGAGCTGTTCGACGTCAAGAAGTACCCGAAGGCCACCTTCAAGGGCACGCTGGAAGGCTTCACCGACGGCGCTCCCACGCGCGCGGTCGGCACGCTGGAGATGCATGGCAAGACGAACCCGGTGACGCTGGAGATCCGCAAGTTCAAGTGCATCCAGCACCCGATGTTCAAGCGCGAGGATTGCGGCGCGGACGTCTACGCGACGCTCGACCGCGAGCAGTTCGGCATGGACGCCGGCAAGGCCTACGGGTTCAGCATGGCCGTCGACTTGCGCATCCAGGTCGAGGCGATCGCCACGAAGTGATCAGGCGCCCGGGCCCTGTTCGGCGGTGGGCTGCAGCTCGATCCGGAGCCAGCCCGGCAGGAACAGGCCGCCCTGGTAGCGCGTGCCGGTGTCCTCGGCCCCGAGCGTGTGCGTGGCTTCCTCGGACAGCGGCGGCACCTGCATCGGCGCGTCGGCCGGCGGCGCGCGGCCGATGTCGGCGGCCGCGTTGTTGCGATTGACGAGCGGGTTCATGCAGGCTCCTTTGCCGCTCGCGCGGCCTTCATCGAGCGCGGCAAGCCTCGGTCCCGAAGGCGCCTACTGCCGCAGGTAGGTGAGCATCCGCCCTTTATACGCCGCAACGCCGTCGTGCTCCGCATGGTCGAGATAGGTTTCTTCCATGCGAAAGCCGTGGCGTGCCATGTTCTTGTGGAAGGCGCTGCGGTTGCCGCGGTTCGGGTCGACGATCCACACCTCCGCCACCGGCGCCGCAAGGCCGGCGATGAAGTCGGCCAGCTGGCCGCGCTCGTCGCGCTCGTACAGCACGTCGCTGCCGATGATCAGGTCGAACTCGCCGTGCACCACGACGGGGGCGCGCTCGTCGATCGCGTCGCGCGGCAGCACCACGCCGGGCCACTGGCCGTGGCGGTATTTCATCGGCCCGAGATCGTTGAGCACCAGGTTGTGCGACAGGAAGCGGCCGGCCAGGGGATGGCAGTCGCTGGCCGTCACGTCGGCGCCGGCGCGGTGGCCCACGAGGCTGGCCAGGCCCAGCCCGCAGCCGATCTCGAGGATGCGGTCGGTCTTGACGACGCGGCGTGCCCCCATGCGCGCGGCGAGATGGCTGCCCGACGGCCACAGCAGGCCGAACAGCGGCCACAGCGACGATGAGATGCCCAGGCGCTCGGCATCGCCCTGCGGATCGGCGAACTGCTGCTTGTCGAGCAGCGAGCGGATGACGAGGTTGTCGACGCCGGCGACGGCGACGTTTTCCTGCTTGACTTCATAACCGGGCATGGCCGTGGGGCGCGAAGGCCGCATGAAGCGCTTCGGGAACAGGTGGTGGAGCGTCGAGTATGCGCCGGCTTAGAACACCACGACGGCCACGACGACCAGCGCCAGCACCACCCAGGCCAGGCGCGACAGCCCGATCCGGGACGTCGTCTCGGCCTCGGGCACCTGCTCTCCTGCATCGAACGGCAACTCGTCGATCGCGAGTTCGCCGCGCTCGAAGGCGCCCACCGTACGCCGGGCGGCGTCCGCGAACGACGCCGGCACCATCACCCGGATGCCGCCGAGCGCGACGGTCAGCAAAGTGTCGGTCTGGATCGTCTGCGCGTCGCCCAGCGTGGCCGGAATCCCTTCGGCCTCCAGGCAGCCGCGCAGCATCTCGGCTTCCAGCGAGTTGAAGACACGGGTGACCGTGACGAGATCGCCGGACGACTCCGGCTCCGCGTCGGCCTGCGTGCCGGAAGCGGGCTGGGCATTCGAGGGGAACGGGAGCGATGCCGCGGGGTTCATCGACCCATTCTGCGCCGTGACGTCGTCAGTTCTTTGCCTTTCCGCTCGCCACCAGCGCGTCCCACTCCGCGTCTTCGTAGAAGCGCGAGCGCGTGAGGAAGCGCCTGCCGGTCGGCCCCTCCAGCGAAAACATGCCGCCGCGGCCCGGCACGACGTCGATGATCAGCTGCGTGTGGCACCAGTACTCGTACTGCGATTCGCTGATGTAGAACGGCACGCCGCCGATGTCGCCCAGGTGGACGTCGTTGTCGCCGACGATGAAGTCGCCCAGCGGGAAACACATCGGCGCGCTGCCGTCGCAGCAGCCGCCGGACTGGTGGAACATCAGGTCGCCGTAGCGGCCCTGCAGCTCCTTGATCAGCGCCAGCGCGGCGTCGGTGGCGACGACCTGGGCGGGGACTTCAACAGCTAGTTCGTTCATCGCAGAACTCCAGTTCGCCAGGGGGCCTTGGCTCCCGCCGCCGGCGCTCGGGCACCGTCGGCAGGATTCAAGGGAGCGCCGGATCTGGCTCCGCCAGTCCGGTCGCGGCCGGCCCCTCGGGGGCAGGGAGCGCTAGCGACCGTGGGGCTCCATTTCTAGAAGAAGCCCAGCGCCTGGTCGCTGTAGCTGACCAGCAGATTCTTGGTCTGCTGGTAGTGGTCGAGCATCATCTTGTGGTTCTCGCGCCCGATGCCCGATTGCTTGTAGCCGCCGAACGCCGCATGCGCCGGATACGCGTGATAGCAGTTCGTCCACACGCGCCCGGCCTGGATGCCGCGGCCCATGCGGAACGCGGTGTTCATGTCGCGCGACCACACGCCCGCGCCCAGGCCGTACAGCGTGTCGTTGGCGATGGCCAACGCCTCTTCCTCGTCCTTGAACGTGGTCACCGACACCACCGGCCCGAAGATCTCTTCCTGGAAGATGCGCATCTTGTTGTGGCCCTTGAAGACCGTGGGCTTGACGTAGTAGCCGCCTTCGAGGTCGTCCTTGAGCAGGTTGCGCTCGCCGCCGATCAGGCACTGCGCGCCTTCCTGCTTGCCCAGATCCAGGTAGCTGAGGATCTTCTCCAGCTGCTCGCTGGACGCCTGCGCGCCGATCATCGTCGACATGTCCAGCGGGTTGCCCTGCTTGATGGCCGCCACGCGCTTGACGGCGCGCTCGATGAACCGGTCGTAGATCGATTCCTGGATCAGCACGCGCGACGGACAAGTGCAGACCTCGCCCTGGTTGAGCGCGAACATCGCGAAGCCTTCGAGCGCCTTGTCGAAGAACGCGTCGTCCTTGCTGAGCACGTCGGCGAAGAAGATGTTGGGCGACTTGCCGCCCAGCTCCAGCGTCACCGGAATCAGGTTCTGGCTCGCGTACTGCATGATCAGGCGGCCCGTCGTCGTCTCGCCGGTGAAGGCGATCTTGGCGATGCGCTTGTTCGAGGCCAGCGGCTTGCCGCACTCGAGCCCGAAGCCGTTGACGATGTTGAGCACGCCCTTGGGCAGCAGGTCGCCGATCAGCTCGGCCAGCACGAGGATGGACGCGGGCGTCTGCTCGGCGGGCTTGAGCACCACGCAGTTGCCCGCGGCCAGCGCCGGCGCGAGCTTCCACACGGCCATCAGGATCGGGAAGTTCCACGGGATGATCTGGCCGACCACGCCCAGCGGCTCATGGAAGTGGTACGCGTAGGTGGTGTCGTCGATCTCGCTGATGCCGCCTTCCTGGCCGCGCACGCAGCCGGCGAAGTAGCGGAAGTGGTCGACGGCCAGCGGCATGTCGGCGGCCATCGTCTCGCGCAGCGGCTTGCCGTTGTCCCAGGTCTCCGCGTTGGCGAGCAGCTCCAGGTTCTGCTCCATGCGGTCCGCGATCTTGTTGAGGATGTTGGCGCGCGCGGTGGGCGAGGTCTTGCCCCAGGCGACCTTGGCGGCGTGGGCGGCGTCGAGGGCGAGTTCGACGTCCTCGGCGGTGGAACGCGGGATCTCGCAGAACGCGCGGCCGGTGATCGGCGTGATGTTCTCGAAATACTCCCCCTTGACCGGCGGCACCCACTCGCCTCCGATGTAGTTGCCATAGCGCTTCTTGAAGTTGACGGCGTAGCCGAAGCGGCCTGGTTCGAGCATGTCCATGACGAGTCTCCTGTCGTGTCGCGAGGTCTGGAAAAGGGCTCCCCGGATGCGCAGGACGCGTATCGCGAGGGCACTGCCGGACGTCACATTGCGAGTCGCGTGCCAGCCTGTCAAGAACCCTGCCAAAGGCCGCGACGACGTCATGCCGTCAAGGTAAACACCGACGAATCGACACCCGCCCGGCGCATGATGTCGCGCCGTGCCACGGGGCACGTGTGCCAGGATGGAACAGCTGTTCGCCCGGCAGGCGTTCAGGCCGCCGCGGGCGGTACCTCGGCTGCTGTCCCGGCCGCCGGCGGCGACTCGGCGGCGACGTCCGCATCCGCCACCGACGCCAGGTCGGCGGGGTCCGGCTGCGGCCCCGTCAGCGTCATCAGGATGTCGGCGTACCAGGCGCAGTTCAGGCCCAGCGATTCGTCGAGCACCTGGTCGCGGTCGCCCATGTCCAGCCGTGCCGAATGCACGCCCAGCAGCAGCCACGGCAGCGCCGGATTGCGCGGCGGCACGGCCGGGTCGCGCATCACCACCGGCGCGCCGCTGGCGCCGCGGTGCATGCGTGCATCGGTCAGGAAATAGCCCTGGCCCTGGAAGCGGATGCCGTACGAGGACGCGACCACCGCCTGGCGCACCACCGGCAGGTGATGCAGCGCGTCATGGAAGCCGAGCGGAAAGCCCGACACCAGCAGCGACGCGCCGACGCCGATGGCATCGCCCGGCCCGGCCAGCTGCGCCGGCGTGAAGGCGCGCAGCACGCCGTCCGGCGGCAGCTTCGCGCGGTCGAGTTCCAGCACGGCGATGTCCACTTCGCCGCCGCTGTCGCGTCCCTGGCGCCACACGCTCTTGCCGTTGGCGTAAAGCGGGATCGAGAAGCCGGTCGAGCGGGTCAGGTCCACGCCGTCGAGGTGGAGCTCGATCTCGATGCGGTCGGGGAAGTGCTTGGCGGGCGTGTCCAGCACCACGTGGCGGCTGGTCACCAGGTACAGCACGCGGTCGCGCTCGAAGAAGAAGCCGCTGGCGTTCGTCTGCAGCAGCGGCCCGAGGAACGTGGAGACGCGTGCGGTGGCCAGCAGGAGGGGGTCGGCGGTGGTCATCATCGACAATACCACCGACCCCGCAAACTTCGAGCGCGATGCGACGCATGCTGACCTTGATCTTCATCACCGTGGCCGTCGCGTACGTCGGGGCCTGCGTCGCGCTGTACACGATGCAGCGCTCGTTCCAGTACTTCCCCACGCCGCGCCGCCTCGGGGCCACGCAGCTCGCCGGCACGTTCCGCAGCGGCGACACCTTGCTGCAGCTGACCGTGCGCCCGCACGCCGGCCCCGGCGCGGTGCTGTACTTCGGCGGCAACGGCGAGGACGTCTCCAGCAGCGTCGCGCCGTTGATGGCGGCGTTTCCCGAGCGCGAGATCGTGATGCTGCACTACCGCGGCTACGGCGGCAGCGCGGGCCGTCCGACCGAGGCCGACATCGCCGCCGACGCCGCCGGCCTGTTCGACAAGGTGCATGCCGAGCATCCCGACGTGATCGTGATGGGCCGCAGCCTGGGCACCGGCGTGGCGGCGCGCCTGGCCAGCACGCGGCCCGTGTCGCGCCTCGTGCTGGTGACGCCGTACGACAGCCTGCTCGGCATCGCCCAGCGACAGTTCCCGTTCTTTCCGGTGCGCTACCTGTTGATCGACAAGTACGAGTCCTGGCGCTACGTGTCCCGGATCACCGTGCCGGTGCTGATCCTCGCCGCCGGGAACGACGAGGTGATTCCCGCGGCCAGCACCGACGCGCTGCGCGCGCGCTTTCCGTCCGGGCAGGTGACCTACGTGAACGTGCCCGGCGCCAGCCACAACACGATCGGTGACGATCCGCTGTACGTGCGCTCGCTCGCGGCGTTCGACGCAAAGCCATGAGCGTGACGCGCTACGTGGCGTTCCTGCGCAACGTCAACCTCGGCCGGCCGAACAGCCCGACGCGTGCGCAGTTCGAGGCGGCGTTCCTCGAGTCGGGGGCGGCGACGGCCGCGTCCTTCCTGGTCAACGGCACGCTCGTCTTCACGCCCGCGCCCGGGCAACGTGCGCGCGCGGTCGCGGCGCGCGCCTGCGACGCGATGCGCGTCCGCTGCGGCATGCGCGAGCCCGTCTTCGTGCGCAGCGTCGCCGAGCTGCAGGCGCTGGTGGCGAGCGACCCGTTCGCAGGCGTCGTGGCCGAGGGCCGGGACGCGTGCTGCCTCAGCCTGCTGGGCGCGCCGCGCAAGGTCTTGCCCGCGTTGCCGTTCGTGAGCGCGCGCGGCGACCTGGAGCTGCTGCGCGCGGAGGACACCCACGTGCTGAGCGTCAGCCGCTGGGTCGGCCAGTCGGCCGGTTCACCCAACGCCTGGCTCGAGCGCGTGCTGGGCGAACCGGCGACGACACGCAACTGGCGTACGGTGACGCGCCTCGTCGAAAAATACTGCTGACCTGACGGATCTTTCGATCCGCGCTTCGCTCGGACCCCGCCATGACGACTCCCCAATCCCGCAATCCCGGCCTCGACACCTTGCGCGCCGGCGCCATCGCGCTGGTGTTCATGTACCACTACACGTCCTTCGTGAGCGGGACGCCGACCTTCGGCTGGTTCAGCACCATGGGCTGGGCGGGCGTCGACCTGTTCTTCGTGCTGAGCGGCTACCTGATCGCCAACCAGCTGTTCGCCGGCATCGCCCGCGGCGAGCGGCTGTCGCTGCCGCGCTTCTACGCCCGCCGCGCGTTGCGCACGCTGCCCGTCTTCTGGCTGGTGCTGGCCGCCTTCGCGTTGTTTCCGGCGGCGCTGGGCGGCCGCACGCCGCCGCCGTTGTGGCGCTTCCTCACGTTCACGCAGAACTTCGGGCTGGAGGGGGGCACCGCGTTCTCGCACGCGTGGTCGCTGTGCATCGAGGAGCAGTTCTACCTGGTGCTGCCGGCCGTGCTGGTGCTGGGGGCGTTGTTCGCGCGCGGGCGAGCGCGCGGCGTCACGCTCGCGCGCACGCACGGGTGGATGTTGATGGCCACGCTGGTGGCGCTGGGCGTCGGCGCGCGCATCGTGCTGTGGCGGCGCTACGGCGACGCGGCCCACGTGCGCGAGTACATGTCGTGGCTGTACTACGCCACGCTGTGCCGTTTCGACGAGTTCATTCCCGGCGTGGCGGTGGCGATGCTGAAGAATTTCCACCGCCCGGCCTGGGATCGCCTGATGGCGCGCGGCAACGCGATCAGCGCGGCCGGCGGCGTGGCGTCGGCGGTGATGCTGACGCTGGCCTATCGCGTCTACTACATCGACGGCGTGGGCTACGGCTTCTTCATGACGGCGTTCGGCTACTCGCTGCTGGCGCTGTCGTTCGCGTTGCTGGTGGCGGCGGCGCTGAGCCCGCAGGCGAGGGTGTTCCGCTGGCGCGTGCCGGGCGCCGCGCCGCTCGCGCTGTGGTCGTACTCCATCTACCTGTCGCACAAGCCGCTGGCCTTCCTCATCGCCCAGCAGCTGAAGCCGCTGGGCGTGTCGGACGGCACGCGGCTGGCCGTCATCACCGTCGCCTGCGTGGCGGCCGGCGGCCTGCTGTACAAGCTGGTCGAGGCGCCGTTCATGGCGTTGCGCGATCGCCTCCTGCCGTCGAACTTCCAGGCGGATGTGCGGCCGGCACGCCGGGCGGCCGCGGGCGCCGGAACCGTCAGTCCCTGACTCGGCGCATCTCCATCACCCAGTTCGTTTCCCACGGGCCGTCGGCAGCACCGTCCTGACCGATCAGCGCGAAATCCTGCGACCAGCGCGCCTCGTCCGGGCCGAGCCGCTCCCACAGGAAGCGCACGTGCACGGGGCGGCCATCGTCCTCGTCGTCGCCGAAGAACTCGCCGCGGTCGCCGTTCCAGCCGCCATGCACCGGCGGCTGCACGCGGCCGTCGCGGCTGTTGATCCAGTAGATCGCCCAGCGCCGCGCGGGCACGTCCAGCGTTCGGAACGTGACGCCGGTGAAGCCCTGGCTCGCGAACACGTTCTCGTCGACGGAGACCTGGCCGTCCATCATCGTGATGGCGTGGCTGGCGTGCTCGAACTCGACCCAGTCGGAGCCGCCGGCCAGGCGCTGGCGCAGGCGGCGATTGGCGACGTGCCAGGTGCCGCCGACGAGGAAGTCGAAGTCGTGCGGGCGGCCGATGAATTCAGTGGTCATGATGTCAGCTTTCGAGTGAATGACGGCGACGCAGCGCCGAACGCGGGGTGGGAGCGAGGCGCAGTTGCACGACCTCGCCGGAAAGATGGGCGCACCACTCGGCGCGCTCCAGGCAACCGGAGGCGCGCAGCAGCGCGGCATGGCGTTGCTGGGCGGACTCGTCGTCGAAGCGGGTGAGCCAGGCGATGACGGGCTCGCCCTCGCGCACGGGCAGGCGCGGGAAGTTGTTCGCGGCGGGCTCGGTCACCCAGCACGCCAGCAGGTCGCCGCCGACGCCGACCCACCACGGATGGACGCACTGGTCGAACGCGTGGACCAGCGCGTCGGTGGCGGGCGCGCGCAGCGGGCAGACGGTGATCGTGAAGACGCCGGCGGCCGGCAGGGCTTCGGCGATCGAGGGGCGCGGCAGCAGCGCGGCCTGAAGGCCCTGGTCGCAGACCAGCGGGCGCAGCAGCAGCACGTTGTCGCTGTCGGCCATCGTCGCGTTGGCCGCGTCGCGGTGCCGCTGCCACACCGGGCCGCCGTAGAACGCGCCCAGGGCGTCGGCGCGCGCCGCCATGTCGGGAAAGCCGCGCAGCCAGACGAAGCGGTCGGGCTCGTCGAGGTCGCGGAACGTGCCGATCAACTGCATGCCGGCGGCCTCCTGCGCTTCGACGAATTCGCGTTCGAACAGCGCGATCAGGTCGTCGCGGCGGCCGGGATGCAGCGTGTACTGGCGCAGTTCGAGCACCGACGACGCCTCGGTGACAAAGGGGGAAGACATGGCATGGACTCCTGCGTTTCAAGCGATGGCGTCATCCTCTCAAGCAATAGATGACAAGGCATGGCATGTATTTGAGGCAGACTTCGATGCATGCGTGCCAGCCGTCTCCTGTCGCTCCTGATGCTTCTGCAATCGCGCGGGCGCGTCAGCGCGCAGGCGTTGGCGCAGGCGCTGGAGGTGTCGGTGCGCACCATCCACCGCGACGTCGACGAGCT
>FTIR01060599.1_pt1 | contig 18367 bp, 18 predicted proteins | sample 1658041 | NCBI WGS metagenome assembly FTIR01 (sample SAMEA3914793, study PRJEB12502) | metagenome | biome: forest; material: soil | place: Canada | collected 2011-07-03 | depth 0.3 m | reverse complement strand
TCCTCGGCCGCCAGCACGTCGTCCATGCGCACCAGCGGCATGCCGTGGCCGTCGCCGGCCGGCGAGATCAGCACGCACGGCGTGCGGTTGGCGCGCAGCGTCTCCAGGATCAGCGGGTTGTCGCACAGCGGCGGCGTCAGGATCATGCCGTCGGGGCGCAACGCGGCGAGCATGGACTCGATCTGCGATTGCACGTCGACACCGTCCTGCTGCAGCGATTCCACCACCAGATGGCGGCCGGCCTCGCGGCAGCCCAGCGTGGCGCCGCGCTGCACGCCGGCGACGAAGGCCGCGCTCGGGTCGTAGTACAGCAGGCCGATGAGAAAGGAGCGGGCGCCGGCCAGGCTGCGCGCCGACAGCTGCGGGCGGTAGTTCAGCGCGGCGACGGCCTCCAGCACGCGGGCCCGCGTGTCGGCATGCACCGTCGGTTCCTTGTTCATCACGCGCGAGACGGTCTTGATCGACACGCCGGCCTGGCGGGCCACGTCGATGATGGTGGGCGGTGCGCCCGCTCGCTTGTTCACTGCTTCGCCTCTCCGGGGATTGTGTCAACCCTGCGCAAATTGCTCGCCAACGGTGAGTCTAATGTTTCAGTCAGGCAAAGCTGGCCGCAGCCATGGGATTTGCCCTGCCCGAACCGCAAGTATCGCGGCAGCATTCGATATCGTTGGAAATCTGCCGCGTGAGACAAAACGAAACACGGCGATACGGCGTTGAAAGCATGCTGGCGCCTGGAACGAGCGTAATGAGGACGTGGCGATCGACATCGGTGGCCACATCACCCAACCCCAAGGACAAGATCATGAAGAAGACCTGGCTGAAGCGCACCCTGCTGGGTGTGGCAGTCTCCACCGCCCTGCTCGGCACTGTCGCCGCCTACTCGCAGGGCACCGGTTTCCATCACGGCCCGCCCACGCCGGAGCAGATGGCCCAGCACGAAGCGACGATGCTGACGCACATCGGCACGAAGCTCAACCTCGATGCCAACCAGGCCGCCAAGCTGAAGGTGCTGGCCGACCTGTTCATGTCGCAGCACACGCCGCCGGCCGCAGGCACCGACCCGCACGCCGCCGCCAAGGCGCTGATCGCCGGCAACACCTTCGACCGCGCCGGCGCGCAGCAGTTGCTGAACCAGCACATCGCGAAGATGCAGACGAACGGCCCCGCGCTGATCAACGCAACCGGTGACTTCTACGACAGCCTCAACGCCACCCAGCAACAGCAGGTGCGCGACCTGGCGGCCAAGCACCACGGCTTCTTCGGCCTGGGCGGCATGGGCCCCGGCGGCATGCACGGCCATCACGGCGCCTCGGCCCCGGCCGGCAACTGAGCCCGGCCCAGCGGGCCCTCCCCGCTGACGCCGACGAGGCAGGTGACCCGCCGGGTCCCTGCCTCGTGTCATTTCGGCCCTACCATCCACGCATGCGCCGCATCCTGATGATCGACGACGACGCGCTGCTGGCCGCGCCGCTCGCCACCTACTTCCGCCGCTTCGACTACGAGCTCGACAGCGCCATCCGCCCCAGCGAAGGGCTGGCGAAGCTGCGCACGAACACCTATGACGCCGCGATCCTGGACGTGATGCTGCCCGAGATGGACGGCTTCGAGCTGTGCCGCACGATCCGGCGCGAGTCCGACATCCCGATCGTGATGCTCACCGCGCGCGGCGACGTGATGGATCGCATCGTGGGCCTGGAGATCGGCGCCGACGACTACATCCCCAAGCCGTTCGAGCCGCGCGAGCTGCTCACCCGCATCCAGACCATCCTGCGCCGCGCCCGCGCGCCGGTGGCCACGCCGCAGAAGCTCGTGTTCGACGGCATCGAGATCGACCTCGAGCGGCGCCAGGTGCTGCGCCAGGGCGAGCCGGTGGAGCTCACCGGCACCGAGTTCGAACTGCTGGCGATGCTGGCCAGGGCGCCGCAAAAGGTGTTCCACCGCGACGAGATCCTGAACCGGCTGCGCGGCCAGGACGCCGACCTGTACACGCGCGCCGTCGACATCCTGGTGAGCCGTCTGCGCAAGAAGCTCGAGCCGCTGGACTGCATCAAGACGCTGCGCAACGCGGGCTATGCGTTCGCGGGCGGGCACGCATGAACGTCAATCCCGTGCCCGCACGTTGGCGCGCGCGGTTTCCGTCGCTGGGCGCGCGGCTGGTCGGCCTGTTCATCGTGCTGGCCGCGGCCATGGCGATCACGTTCATGCTGGGCATGCACGTGCTGCAAGGCGTGGGCCTGCACGAGTACCTGCGGCCGCTCGTGGCGAACTACGCGGACACGCTGGTAGCCGAGATCGGATCGCCGCCCGACGTCGATCGCGCGCGGCTGCTGACGCAACGCCTGCCCCTGCGCATCCGCATCGAGGGGCCGGACGTCAACTGGGATTCCGCCGACGAGCCGCCTCCGCCGCCGCCCGACGTCGGGCCGAGGCGGCCGCCACGCCATCCCGTCGTGACGCTGCCCAATGGCGATCCGCTGCCGCTGGTGGTGCCGGGCCCGCGCCGGCCGCCGCGCGCGTCCTTCGATCACGGTCCGTCGGATGACGCGCCGCGCCTGGGCCCGCGCGTTGCGCCACACTACCTGTCGCTGAACGCGGACATCGACCCCAGCATGTGGCGTGTCGTACGCCGCCTGCCCGACGGCCACCGCATCGTCTTCAGCCTGGCCGACATGTCGCACGAGACCCGCGCCGAACACATCGGCTGGGTCACGCTGGCGATCCTGCTGCTGCTCACCGCGCTCGCCTACGCCTGGGTGCGCCACATGCTGCGCCCGCTGGTGGCGCTGCGCGCGGGCGCGGTGCGCTATGGCCAGGGCGACTTCTCGCAGCCCATCGTGCCGCACCATCGCGACGAACTGGGCGACCTGGCCGAACAGATCAACGCGATGGCCGCGCGCCTGCACCACATGCTGGACGCCAAGCGCCAGCTGCTGCTGGCCATCAGCCACGAGCTGCGCTCGCCGCTGGCGCGCGCGCGCATGAACGCCGAGCTGATCGACGAGAGCACCGAACGCAGCGCGCTGCTGCGCGACCTCGGCGAGATGCGCGACCTGATCACCGACCTGCTGGAAAGCGAGCGCCTCGCCGACGTGCAGGCCGGCGGCCACGCGGCGCTGCAGACCGAGGCTTCGTCGCTGCCGGACATCATCCACGAGCAATGCGACGCGCAGGCCGCGGCCGGCGTGCTCACGCTGCAGCTGGACGAGACGCTGCCCGCGCTACCGCTCGACCGCGCCCGCATGCGCCTGCTGCTGCGCAACCTGGTCGACAACGCCTTGCGCCATGGCAGCGATTCGGGACGGGCGCCGGTGGTGTCCACCGCCGGCACGCCGCAGTCCGTGCAACTGGTGGTGCGCGACTTCGGCCCCGGCATGGAAGAGAGCCAGCTGCAGCACGCCAGCGAGGCGTTCTATCGCGCCGACACGGCGCGCCTGCGCAGCACCGGCGGCGTCGGCCTGGGCCTGTACCTGTGCAAGCTGGTGGCCGAGGCACACGGCGGCACGTTGACGTTGCGCAACGCGCATCCCGGCCTCGAGATCACCGCCGCGCTGCCGTTGCCGGTCACCCCTGGCTGAGCGCAGGCTCACGCCTTGCCTCATCATGAGAAAAGCGGCTGTCTCCGGCCGCAAGGAGTCTTCGATGAGCAAGATCCAATTCTTCATGGTCGGCGCCCTGGTGGCGCTGGCCGCAGCCGCCCAGGCCGCGCCGGGACAGGACGTCAACCTGGACGGCTCGACCAAGACGCAAAAGAAGGCCACGCTGGCGACCGCCGCGAACCACCAGTTGCAGCAAGCCGACGTGCCGTCCGTCAAGACCAGTCCGGCGGACGTGAAGGCACAGGCCGATGCCGACATGGCCAGCCGCGACGCCCGCGCCAAGGCGCCGCGGCTGCAGGTGCAGCGCCAGAACCTGAAGGGCGACGCCGCCGCCCGCGCCATCGCGCAACGGACGACCCCCAACACGATCGATCACGACACCGCCTACGGCGACAAGGATCACACCGAGCAGGTGACCGACCTCCAGATCTCGATCAAGAAGAAGTGACGGCGGTGCGGGTCACAGACGCGTCGTCAGCGCCAGCCACGCATCGGGCAGCCGATCGTTGACCCAGGCCTCGATGGCGTGGTCGCCGCCGCCGAGGATCAGCACGCCCACCAGCAGCAGCAGGCCGCCCATCACGCGCTTGGCCGCCCCCGCGTGCGCGAGCACCCAGGCGCGCACGCGCCCGAAACCGGCGCGCGACGCGTAGGCCGCGCCCACCAGCGGCAACGCGGCGCCCACGCCGAACAGGCCCAGCAGCAACGCGCCGCGCGCCGCACCGCCCGCGGTGGCCACGAGCGCCAGCGTCGAGCCCAGCAACGGGCCGGCGCACGGGCTCCACACCAGGCCCAGCAGGCCGCCGAGCGCGAACGCGCCGATCAGGGCCCCGCCGTCCAGCCGCGCGCCAGCGGCGTTGGCGGACGACGCCAGCGGCGTCATCAGGCCGGAGAACCGGCGTTCGAGCGGCGGCACCAGCATCACGACGCCGAACGCGATCAGCAGCCACGCGCCGACCTGACGCACGTCGTCCGGCGCCGGCGACAGCGCGCCGCCCAGGCCGCCCACCAGCAGCCCGATCAGCGTGAACGTGATCGCCATGCCCAGGCCCATCGCCACCGGCGCGGCCCGGTGTCGTTGCACGGCGCCGCCGACGATCACCGGCAGCAACGGGAACACGCAGGGCGACAGCGTGGTCAACGCGCCGGCGACGAGGCTCAGCGCGGGGTCGGCAAGGCCACTCATCGCTTGCTCAGAGAGCGCTTTGCAGCGTCGCCTTCAACCGGGCCGGATCGGTCTCGCCGGTGGAACGGCTGCGCTCGGTGCCGCCGTGGAAGACGATCAACGTAGCCTGCGCGGTGACCTTCATCTGCTTCTCGAGCGACTTCTCCCGGTCGTAGTCGACCTCCATCAGCGTCACCTTCAGCGCCGGATCGGCCTTCAGCGCGTCGAACGCCTTGTCCTGCGCGCGACAGGTGGGGCACCAGCTCGCATGGAAGTGCAGCACCAGCGGCTCGCCCGCCTCCTGCGCCGCGGCCAGCGCGGCCGGGGTGTACGGTGCCACGGTCAGCGCGTGCGACAGCGAGGCGGCCAGCAGCAGCGAGGCGGTCAGCGCGATGCGGGCCAGCGGGGGGCGACGGAACGAGGTCATGGAACAACTCCGGAAATCGGGGGAAGGACGCGCCGCGACAGCGGGCGGCGGCATGCCGGATCGTGGCAGGTTCGCACAGCTTCGTCGGGGCCGTGGTTGAAACCTTACGAGCCGCCCGCAGGTAGGATGCGGACAGCCGCCAGGAAACGCCACTGTCGGGCTCGTTGCTTGCTCCGTCCGCACCGCCGCGCCCGCCTCCGGGCGCCCCGCCGAACCGCCACCCGACGCACCACCATGGACTTCAAGGACTACTACAGCGCGCTGGGCGTCGCACGCGACGCCAGCGACGACGACATCCGCAAGGCCTATCGCAAGCTGGCCCGCAAGTACCATCCCGACGTCAGCAAGGAAGCCGACGCCGACACGAAGATGCGCGACATCAACGAGGCGCGCGACGTGCTGTCCGACAAGGAAAAGCGCGCCGCCTACGACCAGCTCGCCGACCACGTGGCCCGCGGCGGCAGCCCCGACGGCGGCTTCCACCCGCCGCCGAACTGGGACGAGGGCTTCGAGTTCCGCCGCGGCCCGGCGCAAGGCCCGGCCGACCACGCCGACTTCAGCGAGTTCTTCTCGTCGATCTTCGGCAACGCCGCGCGCGGCGGCGGCGCGGGCGGCCAGCGCGCCCCGTACCGCGAAAAGGGCGAGGATCACCACGCCGCGATCGAGATCTCGCTGGAGGACGCGCTGCATGGCGCCGAGCGCCAGATCGCGCTGCGCGCGCAGGAGATCGACGACCAGGGCCGCCCGCGCCTGGTCAACCGCACGCTCGACGTGAAGATTCCCGCCGGCGTGCGGCCGGGCCAGTTCATCCGCCTCGCCGGCCAGGGCCTGCCGGGCCACGGCGGCGAGCCGGCGGGCGACCTCTACCTCGAGGTGCGCATCGCGCCGCACAAGCTGTACCGCATCGAGGGCCACGACCTCTACATGACGCTGCCCGTCACGCCCACCGAGGCCGCGCTCGGCGCGCACGTGACGGTGCCCACGCCCACCGGCGGCCAGGTGGACGTGACCGTGCCCAAGGGCGCGCGCGGCGGCATGAAGCTGCGGCTGAAGGAGCGCGGGCTGCCCGGCAAGACACCGGGCCACCTGTACCTGCTGCTCGAGATCGCGCTGCCGCCGGCCGACACCGACGCCGCCCGCGCCGCCTACGAACAACTCGCGAAGGCCGCCCCGTTCAACCCGCGCCAGCACCTGGGAGCGTGAGATGCACAGCGTCACCACCACCGTCATCGACTCGTCGCCGCTCACCGTGCGCGAACTGGCCCGCGCCGTCGGCGCGGAAGATCAATGGGTGCTCCGCCTCGTCGAGGTGGAGATCCTGCACGTCGACGCGCCCGACCAGCCGCCCGAGCGCTGGCACTTCCGCAGCGCCGACCTGCAACGCGCCCTCGCCGCCCGCCGCCTGGAGCGCGACTTCGGCGCCAACCTGGACACCGCGGCGCTGATCCTCGACCTGCAGGCGGAGCTGCGGCGGCTGCGGGCCGTGCTGGGCGCGCACGGCATCGCCTGAGTCAGGCGCGCCGCGCGGCCGCGCCGCGTGACGCGCGCCCGCGCGGGGCGGACGCGGCCTGCGGCAGGTTGGCCGAGAACGTCTCGACCACGATGGCCCGCAGGCGCGCCGCGGCCGGCTCCAGCGCGCGACCGCCGTCGTGGAGCGACACGGCGAACGAGCGCCCCGGCGACGCGGGCAGGCGCACATCGCCGGCGATCGCGCGCACGCTCGCCGGCAGGCCCGTGGCCGTGCGCAGCGTCACGCCCAGGCCGGCCTCCACGGCCGCCCACAGGCCGTGCAGGCTGGGACTCGTGAACGCGATGCGCCAGCGCACGCCGGCGCGAGCCAGCGCGGCCAGCGCCGCCTCGCGGAAGAAGCACGGGGCCTCGAACATCGCGAGCGGGATCGGCTCGTCCGGCGCCCACGGCAACGGGCCCGTCGCGGGCCCGATCCAGACGAGCGGCAGCGCCGTCACCGGCTCGGCGTCCGCCCGCGCGCCGTTGTTCAGCGTCAACGCCAGATCGAGCTCGCCGCGATCCAGGCGCTCGAGCAGGCGCCGGTTGCGATCGACCACCGCCTCGAAGCGCACGCCCGGATGCGCGCGCCGGAAGCGGCCCAGCGCGATCGGCAGCCAGCCTTCGGCGAAATCGATCGGCAAGCCGAAGCGCACCACGCCCTCGACGGCCACGCCGCGCAGCGCCGCCACCGCGTCGTCATTGAGCGCGAGCAGCCGCGTCGCATAGGACAGCAGCGACACGCCGGCATCCGTCAGCGCCAGCCCGCGGCCGTCCTTGCGGAACAGCGGCGTGCCCACGCGCTCCTCGAGCTTGCGCATCTGCTGGCTCACCGCCGACTGCGAGCGCCCCACGCGGTCGGCGGCGCGGTGGAAGCTGCCCAGTTGCTGCGCGACGACCAGCGTGCGCAGCAGGTCGATGTCGAGATTGATCGCCGCCATCATGCAGTTCCACGAAACTATTGAATAAGAAGTATCACATTTTCTTATTTCCATCGTCGCCCTATCCTGCGTCGCCATCCCTCTTCCGGAGCCTCGCATGACCCCGACGACCGTCCGCCTGTACGGCCTTGCCATCGCCACCGCCAAGATCGGCACCGGGCTGTTCTTCCTCATCAACACGTGGCTGATCATCGACATCACCGGCCACGCGTCCAGCGCGGCGATCGCGCTGGTGATGACGGTGTTGCCCGGCATCGTGCTCGCGCCCTTCCTCGGCGTGCTGGTGGACCGCAGCCAGCCCGCACGCCTGGCGGTGCGCGCCGAGCTGTTGCGGGGCGGCGTGCTGGTGGCGTACGCGGCGCTGTACAAGGCGGGACTGGCGACCGCGGCGGTGGGCTACGGCGTGGGCTTTTGCGTGGCCCTCGGCAACGAGCTGCAGGTGTTGTGCTGGCGCGCGGCGATCGGCCGCGGCGCGGCGCCGGCGCAGATGTTGCGTCTCAACGCGTTGACGGTGGCCGGCGGCCAGACCGGCCAGGTGCTCGGCGCCGCCCTCTCGGGCTTCGCGCTCGCCTGGGCCGGTGGTGCCGCCACGGTGCTGCTGACCGCGTCCACCTTTCTCGCGTCCGCGGTCTTCAGCCGACTCGTGGCGCGACGCCTGGCCGCCGCGGAGCCCGCGCCTGCGTCACGCGCGCGCGGGCTGCGCCCCTATCTCGCCGAGCTGGGCGCCGGCCTGCGCCACATCGCGCAACGTCCGCAGATCGCGTTCTTCTACCTGCTGATCCTGGCCAATCTCACGGTGATCTTCGGCATCAACGGCATGCTGGCGCCGTTCGTGCGCAACGTGCTGGGCCTCGGCCCCGAGGCCTTCGGCAAGATCGACGCGTGCTACGCGCTCGGGGCCATCGCGGGCGGGCTGACGATCGTGCGGCTGTCGCAGCGCTTCGGCCAGCGCAACATGCTGCTGGCGGCATTCCTCGTGGCGGCGGCCAGCCTGTGGGCCTTCGCGCACGGCTCGGGCCTGGCCGTCCCGATGCTCGCCTACGTCGGCCTGGGCCTGGCGTTCCAGGCCAACGTGATCTCGCTGAGCGCCGCGCAGTCCGCCGCCGACCCGGCGTTCCAGGGCCGCGTCAACGCCAGCTTCGGCCTGCTCAACAGCCTGGTCGGGCTGGCCGTCTACGCCCTCATCGCCTGGTGCTCGGCCCACCACCTGTTCCGCCCGTTCTACGCGGCGCAGGCGCTCACGATGCTGGGGGTGTTCGGCGTGGTGCTGGTGTCGACGCGGCGCGGAGAGATACGGCGCTTGCTGCGGCCGGCGATGGGGGCGATGTAGCGCCCGGCGCAGGGCACAGGACAGCGTCGGCGCGCGTGGCGTCCAGGCCCGGCCTTCGGCTTGCGACACCCCCCATGCGCGTGATGGCGGCGCCCGGCTTTGTCGCTAGACTCGAATTCCGGTTCGCGCCGCGTCGCGGCCGTCGCCCCGAACGGAGTTCCCGCCATGCGCTGCCATCTCGTCGCCCTCGCCCTGTCCTGCCTTGCCGGCGCTGCCGGCGCCGCGGAGCCGGCCGAACTGCTCAAGCCGATGTCCTTTCTCGCGGGGCATTGCTGGAAGGGCACGTTCCCCGATGGCAGGAAGACCGACGAGCACTGCTTCACGTGGCTGTACAACGGCCGCGCACTGCGCGACACGCACACGGTGCGCGTGGCCGGCAAGCCCGATGGCGCCGGCGAGTCGACGTACTACGTGGATCCGGCCGGCAACCACGTCGAGTTCCTGTACATCGAAAGCAGCGGCGGCTACAGCCGCGGCACTGTCGAGAGCCTGCCCGAGGCGCTGCTGTTTCCCGACACGCGCTACATCTCCGACGGCGAGGCGCTGGTCTATCGCGCGCGCTGGACGCGCCAGGGCGACGACCGCTACGAGGCATGGAGCGAGGCGCAGACGGCCGACGGCTGGGCGACGATGTTCAAGCTGGTGATGAAGCGGACGAACTGACCCGGCGTCCGCTCACAGCTGCTTGAGGATCTCCTGGGCCAGGGCGCCGAGCGGGAGCGTGCGCTCGACGCCGCCGCGCTTGATCGCCTCCTTGGGCATGCCGAAGACGACGCAGCTCTCCTCGTCCTGCGCGATCGTGCGCGCGCCGGCCGTGCGCATCTCGAACAGCCCGGCGGCGCCGTCGTCGCCCATGCCGGTCATGATGACGCCCAGCGCATTGACGCCGGCGCACTTGGCGACCGAGCGGAACATCACGTCCACCGACGGCCGGTGACGATTGACGAGCGGCCCGTCCACGACCTCGACGAAGTACTGCGCGCCGCTGCGCTTGAGCAGCATGTGGCGCCCGCCCGGTGCGATCAGCGCCCGCCCGGGCACGACGCGATCGTTGTGCTGGGCCTCCTTGACGGTGATCTCGCACAGGCCGTCGAGGCGGGCCGCGAACGCCGCCGTGAACTTCTCCGGCATGTGCTGCACGATCACGATGCCCGGACACACGCGCGGAAGAGCCGTCAACACCTCTTCGAGCGCCTGGGTGCCGCCGGTCGACGTTCCCAGCGCCACGACCCGCTCCGTCGTCTGGGACATCGCGCGCGGGGCGCCCGGCGCCAGGATCACGTCCGCGGTGTTCTTGGCGGTGGCCACCAGCACCGGCCGGTCGGCGCGCGAAGGGGCGAGTCGCCGCACGTTGGCGCGCGCCGCCGCGCGCACCGTCGCCACCAGTTCGTCGCCGGACTCCGTGAGGAACTGCTTCAGGCCCAGCTTCGGCTTCGTGACGATGGCCACCGCGCCGGCCGCCAGCGCCTCCATGGTCGTCTTCGCACCCTTTTCGGTCAGCGTCGAGCAGATCACGACGGGCGTCGGCCGCTCGGCCATGATCTTGCGCAGGAAGGTGATGCCGTCCATGCGCGGCATCTCGACGTCCAGCACGATGACGTCGGGCCATTGCTGCTTCAGGCGCTCGATGGCCAGCAGCGGATCGGCGACGGCGGCCACCACCTGGATGCCGGGCGCCGCGCCCAGCAGGCCCGCGACGACCTGGCGCACGACCGCGGAGTCGTCGACCACCATGACCTTGATCACGCTCATGACGCGTACCCGTCGCCGCCGGCCGCCGGCATCTCCGGGAGCGACACCTGGCGCGCCCAGACATGGCCTGTCTCGACATCGAACACGATCTGCCGGTGACCGTCGCCGAACAGGCTCTCCGACACGACCTCGATGCCGTGCCCCAGCAGCAGGCCGCGCGCGGCCTCGCCGTTGCGGCGTCCGATCGCGGCCGCGCCGCCGGCCTGCTGCTGCCCGGGAAACATGTTGCCGCCGCCGAAGATCTTCGCGCGGCAGGTCGTCGTCGCCACCTTGCGCAGCGCCAGGTCGTGCAGCATCAGCCGCAAGGCCTCGTCGCCGTAGTGCGCGTCCAGCGTCAGCAGGTCCAGCCCGCGCACGTCGTCCACCTGCCTCGAACGGGCGCCACGCGTCGCCAGCAGGAAATGCGACATCGCGCCCACGCGCAGCGCCGGATTCCACAGCGTGACCGACACGCAAGAACCCAGCACCGTGCGGATGCGGTGCGACGCGCCGCCGACGCAGTACTCGCCCGGCTGCAGGAAGACCTCGATCCGCTTGCCGACGGCGTTCGCCGCACTGCTCGTCATGGCTTGCGATAGATCGACGGCGCGAGCTGATGCACGGCCGTGCTGATGTCGTTCAGGCTCTCCGAGTGGCCGATGCAGAAATGGCCACCCGGCTTGAGCAGGGAGAGCACGCGCGCGACGACCTGGCGCTTGGTATCGCCGTTGAAGTAGATCATCACGTTGCGCAGGAAGACGATGTCGAACGTGCCCAGGCGCGGCAGCTCCGCGTTGAGGTTGACCTGCGCGAAGCTGACGCGCTGGCGCAGGCGCCGGTCGACCAGCAGCGTGCCTTCCTGCTCGCCCGTGCCGCGCAGGCAGAAGCGCTTCAGGTAGGCCGCGGGGATGTGGCGCGTGCGCTCGAGCGGGTAGTGGCCCGTGCGCGCGCGCTGCAGCACGCGCTTGCTGATGTCGGAGCCCACCACGTCCCAGCTCGTGTCGCCGAGGCAGTCGGCCAGCACCATCGCGATGCTGTAGCACTCCTCGCCGCTGGAGCTCGCCGCGCTCCACACGCGAAACGGTTGCGGCCGGCCCACCGCGGCCTCGGCCAGCGAACGCAGCAGCTCGAAGTGCTTGGGCTCGCGAAAGAAATAGGTCTCGTTGGTCGTCAGCAGGTCGACGGCGGTCTGCACTTCGTCGGCCGCGCGGCCACTGCTCAGGAGCTCGAAGTACTCGCCGAAGCTGTGCAGGCTGTGCGCCTGCAGCCGCTTGGACAGCCGGCCGCAGACGAGGGCCTTCTTGGCGGGTGACATCGTGATGCCCGCAGCGTCGTAGATGAAACGCTGGAAGCGGGTGAATTCGGTGTCGGATATGGTGTTCATCGCAATCGTTTCGTGCAAACTTCAGGATGCCGGGCGGCCGTCCACGCGACTCGCGGCGAGCGGTTCATTGGCGCCGCGTCAGTCGCGTCACCGCGCCGGCGCGCAACTGGGGCAATCGGGCCTGATGACTCTTGAGCCATTGCGGGAGTTCTTCGGCCGGCATCGGCCGGGCGATCAGGTAGCCCTGGCCCACGTTGCAGCCGCAGGCCTGCACCAGCTTCCAGTCCTCCAGGGTCTCGATGCCCTCGGCCACCGTCACGAGGCCGAGCTGGCGCGACATGTCGAGCGCGGATTGCAGGATCACCCGCAGGTTGGTGCGCCGACTCGCTTCGTGCACGAATGAGCGGTCGATCTTCAATTCGGTGAACGGGATGCGCGCGAGCTGCTGCATCGACGAGAAGCCGGTGCCGTAGTCGTCGATCGACAGGCCGAGCCCCTTCAGGCGCAGGCGCGCCAGCACGCCCAGCGCCACGCCCATGCAGTCGACGACGGAACTCTCGGTGATCTCGAGCACGATCTGCTCGGTCTGCAGGCCGTGCAGCGCCACGAGGTCGGCGATCTGCTGGACCAGACCGGGCAGCTCGAGCAGCCGCGGCGACAGGTTGATCGCCATCGACATCTTCAGGCCATGCGCGTTCCAGCGCGCGGCCTGCGCGAGCGCCCGACCCATCACCGACAGCGTCAGCGCGTGGATCAGCCCCTCACGCTCCGCGAGCGCAATGAATTGATCGGGACGCACGAAACCGAGTTCGGAATGCTTCCAGCGCGCGAGCGCCTCGACGCCGCGCACGATGCCGGTCTGCATGTCGACCTTGGGCTGGTAGTGCACGTCGATCTCGCCTGCCGCGATTGCATCGGCCAGCGCCTGTACCGGGATCGGCGGGGCCTGGCCGACGCGCACGACGCCGTCGGCGGCGTCGCCCTGCCGGCCGAAGCCTTCGAGCGCCGCCTTCAAGGTCGCCGACCGCAGCGGCTTCTGGATGCTCGTGAGCATCGGCAGCCCGAGGTTGCGCGCCATCGTCTCGACGGCCTGGATCAGCACCAGTTCGCGGCTGGAGGCCACGATCAGCGGAATCAGCAACTGGCGCTGATGCAGTTGTTCGATCAGCTCGACGCCGTCCATCGTCGGCATCTCGAGGTCGACGATCATCAGGTCGGGCGGCAGCACCAGCAACGACAACAGCTCGAGCGCCTCGGCGCCGCTCGCGGCCTCGTAGATCATCTGCACGCCGAGGTCGCGGCAAAGCGCCACGGCCACGGACCGCTGCACGGGGCTGTCGTCGACGATCAGCAGCGAGCCTATCGACAACCAGGCGGCGTGCGAAGTCATGGGCAGTGGCCGTTCTTCAGAAACGTGCGAAATTGGCTTCGTCGATGTCGCACTCCGCATCGAAGCGGGCCGACGACGAACGCACGATCTTGCCCTGGCGCGGCGCGGCCGCTGGCCTGCGCGGTGCCGCCGCGCCCACCGGCGCCCGCACCGTTGCACCGCTGCGGCGCACCGGCGTCTCCGCGATCTTGAAGAAGGCCATGGTCTGCTGCAACTGCTCGGCCTGCCCGCTCATCTCCTCGGCCGTCGCTGCCAGCTCTTCGGAGCTCGACGCGTTCTGCTGCGTCGTCTGGCTCAGCTGATTGACTGCGACGTTGATCTGGCTGACACCGGAGGACTGCTCCTCCGAGGCGGCCGTGATCTCCTGGACGAGGTCGGAAGTCTTGCGGATGTTGGGGACGATCGCGTCGAGCAGCTTGCCGGCCTGTTCGGCCAGGTCGACACTGGAGCTCGCGACCGTGCCGATTTCCTGCGCGGCCACCTGGCTGCGCTCGGCGAGCTTGCGCACTTCCGTGGCGACGACCGCGAAGCCCTTGCCGTGCTCGCCCGCACGCGCCGCCTCGATCGCGGCGTTGAGCGCCAGCAGGTTGGTCTGGTACGCGATGTCGTCGATGATGCGGATCTTCAACGCGATCTGCTTCATCGCGGCCACCGTCGCGCGCACGGCCTCGCCGCCCTCGCTGGCTTCGGTGGCGGCCTTCGTGGCCATGCCGTCGGTCACCTTCGAGTTCTCCGTGTTCTGCGAGATCGAGGCCGTCATCTGCTCGATGGCGGCACTCGTCTCCTCGACGCTCGCGGCCTGCTCGCTGGACGCCTGCGACAGCGACTGCGCCGTCGCGCTGACTTCCTCGGATGCGCTCGCCAGCGCCTCGGCGCCGCCGTTGACCTCGGCCACGACCGCGGACAGTTTCGCGACCGTCTCGTTGACGTAGGTCTTCATTTCGCCGAAGGCGCCTTCGTAGTCGCGCGCGATCGTTTGCGTGAGGTCGCCCTCGGACAGCGCGAGCATGACGTCGACGACGTCCTTGACGCTGGCGCCGGTCGTCGCGACCAGCAGGTTCAGGCCCTCGCCCATCTCCTTCTGGAAGCCCTGCAGGCCGGTCAGGTCGACGCGCGGCTCGAAGTCTCCGCGGCTGGCCGCGCCCACGACCTTGCGCTGGCCTTCGATGACCTGCGACAGGCGCGCGACCATCTGCTTCAACGCGAACAGCATGCTCTGCTCGTCGCCCTGGCGCAGCGGGATCTGGGCCGACAGGTCACCGTCGGCCACGCGGCGCAGCAGCTCGGAGGCCACCGCCGGGTCGCCGCCCAGCTGGCGCGACACGATGCGCGTGACCATCAGGCCCAGCGCGATCGCCACCATCACCGATGCGGCGACGACGCCCGTCAGCACGCTGCGCGCACCGGCAACCGCCTGTTCGCCGGATTCGTTGGTGGACTTCGCCTGCGTGGCGAGATCCTCGATCAGGCTCGCGACGATGCCTTCCATGCTGTTGATCGCCTTGCGCGCGCCGTCGTTGCTGACCTCGGCCGCTTCGCCGTACTTGCCCGCCGCGGCCAGGTCGGCCACCTTGTCGTTCTGCGCCAGGTAGTTCGGCAGCTGCGCCTCGAGCTGGGCCAGCAGGTCCTTCTCCTTGGCGGACAGGTCGGTCTTGCGGTACGCGTCGACGGCCTGCCGGAACTTGTCCATGTGCACCTTGGCGCGCTGGACGGCATCCTTGACCTCGTTCGCATCCTTCAGGGCCGGCAGGCGCACGTAGGCACGCGAATGCGCGGTGAGCCGGGCGCCGGCCTCCGACACCATCTGCGCCGGCAGCACGGTGCTGGTATAGGTCTGCGACAGCATGCGGCCGAGATCGGCCAGGCGCACCATCGCATAGATCCCGACCGCCGCGGTCAGCACCGAGCACAGGAGGAACGTGAGGAGAAGCTTGTTGGCCAACTTGAGGCGCAGGAACCAGTTCATGAAGAAACCTTGTGAGATTCAGTGCAAAGTCAGAAGCGCGCGAACTGCGCCTCGTCCGGGGCGTCGTCCGCTTCGACCAGCGACGGCGCGGCGTGTCGCGAGCTGCCGCCGACGACATGCCTGGGCGCCTTGCGCACCGGCTTCACGCCCGGGGCCCGACGGCCCGCGGCAGACGTGATCAGCGAGGCGGCGGCGCGCGCATGCGCGGTCCCCGCCAGCTTGAAGAACGCCATCGACTGCTGCAGCTGCTCGGCCTGGCCACTCATCTCTTCAGCCGTGGCTGCCAGTTCCTCGGAGCTCGACGCGTTCTGCTGCGTCGTCTGGTTCAGCTGGTTGACCGCCGCGTTGATCTGGCCCACGCCCGAGGACTGTTCCTCGGACGCCGCCGTGATCTCCTGCACCAGGTCCGACGTCTTGCGGATGTTGGGAACGATGGTGTCGAGCAGGCGCCCGGCCTTCTCGGCCAGCTCCACGCTGTTGCTCGCCACGGTGCCGATCTCCTGCGCCGCGACCTGGCTGCGTTCAGCCAGCTTGCGCACCTCGGCCGCCACCACCGCGAAGCCCTTGCCGTGTTCGCCGGCACGCGCCGCCTCGATCGCGGCGTTGAGCGCGAGCAGGTTGGTCTGGTACGCGATGTCGTCGATGATGCCGATCTTCTGCGCGATCTGCTTCATCGCGACCACCGTCGCGCGCACCGCCTCGCCGCCTTCGGTCGCCTCGGTCGCGGCCTTGGTCGCCATGCCGTCCGTCACCTTCGCGTTCTCGGTGTTCTGAGAGATCGAGGCCGTCATCTGCTCGATGGAGGCACTGGTTTCCTCGACACCCGCGGCCTGCTCGCTGGCGGCCTGCGACAGCGACTGCGCCGTCGCGCTGACTTCCTCGGACGCACCCGCCAGCGCTTCGGCGCCGCCGTTGACCTCGGTGACCACCTGCGACAGCTTGGCCACCGTCTCGTTGACGTATTCCTTCATCTCGCCGAACGAGCCCTGGTAGGACTTCGAGATCGTCTGGGTGAGATCGCCCTGGGCCATCGCGCCCATCACGCGCACCACGTCGTTGATGCTGTCGCCGGCGGACACCACCATCTGCTTGATGGCGAACAACAGGCTGCTGTCGTCGTGCGCCTGGGTGATCACGTCCACCGTGAAGTCCCCGACGGCGATCTTCTGCATCACGTCGGACGCGTAGGCCGGCTCGCCACCCAGGACCTTGAGCAGGTTGCGGGTGATGAGCAGGCCGATCCCCAGCGCCGCCAATACAGCAGCGACGGACAGCCCGATGACCAGCGTGCGGGTCTCCGCATAGACCGCGGCGCCGTCCTCGGCGGCCTTGTCCATCAAGTCGCCCTGGTACTTGACCAGCGCATGCAAGGCTTCCTCCTGGGCGGCATTGGCCGGAATGATCTCATCGCGCAGGAACTCGGCCGCCTTGACCTTGTCGGTCTTGACGAGCGCGAAGAACGGTTCGTATTTCTGCCCGAGCAGCGTGCGCTTGTCCGCGAACTCCTTGATCAGCGCTTCGCCCTTTTCGCTATGGACGAATTTTTCCAGCTTGGCCTCGTTCTCGCTGTTGCGCGAACGATTCTGGGCAATCTTCTGCTTGTACTGTTCCGCCTCGGCATCACTGGTGGCCAGCAGCATCGAGCGCATCTGGCGGCCGTTGTCGATCGTGCGCTGCAGGTTTTCGTTGAACAGCACGACCTTCGGGTAGCGGTCCTCCATCACGACCGTCAACGCGCTGTTGACGGTCGCCAGTCGCAGCACGCTCGTCACGGAGATCACCAGCAGCAGGACGACAAGGGCCCCGAAACCGAGCGCGAGTCGGGTGCCGACCTTGAGATTTGCAAACATGGCATTGCCTTTGTGGAGAGAGCTCGTCCGACCGGAGGTCGATGCGAAGGATCTGTGGGTCAGGCCGCGACGGGCTCGTCGAACTGCCTGGCCTCTTCGGCCGCCGCGGCGGCGCCGAGGTCGGCGATCTCGTCGAGCGACAGCGCGCGATCGACATCGAGCAGCAGGACGAACCTGCCCTTGACCTTGCCGACACCCTGGATGAAATCGCTGCGGATGCGCGCGCCGAAGCTGGGCGGCGGCTCGATGTCCGACGCCGCGATGTCGAGCACCTCGTTGACCGCATCGACGACGAGGCCGATGACGTGGCGTTCGTCCGCGCCGGCGACTTCGACGATCACGACGCAGGTGCGCTTCGTGGTCGCGCTCGACGGGCGGCCGAAGCGGGCCTGCAGATCCATCACCGGCACGACGGCGCCGCGCAGGTTGATCACGCCGCGCACGCACGCCGGCATCATCGGCACCTCGGTCACGCCGTGGTACTCGATGATCTCCTTGATGTTGAGGATGCCGATCGCGAACTGTTCGTCCGCCAGCATGAACGTGAGGTACTGGTCCGGCTCGGCGCCGGCCGGGGTCGCGACGGCGGCGGGCTGGCGGGTTTGAAGCGATGCATTCATGGTCGGGTTCTCCTCAGAAGCGGGCGAATTGCGATTCGTCCGGGGTGTCGGCGTCGATCTCGGCAAAGGCCTTCGTCGCGCCGCGAGCCGCGGTGCCCGCCGGGCGCGGTGCCTTGCCGCGCGCCGCCTGCGTCCCCTGGGACTTGCGTCCGATCGTGGCGATCACCGAGGCGGCGGCGCGCGAATGCGCGGTCCCCGCCAGCTTGAAGAACGCCATCGACTGCTGCAGCTGCTCGGCCTGGCCACTCATCTCTTCAGCCGTGGCTGCCAGTTCCTCGGAGCTCGACGCGTTCTGCTGCGTCGTCTGGTTCAACTGGTTGACCGCTGCGTTGATCTGGCCCACGCCGGAGGACTGTTCCTCGGACGCCGCCGTGATCTCCTGCACCAGGTCCGACGTCTTGCGGATGTTGGGAACGATGGTGTCGAGCAGGCGCCCGGCCTTTTCGGCCAGCTCCACGCTGTTGCTCGCCACGGTGCCGATCTCCTGCGCGGCGACCTGGCTGCGCTCGGCCAGCTTGCGC
>FTIR01002472.1_pt3 | contig 18402 bp, 13 predicted proteins | sample 1658041 | NCBI WGS metagenome assembly FTIR01 (sample SAMEA3914793, study PRJEB12502) | metagenome | biome: forest; material: soil | place: Canada | collected 2011-07-03 | depth 0.3 m | reverse complement strand
TGGGACAACGGCTTCCACATCATGAGCGCGAACCGGCCGCTGCACAACGTGGCCGACTTCAAGGGCCTGAAGATGCGCATCCAGAGCTCGAAGGTGCTCGATGCGCAGATGCGCGCGCTCGGCGCGATCCCGCAGGTGATGGCGTTCTCGGAGCTGTACCAGGGCCTGCAATCCGGCGTCGTCGACGGCACCGAAGGCGTGCCGTCGAACTTCTACACCCAGAAGATCTACGAGGTGCAGAAGCACATGACGCTGTCGTACCACGGCCACCTCGCCTACGCCGTGATCGTCAACAAGAAGTTCTGGGACGGCCTGCCGCCGGACATCCGGACGATCCTCGAAGGCTGTGTCAAGGACGCCACGATCTACGCCGACGCGCTGGCTTCGACCGAGAACGCGATGGCGCTCGACAAGATCAAGGCCAGCGGCAAGACCACCGTCTACACGCCCACCGCGGCCGAGACCAACGAGTGGAAGAAGGCGCTGATGCCTGTCCACCAGGAGATGGCATCGCGCGTCGGCCAACCCACGATCGACGCCGTCTACAAGGCCGCGGGCTTCGTGGCCCCCAAGTGATTTCAAGCATCTGGATCCACATGCCAGACAACACCGAGCCCCCGGCGTGGGGCGACAACCACTGGAGACATGACATGAAGAAGTTTGCAATGCGCGCCAGCGCGCTGGCCGTGCTGGCACTGTGCCAACCCGTGTTCGCGGGCGAGATCGACGACCTGAAGGCCGAGATCGCCGCGCAGAAGGCGGCCGAGGCGGCGCAGCAGGCGCGCCTCGACGCGCTGGAGCAACGCCTCAACGCGGTGACGGCCGCGGCCGCGAAGCCGGCCCCGGCGACCTCGCCGGCGATGGCCACCGACCAGAACGGCGGCAAGATCGACCCCAACGCCAACGGCGTCTCGTTGTACAGCAACAGCAACACCAGTCTGCACATCTACGGCTTGGTCGAGGCAACCGGCAGCCACGCGAACCACCAGACCGCCGGCGGCGGCTCGGTCACCGGCGCCCAGGTGTCCTGGTTCAGCGGCAACCGCCTGGGCTTCGACGCCGACCACGCACTGGCCGTCGGCCAGCAGATCGGCCTGCCCGACCTGAAGGTGATCGCCAAGCTCGAGACCGAGTTCGAGCTGCCCACCGGGGACATGGACACCGGCAACGTGTTCTTCAATCGCGATGCGTGGATGGGCTTCTACGCCAAGGACCTGGGCAAGATCACGCTGGGCCGCCAGAACACCCTGACGCGCGACTTCACGCAGAACTGGGGCGACGCCTACGGCACCCCGGACGTCACCCTCAAGGAAGGCGGCTACTCGAACGTCAACAACTTCAAGCAGTTCATCTTCTACTCCGGCGGTGCGAACGGCACGCGCCTGAACAGCGCGATCGAGTGGAAGAAGAAGTTCGGCGACCATATCCTGGCCGGGCTGGGCTTCGCCTTCGGCTCGCAGGGCGCCGGTGGCAGCGGCGACGTCGGCAACGGCGGATCGGTGCCGGGAGACTTCAAGAAGGGCCAGACCCAGGAAGCGTCGATCGCCCTCAACAGCGTCGAAGTCGGCCCCGGCCTGCTGAGCGCGAACCTGTCCTACGACCGCGCCAACGTCAACGACCTGATCCACCAGTCGGAGCTGATCGGCGGCAACTACCGCGTGGGGATGTTCCGCGTCAACGGCGGCTACGTGCACTACACCGCGGAACAGGGCCTGGGCAACAGCGCCGGCACGCGCACGGACAACTCGTGGACGGTGTCGATGAGCCTGCTGCCCACGCCGGAGAACGAGTTCGCGCTGGGCTTCAACGAGATGAAGGGCAAGAACGCGGGCTTCAGCGGCGGCGGCACCATCCTCAACCCGTTCGGCAGCACGGCCGGCGTCAGCGCGACCGCGGCCAACGGCTCGAAGAAGGCGATCTTCGGCTCGTACATGTACCACGTCGATCGCCAGCTCGACGTCTACCTCGCGGCGGACCATTTCAAGGTCGACGGCGACTGGGTGATCGGCGACGCGCAGGGCAACGGCAACCACTTCGGCGCGGGCAACGCGTACAACGCCGAGACCGAAGTGGCCGTGGGAGCGCGCTACAAGTTCTGACGCGGCGCGCGCCGCATCAGGGTGTAGAACGCCGGCATCGCGAGCAGCACGAGCGGCATCTGCACCACCAGCCCGGAGATGATGGCCACCGCCAGCGGTTGCTGCATCTCCGAGCCCTGGCCGAGCGCGAACGCCAGCGGCAGCAGCGTGAGGATGGCGGCGAGCGTCGTCATCGCGATCGGCCGCATCCGGTTCTGGCCCGCCAGCACCAGCGAGTCGTGCAGCGCACGGCCCTCTTCCACCTCGCGCTGTTCCGAGAAGTAGAAGATGCCGACCTCGGTGACGATGCCGATCACCATCGTCATGCCCATCATCGCGGTGATGTTCAGCTCGATGCCGGTCAGCCACAGGCCGATGAACACGGCCGACACCGACAGCAGCGACGTGGCGACGATGGCGATCGCCACGGAGAAGCGCTCGTAGATGAACAGCAGCAGCAGGAACACCAGCGCCGCCGCCGCCGCGAACACCTTCACCAGGCCGGCGAACGCGATCTGCTGCTGCGCATACAGGCCACCGTATTCCACGTGCACGCCGGCCGGCAGGACGCCCGCGCCGCTCATCATCGTCTTGACGTCGGCCATCACCGAGCCGAGGTCGCGCTGGTCGATGCGCGCCGTCACGGCGATCATGCGCTTCAGGTTCTCCTTGCCGATCTCCGGCTGGCCCACCACCGTCTCCACCGACGCCACGCGGCCCAGCGGAAACACATGGCCGTCGGGCGCGCGCACGGGCAGCATCGACACGTCGGCCACGTTGCGATGGCTCGCGGCGGGCAGCATCACGCGCACCCCCACGGTCTTCACGCCCACCAGCATCTGCGTGGCCACGTTGCCCGTGAGTGCGTCGGTCATCGCCTGCGCGACGGTGGCCGGATCGACACCTTCCAGCGCCGCCTTGGCGCGATCGATGTGCAGCACCAGCGCATCGCCGGCCGGATTGATGCCATCGCGAACGTCGACCGCGCCAGGCACCTTCGCGAGCCGGGCGGCGACGTCGGTGGCCACCTTCTCCAGCTGCGCCTCGTTGTCCGAGAACAGCTTGACCTCCACCGGCTGCGGCACCGCCGTCAGGTCGCCGATCAGGTCCTCCATCAGCTGGGCCATCTCGACAGACAGGCCAGGGACCTGCTGTTCGACCTTGCCCCGGATCTCCTCCATGACCACGTCCACCGGCCGGCGTCCGCTCGCCTTCAGGCGGATGAAGAAGTCGCCCGTGTTGGCCTCGCTGAGGCCGCCGCCCAGGCCGGTGCCGGTGCGGCGCGAGAAGGTCTGCACATCGGGCGTCGCGCGCACGATCCGTTCCACCTGCTTGAGCAACCGGTCCGTCTCGGACAGCGCCGTGCCCGGCGGGCTGCGGTAGTCCAGCACGAAGCCGCCCTCGTCGATGGCCGGCATGAAGCCGGAGCCGACCTGCGTGAACGCGAAGCCGCCCAGCAGCGCCAGCGGAACGACCGCGACGAACACCCACAGCGGACGCGCGAGCAGCCGCGTCATCAGGCGGCCGTAACCGGCCTGCAGGCGGTCGTTGAAGCGGCCACCGTCCTTTCGATGCGCATCCTTCTCGTCCAGGAACGCGCCGGCGAGCAAGGGTACGCCCACCGCCGTGACGAGAAAGGAGATGAACAGCCCGCCCGCCATCGTGATCGACAGCGCCTTGAAGAACGCGCCGGTGACGCCGGTGAGGAACGCCAGCGGCGCGAAGATCACCAGCGTCGCCGCGCTGGAGGCCGCGAGCGGGCGCAGGAACTCGGTCGCCGCGTGCCGCACCGTCTCGTCCACGGCGGGAGCGTCGCGCCGCTCGCGCAGGCGCCGCACGATGTGCTCGGTCATCACGATCGCGTCGTCGATGATCAGGCCCACCGCGGCGGCCATGCCGCCCAGCGTCATCACGTTGAAGCTCATGTTCAGCAGCGACAACAGCAGCACCGTGAGCGCCAGCACGGCCGGCACCACGACCACGGCGATCAGCGTCACCTTCAGGCTGCGCAGGAAGACGAGCAGCACGCCCGCGGCCAGCACGGCGCCGATCAGGATCGCGTCGCGCACGCTGGCGGCCGACGCCACCACCAGGTCGCTCTGGTCGTACCAGCTCGCCACGACGATGCCCGGCGGCAGTTGCGGCTTCAGCGCGGCGAACGCCTGGCGCACGTCGGCCGCGATCTGCACGCTGTTGCTGCCCGGCTGCTGGTAGATCGAGATCAGCACGGCGTCCTGGCCGTCGGCCGTGACGCGGATCCATTCGGGCACCGCGCCGTGCGCGATCGTCGCCACGTCGCGCAGGCGAACGACGCCCGAGCCGGCATGCGCGACGATCACCTGGCCCACGTCGTCGGTCGTCTTCAGCGACGCGTCGGCCAGCACCAGCAACAGCTTGTAGCGATCCTCCAGCTTGCCGGCCGCGGCGATGACGTTGGTGGCGGCCAGCGCCTTGGAGACGTCGTCCAGGGTCAGCCCGAGCGCCTGCAGCCGCGCCGGATCGACCACCGCGTGGACCTCCTCCACCGCGCCGCCGATGGCATCCGCGCGCGCGACGCCGGCGATGCCAGCCAGCAGCGGCGCCACCTGGTAGTCGGCGACGCTGCGCAGCGTCGCGAGCGACACCGTCTTCGACGTCAGGCTGTACGCGATGATCGGGAACACCGTCGGATCCATGCGGCGCGTGCTCACCTGGGTGCCGGCCGGCAACTGCGCGGCGATCTGCGCGGTGGCCGCGTTGACCTGCAGCGTGGCCGAGGCCATGTCGGTGCCCCAGGCGAAGCTCACCGAGATCTCGGCCGCGCCACGGCTGGTGGTCGAGCGCACGTTGGTGACGCCGGGCACGCGCCGGATCGCCTGCTCCATCGGGCGCGTGACGGCGGACTCCATCTGGTCGGCGGGCCGGTCGCCGGCGTCGAGCGACACCACCACGCGCGGGAAGTCCACCGCCGGAAACAGCGACGACGGCAGGCGCAGCGCCAGCACCGCGCCGACGATGGCCGCGACGCCCAGCAGGAACAGCAGCGAGCGCCGATGCGCCGCGGCCCAGGCACTGAACGTCATGGGGCCGCGTCCTTCACTGCCATGCCGTCCTCGAGTTCGTAGTTGCCTTCGGTGACCACCGGCAGCTTCAGGTCGGCGAGGCCGTCGACGGCCACGAGCGTGCCGTTGTCGAGCCGGCGCGTGACCTTGACGCGGCGCGCCTTGCCGCCGTCGACCTGGAACACGTAGTCGCCGCGTTCGTCCGTCAAGACCGCGGCGTGCGGCACCGCCACCGCCTGCACCGCGCCGACCTGCAGCTGCGCCTGCACCTTCATGCCGGGCGCCAGCTGCGCGGCGACGCCGCGCGGAAGGAGCACGACGACGCCGATCAGCTGCGTCTTCGCGTCGACCGCGTTCTGCACGTCGCTCACCCGCAGCGCGATCGGCGCCTGCGCGTCCGGCGCGCCCACCGCGCGCAGCGTCACGGGCGTGCCGGCATGTACGCGCGTACGAACGGCCGGCTCGATGCCGAGCGTGACGCGCAACGAGTCGTCGCGGCCGATCTGCAGGACCGGGGCCGCGGCCTGCACGCGATCGCCCTGCAGCGCCGACACGGTCGTGATCACGCCGTCGAACGGCGCCAGCAGCTGGCTCGTGTCCTGGCCGCCGCCCTGCTCGTCCAGCGCCTTCGCCGTGCCTTGCGCATCGCGCAGCGCCTTCTCGGCCGCGTCCAGCAGCGATTGCGTCGCCAGGTGCGATTCGAGCAACTGCGCCTGGCGATCGCGTTCGCGCCGGGCCAGCGCCACCGCATCGACGGCTTGCTGATACGCCTGGCGGACGGCGGGGTCAGGCACGAGCGTCGCGAGCACCTGACCCTTCTTCACCGGGTCGCCGACCATCACCGCGAGCTGCGTGATCTGGCCGGCGCGCGCGAAGCTCAGTCCGCTGGCCTGGCCCGCGCCGACGTCGCCGAACACGTCCAGCATCTCGGCCACGCTGCGGGCCCGGGGCAATTCGCTGCGAATGGTCGCGACGGGCGCGGGTGCGGCGGCGTCCGCGGACGCCGCGTCGCCGCCGCGATGCGTCTTCCACCAGGCGCCGCCGCCCGCCGCGGCCACCACCAGGGCGGCGATCGCCCACGCCGTGGAACGTTTCATGAGGTTTTCTCGAGCATTGGTGCGCCGGCCTTCACCGGCACGTTGGTGGGAGTGCCCAGCAGCGCCTGCAGCGCGATCGCCTGCTCCTGCAGCGCCTGCTGCACGGTGATCCGCTCCAGGCGGCGTGCCAGCAGCGCCGCTTCGACCGCGGTCAGCGTCAGCGCATCGAGGTTGTCGGCCTGCAGCGCCTGCCCGGCGCGATCGGCCGCCAGGGCCAGCGCGGGCAAGGAGGCGTCGATCTCGGCGAGCTGGCGCACCAGCAAGCCCTGTTCCTCGAGCAGGCGATGCGACTCGATCACGGTGGCGTCGAGCCGCTGCTGGTAGTCCAGGCGCAGCTTGTCGCGCGTCGCCGCTTCGATCGCGATGTTGCCGCGGTTGCGGTTGAACAGCGGCAAGGTGATGCCCAGCGAGAAGCCGACCGTGTTCACGTCGCTGGTGTCGCGTGCCCGCGTCGGGCCGACCGTGATGGCCGGGAACTGGGCGCGCAAGGCGCCGCGGTAGCGGTCGTCCTGCGCCTCGAAGCCGGCCTGCAGCGCGAGCAGGTCGGGGCGGCGGCTCGGCGCGCGCGCCAGCGCGTCGCGCACCGCGCGCTCGTCCAGCGTCGCCACGTCGGCGTCGCCGACCAGGACGAGCGACACGTCGGGCGCCACGCCCAGCAGCGCGTTCAGGTCGTGGCGCGCCTGGTTGCGCTGGCGCTCGAGGTCGCTGCACTGCCGGCTCGCGTCCTCGAACGCCGCCAGCTGCGGCGTCGCGGCGTCGTTCACGATCAGTCCGGCGTCCAGCGCGCGCCGTGCATCGTCCAGGCGCCGGCGCAGCTTGTCGCGCTGCGCCTGCAGCACGTCCAGCGAGCGCCCGAGCGCGGCCAGCTTCACGAACAGCAGGCGGGCCTTCGCGACGGTCTGCCATTCCTGCCACAGGAGATCGAGATCGGTCTTGCGCGACTCGGCGTCGGCCGCGGCCCGCGTCGAGGAGCGGGCCAGCAGCGCCGCGATGTCCACGCTCAGGCCCGCGCTGAACGCCACCGTCGCGCCGACCGGGGAGCCCATCACGGACTCGCGTGTCAGCGCCAGTTGCGGGTCGGGCAGCAGTCCGGCCGAGAAGGCCTGCGCGCGCGTGACGCCCGCGTCGGCCCGCGCCAGGCGCAGCTCGGGGTTGTTGGCGACGGCCAGCATCGCGACTTCGGTGATGTCGAGTCCGTCCGACGGGTCGAAGCGATGCGCCGCGAGCGTCGCATCCGGCATCTGTGCGAGGTCCACGCTCAGGCGCGCGACGTCGTGGATCAGCGCATCGTCCGTGGGCAGCGCGAGCGGATGGTAGGTAGCGCAGCCACCGAGCAAAGCGGACAGCAGAAAGGCAGCGCGTTTCATGCGAGCTTCTGGCGATAGACGAAGCGCAGGCCGGCCTGGCCATCGAGACGCTCGCCCAGTTCCACGCTGCCGCCCAGCGCCTGCGCGGCACTGCGCACGATCGCCAGGCCCAGGCCGTTGCCGCTCTGCTGGCTGCCGAGGACGCGGAAGAAGGGCTCGAAGACGCGTTCGCGCAGATCCGCTGGGATACCCGGGCCGGTGTCCTCCACGGCGACGACGGCGACGCCCTCCTCGATCACGAGGCTCACGTCGACCCAGCCGCCCGCCGGCGTGTAGCGCACGGCGTTGTCGATCGCGTTGCGGATCAACGCATACGCGTGCGTGCGATCGCCGCGAACCTCCGCGCGATCCAGCCGCACGCAGCCGAGATCGATCCGGTGCGTCTCGGCCAGCGCCAACGTCTCCTCGATGGCCGTGCGGATCACCGCATCGAGCGCGACCGCCTCGTCGACGACCGGCGCGGCGCCCTGCACCCGGGCGAGCTTCAGCAACTGTTCGACCAGCTCGGAGATGCGCTCCAGGCCACGCTGCAACGACGCGAGCCGCGCTTGCGCATCGGGCGTCAACGCCGCATGGGCCAGGTTGTCGGACTGCACGCGGGCCGCGGCCACCGGGGTGCGCAACTCGTGCGCGGCGTCCGCCACCATGCGACGCTGCTGCTCCAGCACGCCGCCCAGGCGGGCGAGCAGGCGGTTGACGGCGTGCACGAGAGGGACCGCCTCGGACGGAATGCCGTCGGTGGCCAGCGTCGTCAACCGGCGCTCGTCGCCTTGATCGACCTGGCCGGACAGCGCCACCAACGGTGCGAAGCCCTCGCGCAGCAACAGGTTGACGATCAGCAGCAGCAGCGGCACCAGGATCAGCATGGGAACGAACGCCGTCACCGCGCTGTCGCGGGCGACCTCGTCACGCACCCGCTGGCGCTGCGCCACGCCGAACAGCTGGCCGCCCGCGTTGCGCGCCACCATCACGCGCCACTGGACGTCGGCCGGCTTCAGCGACTGCAGGCCCTCGTGCAAGGTGGTCGGCAGGAACACGTCGATCCACGGATCGGGGTCGACGTTGCCGCTGCCCAGCACCCGGATGACGAAGTGCGTCTCCGCGTCCTCGTGGTCGCGCGGCCGGAAGCGCACGTCGGGCGCCGTCAACGGTTGCGTGGCGAGCGCCGCGGCCACCTGCTGCAATTGCCGGTCCTGCAGATCGTTGGCAGAATCGAAATTCATCTTGAACGTGAAGGCCGCCGTCGCCGCGCTCATCACGACGATGGCCACCGACAACCACTGCGACAGGCGCCGGCGCAGCGAGCGATTCATGACGCGGGCCCGCCCGTCTCGGGGCGTTCCACGCGCCAACCCAGCCCGCGCACGTTGCGGATGCGGTCGGCACCAAGCTTGCGGCGCAGGCCGTGGATGATGACGTCCACCGCGTTGCTCTCCACTTCCTCGCCCCAGCCGTAGATCGATTGCTCCAGCTGCGCGCGCGACAGCACCGCGCCCGGCCGCAGCATCAAGGCCTGCAGCAACGCGAACTCGCGATTCGACAGGCTGTGCGAGACGCCGTTGGTGACGGCCAGCTTCGTGGCCAGCTCGAGCGAGACGACGCCGTTGGTGAGCGTGGACGTGCTCGCGCCGGCGCGGCGCCGCACCAGCGCGCGCAGTCGCGCCAACAGCTCGCCGACCGCGAACGGCTTGCCGAGATAGTCGTCGGCGCCGACGTCGAGGCCCTCGATGCGCTGGTCGACGGAGTCGCGTGCCGTGATGATCAGCACCGGGGTCGCGTCGCCGCGCGATCGCAGCCGGCGCAGCACCTCGATGCCGTCGCGCTGCGGCAGGCCCAGGTCGAGCAGCACCAGTTCGTAGTCGTGCCCCTCGAGCGCCGTCGAGGCCGTGGCGCCGTCCTGCACCCAGTCGACCGCGTACGAGGCGTCGTGCAGCGCCTGCAGCAGCGCCGTGCCCAGCATCTGATCGTCCTCCACCAGCAGCAGGCGCACGGGCCTACTCCCCGGTCTTCTCGAGCACCAGGATGTAGAACGATCCCGGCACGCCGACCGGGCGTGACCCGGCCGTCGCGGGCTGCAGGTCGGCCGTCGGCAGGTACAGGCGATGCGTCGCGGGATCGGCGGCGATCGTGCGCGCGCCGGCCGCCGTGGGAATCGTCTCGGTGGTCTTGAACCGGCCGGGCGCGGTCTCGTGCACGACGCTGATCGTGCCGTCCCGGCCGTTGGCGCTCCAGGCGGCGCCATCCATCCAGGCGACGCCGTCGGCGCCCGCGCCGATGGGCGACCGACCCAGCACCTTGCCGTCCGGCGCGACGATCACCATCTGCTTGTTCTCGCAGACGGCGTAGTGGCGATGGCGGTCATCGACGGCCAGGCCCGACGGGCTGTCGCAGGGGGCCAGCGCCACGCGCCGCACGATCTTGCCCTGCACCGGATCGAGCTCCGCCATCTCGTTTGTGTCTTCGACGTTGAACCACACGTGGCCGTCCGCGCCGAGCTGCGCGAACTCGGGCTTGCCGCCGGCCGCGATCATCGCGATCACCGTGCCTTGCGCGGCGTCGATCAAGGTCACGTCCCTGGACTTGCCGTTGAAGGTCATCAGACGACGGCTGGCCGGGTCGTAGAGGATCGCGTCCGGATTGCTGCCGACATGAATGGTGGAGCGTGTCTTCAACGACGCCAGCTCGAACACCGTCACCGTGTCGGCCTTGCCGTCGCTGATGAAGCCCAGTCCGAGATCGTCGGCGATGGCGATGCCGTGCACGCCGGCCGTGTCCGCGATCGTGCCGACCAGTTTGTTCGTCTGCGTGTCGATCACCTCGGTCTGCGTCGCGTGCGACACGTAGAGGCGGTGCGCGGCGCTGTCGATGGTCAGGTAGTCCCAGCGCGCTTCGCCGCCGACCTGGATGCGGGCCACCTCCTTGAGGGACGGCGCGGCGGCGTGCGCCAGGAAAGGCAGGGCGAGCAGCAAGAAAGCGAGGCGTTTCATCGGTGTTGTCCCTGCAATGGCGGGTTTGTCATGGACGCACTCTAGCGGCAGACGTTTAGCCGGGAGTTAGCAACCGGCCCCCGGATGGGGCGCCGGACCTTCGCGCCATTGAGCCCGACCGTGAAAGGCGCCTCGAGACCAGAACCGCGATTCTTGGGCCGGCGTCAGCACCCCTCGCTCTCGCATCGACGACGCGGCTGTCACACAACAGCAAGCGTGCCGCAAGGCTGCGCGCGTTATGCCGTCGATGTCATGGCGACGTCATTCGCGGTTCCTACCGTGTGCAGGCTTCGCTCACCGCCCCACGCCACGTTCCCGGAGCCGATCGCGCCTCGCGGTCGCTCCCCAAGAAAAGCAGGCCGACCTGCTGCCTCGCCGTCCCCGTCAACAATCAAAAGGAAATCAGCATGTACCGTGCAAGTGTCTTGTCCCTGGCCGTTCTCGCGGCCCTCAGCGCCAACGCCGGTGCCACGGGCATCGCCCCGGGCAACCTCGTCGTCTCGCGCACCGTCTATGCCGGCACCGCCAGCACCGTGACCGTGGGCCAGACCCTGCCGGGCGGCGGCAAGGCCGTCGCCGACGGCACGTTCCCCAACGTGTTCAAGAACGAAGGCCCCGATGCGTCCTTCGGCGTGACGGCCCCGATCTACCTGGATCAGATGACCACCAGCGGCGCGCTAGTCGGCACCATCGCGATCGATCCGAACCAGCTGAGCACGAGCTTCTCGTCGAAGTCGGAGCTGGGCCTCAACATCTCGCAGGACGGCAAGTCGGTGACGTTCATGGGCTACGTGACGCCCATCAACCAGCTCGACGTCTCCAACTCCAACACGCCCGGCGTCATCGATCCCACCAACTCGGTGAAGTCGGCCACGCAGCGCGGCATCGCCAACGTGAACCTCGCCACCGGCGCGCTGACCGTCACCGCAACCAACGCGTACAGCGGCAACAACGGCCGCAACGCCATCCTGGCCGGCGGCAACTACTACACGGTCGGCAATGCCGGCAACTCCGGCAAGGGCGTCAGCGGCACCGTCCTCGGCCAACTGAGCAACGACACCGGCCTGCAGATGATCGCGGCGGGGCAGTCGGGCAACACCACGGTGGTGGGCAAGGCCTACGGCACCTTCGGCAGCACCACCGGCTACCAGCACGGCTTCTCCACCACCTCCACCGGCGCCGCCGCCGACAAGACCGGCAAGGACGACAACTTCCGCGGCGAGACGCTGTTCAACAACACGCTCTACGTGACCAAGGGCAGCGGCAGCAACGGCGTCAACACCGTCTACCAGGTCGGCACCGCGGGCCAGTTGCCCACGGCCGCCACGGCCGCGTCGACGCTGATCACGCCACTGGCGGGCTTCCCGACCTCCGGCACCGCGACGCATCCGTTCGGCCTCTGGTTCGCCAATTCGACGACGCTGTTCGTGGCCGACGAAGGCGACGGCCAGGCACCGGGCACGGCGGGCAAGGACACCTCGAACGCCGGCCTGGACGAATACACCTTCGTCGGCGGCAAGTGGAACGAGACGGCGGTGTTCCAGAAGGGCCTGCTCGACCAGGCGGCGTACAGCGACGGCCTGCCCTGGATGGTCAGCACCGATGGCCTGCGCAACCTCACGGGCGAAGTCAACGCCGACGGCTCGTTCACGCTGTTCGCGACGACGTCCACCGTCAGCAACGAATCCACGCACGACCAGGGTGCCGATCCGAACGAACTCGTCTCGATCACGATCGGACTCGACTCGACGGCCGCGAACACCTCGTTCGACGTGCTGGAGACGGCCGCCTACGGCCAACGCCTGGGCGGCGTGGCGCTCGCGCCGGTGCCCGAGCCGGCCAACGTCGCGCTGCTGCTGGCCGGCCTGGGCCTGCTGGGCTTCCAGGCGAAGCGTCGACGCTCCTGAGGCCGTTCACAATAGCGCTGCGACCTGACGACACAACACGCGATGCACCCTCGGGACGAGGGCGTGTCGCGTGCCGTCAGGCGCCGTAGTGGCTCAGGAACAGATCCGCCGTCGCCCCGGCCAGCTGCTTCTGCGCGCGCGGCGTCAGCCGCGGCTGGCCCATCGTCACCTGGGGCCAGAAGGCGACACCCTTGACCAGGCTCTCGAGCTGCTTGACGGCCAGCGCCGCATCGGCGGGCTTGAGCGCGCCGTGCTTCTGCGCCGCGCGGATCCAGTCGAGCAGGCCGCCCTCCTTCTCGCCGAGCCGCGCCACCAGTTCCTGCGCGCGCTCGGGCGTGTGGATGACGGACGCGATCGCGACGCGCGCCAGCGCGATGAAGTTGTCGTCGGCGAGCATCGCGAGCTTGCTCTGCAGCAGCTCGAGCATCTGGTCGCGCACCGGAACGCCGGGCCGGTAGGGGCGATCGAGCTGGCTCGCGCTGTTCTCCCACAGGACGTGCAGGATCGCGGCGAACAGCTCGTCCTTGCTGGGGAAGTGGTTGTAGAGCGTGCGCTTGGACACCTCGGCGCGCGCGGCCACCTTGTCGACGCTGGTGGCCTCGAAGCCGTTGGCGCGGAACTCCACGATGGCGGCCTGGACGATGGCGTCGCGCTTGCGGTCGGTGAGGCGCGTGGGCAGGGTCATGCGGTAATTTTACACCAGGCAGTTTACTTTTTGGCGATTCGCCCCTACACTGGAAACTACACGGTGCAGTTTACTTTCCGGAAACCTTGGTAAGCCGCACGCCCTGCAATGCCCTCCTGCATGAAGTGAGCTCCACCATGACCTGCCTCTCCTCGCGCGCCCGCTCGGCGACCGCCAGCGAAACCATCCCGTCGCCGCAACGCCGCGACGGCAAGTTCCACAACGTCGCGCCGCGCCAGTCGCCGGGCTTTTTCAAGACGCTGGGCATCGCCTGGTACGCGCTGACGCAAAAGCCCGACACCACCGTCCCGCGCGCGCCGATCCCCGTGCAGCGGCTCGACGCCGCCGCGTTGGCCGCGGCGCCCGACGCCAGCCTGTTCCGTCTCGGCCACTCCACGCTGCTGCTGAAGCTGGCCGGCGAGTTCTGGCTCACCGACCCGGTGTTCTCGGAGCGCGCGTCGCCGGTGCAGTGGGCCGGCCCGAAACGCTTCCACGCGCCGCCGATCAGCATCGCCGAGCTGCCGCCGATCAAGGGCGTGATCCTGTCGCACGACCACTACGACCACCTCGACCACGCCGCCGTGCTCGAGCTGGCGCCCAAGGTGGAGATGTTCGTCACGCCGCTGGGCGTCGGCGACCGCCTGATCGCGTGGGGCATCCCGGCATCCAAGGTGCGCCAGCTCGACTGGTGGCAGCAGACGGCGCTGGCCGGCGTGCGCCTGGTCGCGACGCCGGCGCAGCACTTCTCCGGGCGCGGGCTGTCCGACGGCGACCGCACGCTGTGGGCCTCGTGGGTGATCCTGGCCGGCGACCTGCGCCTGTTCTTCAGCGGCGACACCGGCTACCACGCCGGCTTCAAGACCATCGGCGAGCGCTTCGGCCCGTTCGACGTGACGCTGATGGAAACCGGTGCCTATGATGCGCAATGGCCCGACGTCCACATGCAACCCGAACAGACGCTGCAGGCGCATCTGGATCTTCAGGGCCGCTGGCTGATGCCGGTGCACAACGGCACCTTCGACCTGGCGCTGCACGCCTGGCACGAGCCGTTCGACCGCATCCACGCGCTGGCGCAGGCGCATGGCGTGCCGCTGGCCACGCCGGGCATGGGCGAACGCCTGTCGCTGGCGCAGCCGCAGGCCGGCCAACGCTGGTGGCTCGACGTCGAGCCGGCCCTGCACGCCACCGCCGCCACGCAACCCACCTGACCCGGGCCGCCCCATGACGATCTCCGCCATCATCACCGGCGCCACGGGCATGGTCGGCGAGGGCGTGCTGCTCGAATGCCTGGCCGACCCGCGCGTCGAGCGCGTGCTGATCGTCAATCGCAAGCCGTCCGGCTTCGCGCACCCGAAGCTGCGCGAGATCGTTCACGCCGATTTCCACGACCTGTCGGCGATCCAGTCGCAGCTCGCCGGCTACGACGCCTGCTTCTTCTGCCTGGGCGTGTCGTCGCTGGGCATGAGCGAGGCCGACTATCGGCACGTCACCTACGACCTCACGGTGAACTTCGGCCGCGCCCTCGCGCGCCTGAACCCGGACATGACCTTCACCTACGTCACCGGCGCCGGCACCGACAGCAGCGAACACGGCAAGACGATGTGGGCGCGCGTCAAGGGCGCGACCGAGAACGAGCTGCTGCGCCTGTTCCGGCGCGGCGTCATGTTCCGCCCCGGCTTCATGCGCGCGACGCCGGGCCAGAAGAATCTCCAGGGCTGGTACAAGTTCATCGCCTGGATGTACCCGATCGGCCGCCGCTGGTACCCCACGGGGTTCTGCACCCTGCAGGAGGTCGGCCGGGCGATGATCAACGCGGCCAGCACCGGCTCGCCCAAGCCCGTGCTCGAGGTGAAGGACATCGTCGCGCTGGCGGCCTCTTCCGGGAGTTGACGACGGCACGGGTCGCCGGGACGGCGATCCGGACGTATGCTGTGCGCCGGCCTCCATGGGCCGACGAACCACAGCCCGGAAACTCATGACCGCTCCTTCGAAGCGCCTCGCCCGCCCCGTCGTCCTCGTCCTGATGGGCGTCTCGGGCTGCGGCAAGACCACCGTCGCCCAGATCCTCGCCGCGCGGCTGCGCTGGGCGTTCGAGGAAGGCGACGCGCTGCATCCGCAGGCCAACGTCGACAAGATGGCCGCCGGCCATGCGCTGGACGACGCCGACCGAGCGCCCTGGCTCGCCAAGGTGGCCGACTGGGTCGACGCCCGCCTCGATGCGGGCGATTGCGGCGTCATCACGTGCTCGGCGCTGAAGCGGTCGTACCGTGCCCAGATAGCCCGTCGCGGCGCCGGCGTCGAGTTCGTCTACCTGCACGGCTCGCGCGAGCTGATCGCGTCGCGGCTGGTCACGCGCCACGGCCACTTCATGCCGTCCTCGCTGCTGGACAGCCAGTTCGCGACGCTGGAGGAACCCGCAGCCGACGAGCCGGCGATCCGCGTCGAGATCGGCGCCGCACCCGAGGCCATCGCGGACGACATCGCCGCCGCGCTGGGCCTGGGCACCTGAACAACGAGGAGACACGATGGCCACTCCCGCTCCCGATCTCGCCGCCAGCGCCGCCCGGCTGGCACAACCGGTGTTGAACGCCCATGACACGCAGGTGCTGATCGTGGCCGCCGTGGGCATCGCGATCATCGTCTTGCTGATCGTCTGGCTGAAGCTGCACGCGTTTCTCGCGCTGACCGTCGGCGCGCTGTTCGTCGGCGTCGGCTCCGGCATTCCATTGGGCAAGGTGACGGCGTCGTACGAGACGGGTGTCGGCGGCGTGCTGGGCTACGTGGGCGTGCTGATCGCGCTCGGCGCGATGGTCGGCAAGCTGCTGGCCGACTCGGGCGGCGCGGACAAGGTGGTGGACACGCTGCTGCGCGGACGCCCCGCGACGCTGCCGTGGAAGATGGCGCTGATCGCCGCGATCATCGGCATCCCGATGTTCTTCGAGATCGGACTGGTGCTGCTGATTCCCGTCGTGATGCTGGCGGTGCACCGCTCGCAGGGGCCGGCGATGCGGCTGGGCATCCCGGCGCTGGCCGGGCTGTCGGTGCTGCACGGCTTCATCCCGCCGCACCCCGGCCCGCTGGCCGCCATCGCGATCCTGCATGCGAACGTCGGCATCACGCTCGCGCTGGGCCTGCTCGTCGCGGTGCCCACCGTCGCGGTGGCCGGCCCGCTGTACGGCATGGTCGCCTCGTGGCTCGTGCCGATCGGGGCGGCCGGTGCCGGCCTGGCGGTCACGCAAGGCAGCGGCGCGAAAGCCGCCGCGGCGAGCGACCAGGACGCCCGGCCGACGCACAGTCCGACCTTCGGCTGGATCATGGCCACGCTGCTGTTCCCGCTCGCGCTGATGCTGGCCAAGGCCGGTGCCGACATCGGCATGGACAAGGCCTCCCCCGCACGCCCGCTGCTCGATTTCATCGGCGACCCGGTGTTCGCGCTGTTGATGGCCGTGCTGATGGCGATGGTGAGCTTCGGCACCGCGGTGGGCTTCACGCCGGCCGTCCTCGGCAAGAAGATCGGCGCCAGCCTGATGCCGGTCGTCGGCGTGATGCTGATCGTCGGCGCCGGCGGCGGCTTCAAGCAGGCGCTGGTCGATGGGGGTACGGGTACGGCTATCGCCAAGATCGCGCTGGCGGCCGGGCTGTCGACGCTGCTGCTCGGCTGGATCGTGGCGGTGCTGATCCGCCTGGCCACCGGCTCGGCCACCGTCGCCACGGTGACGGCCGCGGGCATCGTGGCGCCGCTGGCGGCGGGCCTGGCGCCGGCGCAGCTGTCGCTGGTGGTGCTGTCGGTGGGCGCGGGCTCGCTGTTCTTCTCGCATGTGAACGACGCCGGGTTCTGGCTGGTCAAGGAGTACTTCGGCCTGTCGGTGGGCCAGACCATCAAGACCTGGTCGCTCATGGAAACCGTCATCTCGGTCATGGGCCTGGCACTGACATTCGGGTTGTCATTGGTGCTGTGATGCCAACAAAGACCGGAAATCCGGAACGATCGTACCGCCGCGTGTAGACAGCCCTGTCACGCATGCAACACTTGGCATGCATGCAGGCCGGATGACAGCCTCGCGCTGCGCCAGCGACGCCCGGATCCCTCCGCCCGGGCAATGGATATCGACGCCACGACGTCGAAGAGGTTCGAACCGGTGAACGTTCCCAGCGAGCAGCCGATATCGCCAGGCCAGGGCATGGCGCGTCCATTGCGCGACCGCCGCCTCGTCCAGGCCATCTGGGCGACCTGCATCGCGATCTGCGCCACCGCCATTCCCGACATCTGCGCCCAGCGCTGGCGCAACCTGCCGCCGCTGTTCGTCGGCCTGGCCGCGATGGCCGTCGCGCTGCTGCTGGTGCGCGCGGGCCGGCGCAACGGCGCCGTCGCGGTGATGCTGGCCTCGCTGTTCGCGATGGTCAGCCTGCTGATGTGGCAGAACGGCGGCCTGCGCGACACCTCGCTGATCGCCTTCCCCTGCATGCTGGTGTTCGCCGCGATGCTGGGCACGCGCCGCCTCTACTTCGGCCTGTTCGCCGCGATGACGGCGATGATCGCGCTGCTGCTGGTCGTCAACACGAACGGCTGGCACGTGAACCGCTTGCCGCCGCTGTCGATCAACACCTTCGTCGACCTGGTGGCCGTGCTGTTCGTCACCAGCGTGATCGCGTGGCTGATGGCCAACGACATGCACTCCGCGCTCGAAGCGGTGAACGCCCAGAACGCGCAGATGGCGGCGACGCAGCAGCGCATGGAGATCATGGCGACGCACGACGCGCTCACCGGCCTGCCCAATCGCAGCCTCGCGCGCGACCGCTTCGAGCAGGCCGCCGCCCGCCGCGGCGAGCACAGCGTGGCGATGCTGTACCTCGACCTGGACAACTTCAAGAACGTCAACGACACGCTGGGCCACAGCTCCGGCGACACGCTGCTCAAGCAGGTCAGCGAGCGCCTGGGCACGCTGCTGCGCAACGCCGACACCGTCGCCCGCCTGGGCGGCGACGAGTTCCTGCTGGTGGTGCCCGAGATCGACGACGTCGCCGCCGTGGCCGAGATCGCCAACAAGGTCGTCACCTGCCTGATGGCGCCGTTCGACGTCATCGGCATGGAGATCTTCGCCGGCTGCTCGCTGGGCGTCACGATGTTCCCCGCCGACGGCGCCGACTTCGACAGCCTGCTGAAGAAGGCCGACATCGCGATGTACCGCGCCAAGGAGGCGGGCCGCAACGCGTTCCGCTTCTGGGACGGCGAGATGAAC
>FTIR01000180.1_pt2 | contig 18450 bp, 16 predicted proteins | sample 1658041 | NCBI WGS metagenome assembly FTIR01 (sample SAMEA3914793, study PRJEB12502) | metagenome | biome: forest; material: soil | place: Canada | collected 2011-07-03 | depth 0.3 m | reverse complement strand
GTCCCGGCGACCCATGCCGTGAAGGTCAAGCCTTGCCGAGCCTTCAGATTGAGTCCCGCGCCGGAGCTCAAAGGCCCTTCCCCCCGGGGGAAGGGTTTGGGTTGGGGGTGTTGGCAAGCGGTTTGCAGACTTGAGCCCGTTGGGCGACGTCGCCCCCGGCATTCTTCGCCCCAACCTGTGCGGACACACCCCCAACCCTGCCCTTCCCCCATCGAGGGGGAAGGGTTCCATATGTCAAAAGACTTAGCGCCCATGGGCATACCGCCGACCATGAGGGGGAAAGCCCACACCAACGGTCAAACTCAAAGGCCAGAAGCCCTAACCCGCCGCCTTGCGCACGAACTCGACCGCGCGCACCACGGCATCGGCGTGCTTGACGCCCAGAAGGGTGGCGTGGCCGGCCGATTCTACATTGTCCACATAGCCGTGAATTGCGCGCCGCGCCGGCGCGGCCTGCATCTCCTTCCAGCCGGCGCGGGGGCCGGCCGGGCCGGCGGTGACCACCGCCACCGGCCAATTGGGATCCAGCGGGCCGACGGCGCGGGCCTCGTCGGCGGTCTTCAGCCACAGGGCGACCTCGGCCGCCGCCCAGCGATTATGCGTCGGCGAGGCGAAGGCGCGGCGCTTTTCGGCCGAAGCCGCCGGCGTCAGGCCGATCTTGTCGCCGAACCAGGTCCCGGCCAGGGGCTGATAGAGGCCGGCGCGGGCGCCCCAGCTGGCCAGGTTCGAGGCGCGGGTGAAATGGCCGACGAAATCGCGCATGGACGGCTGTTCCATGGCCTCGGGCGGGGTGGCGTCGACGAACACCAGGCCGCGGATCCTGTCGCGATTGCGCCCGGCGAACAGGGGCATATAGGTCCCGGCCATGGAGTGGCCGACCAGAATCAAGGGGCCGTCCTCGCCCGCCGCCTTGAGCAGGGCCTCCAGGTCGTGGGTGGCGGACAGGCCGTCGCGCGGCGCGGGGCCCGGGTCGGACAGGCCAAGCCCGGCCCGGTCATAGGCGCAGCTGTGCAGCCCCAGGGCCGTGACCCGGTCCTGGACCACGCCCCAATCGGCGGAAAAGCCAAAGGCGCCGGCCTCGAACAGCACAGTGGGCGCCTCGGTTTTCGGCCCCTCGCAGACGATCCGCATCCGGCGGCCGCCGATATCGACCAACTGGCCCCTATGACTTTGTATCGACGCTGCAGCCACCAGGGCGCCTCCTGCCGCGATATAGGCCAAGACTGCGAGCGTAACGCCAGCCAGGATTTTCAGGATGCGTCGCATGGACCGGATTTATGCGCGTCACATGTCGGTTGTAAGACGGCGCCAAAATACGGCCCTCCACAGCGGGCCTGCTCAATCCTTCAGCGGCCACAGCCGATTGACGTGTCCCATCTTGCGGCCCGGGCGCGCCTCGCCCTTGCCATAGTGCCATAGCCGGGCCTCGGGCTCGGCGGCCAGCCGCGGCCAGGCGTCGATCTCGTCGCCGATCAGGTTCTCCATCTCCACCCGGGCCAGGGGCGTGACCGGCCCCAGGGGCCAGCCGGCGACGGCGCGGATATGCTGTTCGAACTGGTCGACCTCGCAGCCATCCAGGGTCCAGTGGCCGGAATTGTGCACCCGCGGCGCGAACTCATTGACCAGCAGCCGCCCGTCCTTGAGCTCGAACAGCTCGACCCCCATCACCCCCACATAGTCCAGCCGGGTGAGGATGCGGGCGGCCAGGGTCTCGGCCTGGTCCTGGGCGGCCTTGGACAGGACGGCCGGGGCGCGGGTCCGGCGCAATATGCCGTCCTGGTGATGGTTTTCGCCCACCGGATAGGCCACCACGTCGCCGTCCCGGGTCCGGGCGGCGATCACCGACAGCTCGCGGGTGAAATCGGCCGGGGCCTCCAATATGGCCGGGGCGCGGCCGATGCGATCGAAGGCGGCCGCGGCGTCGGCATGGCTCTCCACCCAGGTCTGGCCCTTGCCGTCATAGCCGTCCCGGCGGGTCTTGAGCAGGGCCGGGGCGCCGATCCGGTCCAGCGCCTCGCGCAGGTCGTCCAGGCCGCCCACGGCGGCGAAGGCCACGGTGGGCGCGCCGCAGTCGTTGAGGAAGGTTTTTTCGTCCACCCGGTCCTGGGCCATGGCCAGGGCCCTGGGCCCCGGCGCCACCTCGACCCCCAGGGCCTGCAGCTTGGCCACCACGGCGGCGGGCACGTTTTCAAACTCGAACGTGACCACGCTGGCCAGATGCGCCAGGGCGTCCAGCGCCTGGTCGTCGCCATAGTCGGCGACCAGGCTGTGGGTGGCCACGCGGGCGGCGATGGCGTCGGGCTCCGGCGACAGGATCAGGGTGTCGAAGCCCAGCCGCGCGGCGGCCAGGGCCAGCATGCGGCCCAGCTGCCCGCCCCCCAGAATGGCGATGGTCGATCCCGGCGCGAGGGGGAACTTGGCCATAGGGCTCAATCCTCGACGCTCTCGGACACCATCTGGCTCTGGCGCGCGCCATGGTCGGCCAGGCGCTGGGCCAGGGCGGGATCGCCCAGGGCCAGGATGCGCGCGGCCAGCAGGCCGGCGTTGCGCGCGCCCGCCTCGCCGATGGCGAGCGTCGCCACCGGGATTCCGCCGGGCATCTGCACGATGGACAACAGCGAATCCATGCCCTTCAGCGCCCGCGACTCCACCGGCACGCCCAGCACCGGCAGGTCGGTCAGCGAGGCGGTCATGCCGGGCAGGTGGGCCGCGCCCCCGGCCCCGGCGATGATCACCTGATAGCCGGCGGCCTTGGCCCCCTTGGCGAAGCTGTACATCCGCTCCGGCGTGCGGTGGGCCGAAACGATCTTGGTCTCATAGGCCACGCCCAGCGCGTCCAAGGCCTCGGCGGCGGCCTTCATGGTCGGCCAGTCCGAACGACTGCCCATGATGATGGCCACCGGCGCCGTCTGCGCGCTCATGCTGACTCCCAAGCCAAAAAATTCCGCACCAACCAAGGGCGTCCCCTTTGCGGAAAGGCGCGGAGTATAGGGCTGCGCATTGCGCCCGCAACCGATCGCGTTAGGATTCGGCTAAGCTTGGTGATTCCCGCCGTCGGGGGCGGGCGCGCGGGCGTGGGCGATCAGCATGAAGCTTCTGGGCGTAAGGGCCGATCCCCTGGCCGGCGTGCGCAGGCGAACGGCCTTGCAGGCGGAGGCGGCGCAGATGCCGAACGCGCCGCAACCGGTCGACAGCGCGGTGTTCCTGGGCATCGGCGAGACCGAACTGACCCCGGCGGTGCGCGCCGCCCTGACCCAGCTGATCAGCGAGATCGAGGAACTTCGCCAGGAAGTCGGACGGCTCAAGTCCCGCCTCAACGAGGCCGAGGACCTGGCCGACCAGGACGCCCTGACCCCCTTGCTCAACCGCCGGGCCTTTCTGCGCGAGCTGAAGCGTATCCTGGCCTTCGCCCAACGCCACGACACCCCGGCCAGCCTGATCTATTTCGGCCTCGACGGGTTCAAGGCGGTCAATGACCGCTTCGGCCACGCCGCCGGCGACGCCGCGCTCAAGGCGGTGGCCCAGCGGCTGTCGGCCCATGTGCGCGGCGGCGATGTGATCGGCCGCATCGGCGGCGACGAGTTCGGGGTGATCCTGGTCCAGGCCGACGTCTCCGCCGCCCTGGCCAAGGCCGCCCTCCTCGCCGCCAGCGTCGAGACCGAACCGGTGCCCTGCGGCGAGTGGCTGCATCCCCTGAAGATCAGCTACGGCGTGCGCCAGATCGACCCGGCCCTGAGCGCCGAACAGGTCCTGGCCGAGGCCGATGCGGCCATGTACGCGCGCAAGCGGGCGGGGTAGGCGAACCTTAGGGTTCGTTGACAAATAAAGGCTTCAATTTTTCATTCCGCTCATCCCCGCCTGCGCGGGGATGAGCGGACTTATTTTCAGGGGTTTGGTTATTTTTACGAGAGTCCTTGGGCCCACAAAAACCTTAGGCGATGATATCCGGCGTCAGCTGGTCTTCCAGGTCGGCGATCTTGTCGCGCAGGATCAGTTTCTGGCGTTTGAGCCGGGCGATCTGCAATTGATCGGGACGCACCGCCAGGCTCATGGCGTGGACGGCGTCGTCCAGGTCCTTGTGCCTTTGGCGCAGTTCCGCGATGCGGATCAGGATGGCGTCGTCGTTCGCCGCGAACTGGTCATCGTCATACATGGTGGATCAGCACTTCCGGCCCGCCGGCTGCAATCGGCCAAGCGGCTAAATCTAGCAAGAAATCAGGCGCCGGAAAATGGCCCCGCGAGCCGCTCAAGCGCGGAAATCGGCGGCGGCGGGGCGTCCCAGGCGCCGGTTATGGCCCGCAGCGCCTCCAGGGCCGGGGACGGCGACCCCTCAGGCGGCGCTTGGATCGCCTCCAGGGCCGCCAGCAAAAGCCGCTCGGCCCGCAGCTCATCGGCCTTGATCCGGTCCCGTAGCGCCTGACGGCCCTCGTCGTCCAGGCCAGGGACCGGGGCCTTGGCCCCTCGCCGGGCCGCGCGCAGAGGCCCGATCACCGCCCGGTCCCAGGCCGTGGCCAGGGTGACGGCGCGGCCCATGGCGTCGGATGAGGGCCCATAGCCATCCCGGCCGGCCCACAGGGCCCACAGCAACAGGCTCACGCACTGGCCATGCTCATCCTGCAGGGCCAGGCAGGCGGCCTCGACGCCGGGCCGGCCATAGGCCTGGCGCGCCCAGTCCCACAGGCTCGTGCTCAAGCGGTCATTCCGAGTCATCTCCGGCCGCCTCGCCCCCCACCTCGCCAGCGCCTTCGCCAACGCCCTCAATCGGCCCGATGTCCTGCCCCCAGCGCCGCACCGGCGACCAGCTGAGGCCGAACAGGTCCAGGGCGCGGCCCACCGACTGGTCGATCAGGTCCTCGACCGTGGTCGGCCGGGCATAGAGGGCCGGCAGGGGCGGGGCGATGATCGCGCCCATCTCGGCCAGCCGGACCATGGTGCGCAGGTGCCCGAGGTGAAACGGCGTCTCGCGCACCATCAGGACCAGGGTACGGCGCTCCTTCAGGGTCACGTCGGCCGCGCGGCTGAGCAGGCTGGACGTCACCCCGGTGGCGATCTCGGACATGGTCCGCACCGAACAGGGCGCCACGATCATGCCCAGGGTCGGGAACGAGCCGGAGGCGATGGACGCGCCCACATCGGCCAGCCGGTGCACGACCGAGGCGCGGGCGCCCAGCTCGGCCAGGGTCAGGCCGGTTTCCTGTTTCAGGGTCAGGCCGGCGGCCTTGGAAGCCACCAGATGGCTCTCGATTCCGAGCTCCCGGCAAGCGTCCAGCACCCTGAGGCCATAGGCCGCACCCGAGGCGCCCGAGACTCCGACAATCAAGCGGCGCCGTTCAGCCGGTTCCATTCACGCTCCTTATAGACGCAATCCACGCCCGCAAATTCGGCGCCGGCCCCGTGACGCTAGAACACAAAAGAAAGTGATCTGACGCAGGATCATGTGGGTGGTCTACTTCAATCGCCATCAGCATGGAGGCGCAACCCATGGCTATCCAAGCCCGTATTCGCGAACTTGGCTCCCGGCATGAGTCCCTGGATCGAGCGATCCAGGAAGAATCGAGCCGACCAGCCTCGGACGAGGTGCGGCTGCGGGAACTCAAGCGGCGCAAACTGCGGCTGAAGGAAGAAATGGAAAGCCTGCGCGCCAACCTGCATTAGTCGCCACAGGTTCCGCACGTTCCGCCCTTCGATCGGGTGAGGAAATCCAAACCCTGGGTCGATGGCCCAGGGGTCGATGTCGGCATCCGACTTGACCGGAATCGACAGGTTCGCTGCGGAATCGCCTTCGCGCGGTCATAGGGCTTGAACGCCGCCCCGTTCCGCGCGACACGGCTGGCCATTCGCAAGCGAGGAGGCTCGAATGGCGGGTAAGGTGCGGGCCGGCGCGTCCGAGGCGCTGGCCGGTCTGTTGTTTGACGGCATGACCATCATGGCCGGCGGCTTCGGGCTTTGCGGCATTCCGGAAAACCTGATCGCGGCGATCCGCGAGGCGGGGACCAGGGACCTGACCGTGGTCTCCAACAATTGCGGCGTCGACGATTTCGGCCTGGGCGTCCTTCTGGCCGGCGGCCAGATCAAGAAGATGATCAGCTCCTATGTCGGTGAGAACAAGCTGTTCGAGAAGCTCTACCTGTCGGGCGAGCTGGAGCTGGAATTCAATCCGCAGGGCACATTGGCCGAGCGCATCCGCGCGGGCGGCGCCGGCATTCCCGCCTTCTTCACCAAGACCGGGGTCGGCACCCTGGTGGCCGAGGGCAAGGAGGTCCGCGCGTTCGACGGCGACCTCTATGTGATGGAGCGCGGCCTGACGGCCGACCTGTCCATCGTCAAGGCCTGGAAGGGCGACGCCGAAGGCAATCTGATCTATCGCAAGACCGCGCGGAACTTCAATCCGATGATGGCCACGGCCGGCAAGGCCTGTGTGGTCGAGGTCGAGGACCTGGTCGCGGTCGGCGAGCTGGTCGCCGATCAGATCCACACCCCGGGCATCTATGTCGACCGCATCATCGCCGGCGCGACCTTCGAAAAGCGTATCGAGCGCGAAACCACCCGCCCCCGGGAAAAGGCGGGCGCCAGCGCCGGGGAGGAAGTCTGATGGCCGATCAGCAGAACGGTTGGACCCGCGACGACATGGCCGCCCGCGCGGCCCAGGAGCTGAAGGACGGCTTCTACGTCAATCTGGGCATCGGCATCCCGACCCTGGTGGCCAACTACATTCCGGATGGGATCAAGGTCACCCTGCAGAGCGAGAACGGCATGCTCGGCATGGGTCCGTTTCCCTATGAGGGCGAGGCCGATCCGGACCTGATCAACGCCGGCAAGCAGACCATCACCGAACTGCCGCAGTCGAGCTATTTCAGCTCCGCCGACAGCTTCGCCATGATCCGCGGCGGTCATATCGACCTGTCGATCCTGGGCGGCATGCAGGTCTCGCAAGCCGGCGACCTGGCCAACTGGATGGTGCCGGGAAAGATGGTCAAGGGCATGGGCGGGGCCATGGACCTGGTGGCCGGGGTCAAGCGGGTGGTGGTGGTCATGGACCATTGCGAAAAGTCGGGCGCGCCCAAGCTGCTCAAGGCCTGCACCCTGCCCCTGACCGGCGCCGGGGTGGTGGACCTGCTGATCACCGAACTGGGCGTGTTCCAGATCGACCGCAAGGCCGGCGGCGTGACCCTGGTCGAACTGGCCCCCGGCGTGACCGCCGAGGAGGTCCAGGCCAAGAGCGAAGCTGAGATCAAGCTCGGTGTCCCGGCGAAGGCCGATTAGGCGCTAGGTTTGGGGTTGGCGCTCAAAAGGCCCGTCCCCCTCGATGGGAGAACAGGATGGGCAAGGCCGCTTGCCTCCGAATTGTCGAACGGGACAAGAACCGCCTAAGGTAACCTCGGTTGGCGTTGGGGGCATCGGTGTTCGGCGTACTGAACTCAAACATCTTCACGCTGTTCGCCGGGGCGAACCGTCGCCTTTACGAGGAGGTCCTCGTTAAATCCTACGCCACGTGGTTTCGAGCCGACCTGCTGTTCCCACGGCAGAGCGAGGTGGTGGCCCTGATCTACGACCTGTTGGGCGCGGCGCCGGAGCTTTGGCGCGAGGACGAGGCGCCGGTGTCGCTGGACCAGGTGCTGGGCCGGCGGGGGCGACGATTGCGCCGACGTGGACTGGCCGTCGCCGACGAGGCGGCGACGACGGAAGCCATGGGCCGGGCCCGCCACATCTACGCACGCCTGATCGAAACCGGTTGGCTGGAGGAGAACCGCTACGGACTTCGCGTGACCGTGGACATGCCGTCCGGGGCCATGCGCCTGCTCGAATTCCTTTGCCTGCTCCGCGAGGGGATATCCGAGGAACTCGGCGGTCTTGTGATGCAGGTGAAGACCGCCGTCGAGGCGGTCCGAACCAACGCCCGCGAGAACGCCCTGGGCCTGCACAAGGCCGCGCGCGACGCCGCCGCCTTCGGACGCTACCTGCGCAGTGTGCTCGCGTCCCTGCGCGACATCGACCGGCTGGTGCTCGCCAGTGAGACCATCGACGAGCGCCTGCAGCACTATTTCGAGGGCTTTGTCGGCCGGGTGCTGCTGAAGGACTACGCAGCGATCACCACGACCTCGCACCCCTACCGCTTCCGTCATCGCATCTTCGACGCGCTCCAGGGGCTTGAGAGCTCCATAGTCGACTTGCAGATTTTGGCGGACGCCTATCTGGAGGCGCGCCTTGCGCCGGACGCGGCCGCGGCCAAGGATCTGGTCTATGACGACCTGACAAAGGTGCGGCTCGTCTTCGACCGCATCGAGGAAGCATTCCGTCGCATCCAGCAGCATCGCGGCCGCCTGGAGGCGCGACTGCGCAACACGGTCCGATATGCAGGCAGACAGGCCGGGGTCTTCCTGCAGCGCAGCGAAGCGCTGATCCTCAAGCTCGATAAATCGCTCGCGCGCGGCGCCGACCTGACCCTTCAGGGCGCATTGGAGAGCTTCCGTCCGCCGGTCTCGGCCCTGTTGCTCGCGCGGCCGCGCGGCGCCCGTGTCCCGATCGTCAGCGGCGCGCTGGCGCTTCCCGTGGCCGATCCGGTGTGGGCCCTCCGCCGCCAGCTGGAGCACGCCTATCTCGACCGGCTGACGGTGGATCCGGTCCGGGTGCTCCGGTTCCTGGAGCGTCGGGTCCCGCCGCATGGCGAAAGCCTGGCGTCCAATCTCCGCATAGAGACCGTCGACGATTTTCTGGCTTTCGAGGCGCTGCGCCGGGCGGTCCCGCAGGTGGTCGCCGGCGCGGCGCCGGACGCCTTGGCGCGCCGTTTGACCCGGCGCTTCGCCTTCGTCCCGACGCCTGACGAAACGGTCGATAACGAATGGCTGCGGTGCGCGGGCTTCCGGGTTCGTCGCCTGTCCGACCACGTCACCCTGGAGGCCGCACGTGCTTCTTGAGTTCAGCCAACTCGAGGATCGCGATCCGCGCCTGCTGCAAAGGGCGACCCAGGTCATCGCGCATCTGCTCCGCTATCAATTCCTCCACGTCGATGATCGTGGATCGGCCTCGTTGCTGGAGACGCTTCAGCGTTCTGCCACCGGCCCGCTGATCGCGAGCTATTTCGACGTGGCGGGCTACCGGCTGGTGATCCGTGAGAGCGAAGGCTGGGCCGGCATTTTGCCCGACACTGAGCGGATCAGCCCGGCGCGGATGCGGCTCGACGAAACCCTCGTCCTCCTGGTCCTGCGGCGGCTATGGGAAGAAGCCGTGCAGGACGGCGACCTTCAGGCGCGGGGCGCCGTCCTGCTGACGCTCAACCAAGCCTATGACGCCTATCAGGAGATCGTCTCGCGCGGACGGCGCCCCGCGCTCCAGATCGCGCCGTTCCGCGATCTTGTGGAGGGTCTCGCCCGGCGCGCAGTCGTCAGGCTGGGCCCCTTTGACGAGGAGGCTCAGGACATGGAGCTGACGATCCGACCACTGGTCACGGCGATCGCGGGCGATGATTTCACGGCGGTTTTAGAGCAGCTGATCCAGCGCGAGGAGGTGAGCGAGGAGGATGAGGACATGGATGAGGCCTCGCCTGAAGAGAACGCTCAGGCGTCGGCGCGGGCGCCGCGATGATACAGCTCAGCCGGATCTCGCTCGTCCAGTGGCACCTCTTCGTCAAAGCCGATCTCGACGTCCAGGGTGACGCCGCGATCCTCGGGCCGAATCGCTCGGGCAAATCGACCCTGATCGACCTGATCCAGACGGTGATGACCGGCGGGGCCGCTAACCTCTACAAGTTCAATCGGTCCGCCGGCGACGGCGGCGGTCGCTCGGAGCGAACCCTGCGCGCCTATTGCCTGGGCCAGCTCGATGAACACGCCACCCTGCGCAACGACGCCATCACCCACATCGCCCTGGTCTTCCAGGACGAGGACGGCGCTCGGCCGCCAGTCACGGTCGGTCTTTGCGTTGAAGCCTCGGTGCGCGACGAGGCGCGGATCGAAGGCCGCTATGTGGCCGTCGGCCTGAAAGCCGACACGAGCCTCTTCCTGGAGGACCATGAGGGGGGTGGTCAGCGCTCCGCCGCCTGGCCGGTCGTCCGCGACCGCTTGGAACGGGCGTGCGCCGGCGCCGGCGGACGGCTGCTCCGCAACGACACCGCCCGGGCCCACATCAAGGAATATATGCGGCAGTTATTCACCGACCGCCGCGCGCCGGACGCAGATCTGTTCGCCCGGACGTTCGTGATGGCGCTGTCGTTCTCCGACATTCCCTCGGTCGAGGAATTCGTCCGCAGGCACCTGCTGGAGAAGAACGACATCGACATCGGCGAGCTTCGCGAGTCGATCCAGCGCTATCGCCAGATTCAGAAGGACATCCACGAGCTCGAGCGCCGCCTCGAAGCGCTTCGCGCGCTGCAGAGTCAGATCGGGCGGTTCGCTGACCTGCAGAAGAAGGAGCAGGTGGCCCGAGGTGTTGAACGGACCGCGGCGCTGATCGAGGCGGCCAGCGCCCTGCTCTCAAATCTTGCCAAGCGGCGGGCCAAGCAGCGCGAACTGGCGGAAGCCAGCCGCGAAATCGATCGCTACCAGGCGCAGATCGACCAGACGGAGGAGACGATCCGCTCTCTGGAAGCGCAGATCAACGCCTCCGACATCGCCAGCCAGCGCGCGGTGCTGACCAGCGAGCAACGGCGCTTGGAGGCCAGCCGCGCCGACGTCCTGCGGCGTCTGCAGGGTCGGTTCGCCGCGGCCTCCGCCGCTGTCGAGCTGTTGAACTGGCGGGAGCGGTTGCAGCCCTTGCGGCTGGGCGAAGTCCTCCATGCCCTGGAAGCTGTACAGCGGCTGAGCGGGGGCCTTCACCCGCCCGACTGGCCGCGCGATCCGGTCAGCCTCGATCGGCAGCTCGACCTGGCGGCCAAGGCGGCCGAGGCTCGGCGACAGCGTGTCGCGGACGAGCGGGACCAGGCGATCGCGCGCCGTCAGCAGGCGCGGGAGGCCGTCGCCGAAGCTGACCGCCGGCTCAATCAAGCGCGCACGGGTGCCGTGCCGCTCAACCGTCGCACCGAGGCGCTGATGGAAGCGCTTCGGCGAGAAGGCATGACGCCCCGCGTCCTTTGCGAAGTCCTGGACGTTGCTGACGACGCTTGGCGCGACGCGGCCGAAGCGCTGCTCGCCCGGGACAGTGAAGCGATCATCGTCGCCCCCGATCACGCCCAACGGGCCGTCGAGATCTATCGCCGCGGTCGCGACGCGTTCCGCGGCTGTCGGGTCGCCAACACGCGCCGGCTTGCCGGCGAGTCGACGACGCCGCCGCCGGGAAGCTTGGCCAGCACGCTGGTGAGCGACGAGCCGCTGGCCATGGCCTTCGTGGTGGGCCGCCTGGGCGGCGTGCGTCTGGCGGCGACCGAAGAGGAACTGGTCGGCGCACGCCGGGCCATCATGCAGGACGGCGCCTACAACGACGGCATCGTCGTGGAGACCCGGCGGCCGACCGAGTTGAAGATCGGCCGCACGGCGGCTCAGCTCATGCAGGGCCATCTGGAGAAGACCCTGGCGGACGAGCGCGAAATCCAACGCGAGCACGATGCGCGCGCCCGCTTTCTGGAGGACGTGGGCCGGCGGCTGGAGCGTCTGGTCGTCCCGACGCCACAGGAAGACCGGCTCGAGACCTTGGTGGATGCGCTGGCGGATCACGAAGAACGGTTGCGGGATGCGCAACAACGCCTGGCCAACCTGTTGGCGCAGGTCGATCCCGCGCTGCACGCCGAGTTGGAGGAGGCGCGGGCCCAGGTGAAGACGCTGACCCGGGAGCTGGGCGAACGGCGCGAGGCCCGCGGGAAGGTCCAGGGTGAGATCGGGCAGGTGGAGGCGAACCTTGGTCAGGGCGAAGGCCTTCCGGGCTCGTGGCTGTGCCTGCGGAGCCGCCGGCGACGGTTCCGCGAGCAGGTCGGCGATCTCGCCCTGTTCGCGCCGGTGCGGGAGCAGTACGCCCGGCTTCGAACGAGCCGGTCACCGAGCCGGATCGCCCAGGAAACCGCGCGGGAGGCCGAGCTGGCGGCCCAGCAGTGGCGGGGCCTGGAGTTCGAGATTCGGGATGCGGTGACGCGCTATCGCATGGACTTCGGCATCGAGCCGCCCGTGGTCGCCGACGGCGCCATCCTGAAGACGCTGTCGCCCTGGATCGACGAGGGCGTGACGGCGCTCGAAGGCAACGAGCTGATCCGATACCGGCGGCACGCCGACGAAGCCGCTGAACAGATCGTGCGGCTGTTCCGGACCGCCTTCGTCCATGAGCTGAACAGCCGGTTCAGCGCGGTGGAAAGCGAGATCGACGGGGTCAACCGCGCCCTGCGCACCCGCCCGCTGCACGGCGAGATCTATGCCTTGCGCGCCAGCGTGCGCCCTGAATTCGAGGGTCTCTATCGCCTGGCGCGTGAGAGCGAGTCCGACGACGAAACCTTGGCGGCGCTGTTCGGCCGCGGTGAACCGCGCGACGATCGCCATGCCGAGGCCCTGGCCGCCGTGGAGCGGCTGCTGCAGGACGAGAGCCTGTCGTTCGAGCTCTATCAGGACTATCGGAACTACTACACGTTCGACCTGCGCATGCGGGACGTGAAGCTCGATCGCGAGGTGAGCTTCGATCGTCGCCGCGGCGTCGCGAGCGGCGCGGAGCGCCAGGTGCCGTTCTACGTCATCATCGGCTCGGCGCTCGCCAACCTCTATCACGGGTCAAGGCCGAGCAGTGCTCCGGGCCTTGGCCTGGCGGTGTTCGACGAGGCGTTCAGCAAGATGGACGGGCCGAACCAGCGGACGCTGCTCGCCTTCTACCGTGACATCGGCCTGCAGGTGCTGATCGCTGCGCCAAGCGAGAAGCGCGCCGCGGTTTACGAAAACCTCGACACGATCATCGACGTCCATCGGTTCGGCGACGACGTGGCGGTGGAGACGTCCTACATCAAGGAGAAGGCGCGCGCCGCCATGCGCGAAGCCAACCCCCAGCACCTTACGGACGAGGCGTTGCGGGCGCGGCTCGATGAGGCGGACGCATCGGAAGTGGCGGCTGAGTGAGCGGGCGGCGGTTCACCGACGCCGCGGCCTTGCTGCATGACCTCCTGAACCGCCACGAGGCGCGGCCAGGGGCGCAGCGCGTGCTGGCGCGCATCGACGACGTCGGCTTCGGCTCCGTACGCGAGGAAACCGCCTGCATGGCCCGGCTTGAAGCCGCAGAACGTGCTGGCGGGGTCCGCATCGTGCGTCGCCGCGTTGACGGGGTCGAGCGGGTGCAGCACATCGCCTTGGCCAGGGCCGAGGCCCTGTACGAGCACCTTCAGCGCGCGCCCTCGCGACAGACGGTGGATGACGCGCTGGCGTCCCGGCGCCGCGTCGCGGCGCCGGATGTGCAGGCGGTGCTGGACGAGATCGCGGAGGCCTGGCGTCGGAACGTGAGCCACTTCGGCTTGGCGCGAGGCGACGCTCCAGCGCTCGAGAAAGTGCTGCTGTTGGTGTCGGCTCTGCGGGCGCGCGGCGCCAATCCCGGCGGTCCGGAAGTCGATTACCGGACGTTTTCGCGCGCGGTGGTCGGCGACAGCAAGGCGCTTGAACAGCTGAGGGGCCCAACCCAGCGCCTGCTGCGGCGGCTGTCCCCCCTCACCGCGCCAGACGGATGGGACGAAGCGGAAGCGCTCGCCAACCTTGGCGTCGTTCGCCTGCCGCAACCGTTCCTGGCCTCCGGGCCTCTGGCGCTCGCCGGCGCGCCGACGCCGACCCTGACTTATCTCGGGGTGCCGCCCGACCAAGTCGAAACCCTGACGCTGACGCGCAATGTCAACTACGTCCTGACGGTGGAGAACTTCACCTCCTTCGTGCGGCACAGCCGCGAGGTGAACGCCGATCAAAGGGCGCTCATTCTTTACAGTGGCGGCTTTCCCTCCCGAACGGCCCTGCGCGGGATCGTGCGCCTCGCCGTCGCCGCCCAGGCGCCGACGTTCCATTGGGGCGATATCGATGCTGGAGGTCTGCGAATCTTCCGTCATCTGGAGGCCGCTCTGTGCAAGGCTGGAATCGCCTTGCGCCCCCATCTGATGGACAAGGGTCTTTTGGTTCACGCCCTGGAGCAGCCCACTGCAGCCAGGCTCAAAGCCGGCGGCGCGGCAGGCAGCGCGATTGGGGAACTTTGGGACACCATGGCGCGCGACCCGGCGCCTCGAGTCTTGGAGCAGGAAGCGCTGAACCCCACCGCACCGGTCTAGTGGCGATGAGTGACATGATCCGCCTGGGCCTGTTTTCGCGAGGGCTCACAATCGGAGAAATGGCCTCCTCATTAGCAATATCTCCCCGGACTGCTGAACAGCATCTTGAGGATGCGTGCGCACGATCTTGGCCACCGCAAATTCGCGCTTCCCGAATCGGTTTTTGACCGTCAGCCCTTATCCGGCAAGGGTTAGGGCCCCTGACCATCTGCCTATCGCAGAGGCTGGAGGCGCCTGCGGACTGCACAGCCTGCCCTCGGCGGGCGAAAAACCTCCCCAAGCCGGCCCCTTGATAAGACGCGCTTAAGAGCCGGCGGGAGACTTCGTGCGCGGGCAGGTCTGGACTGCCGGGTGGGGACGTTTTCAATCGTGTCGGATCTGTCGGCGTCAGCCAGCTTCGGACGGGGCCTTTTGGCGGGTATGGGCCGCGTGATCGCGCGCCTGCGCCGCAGCTTGGCGGGGCGCGCCCTGATCGAGGCCGAGGCCGAGGCCCTGGCGGCCAATGCGCGGCTGCGGGTCGCCCTCGACGCCTTGCCGGAGGGGGTGGTGTTCCTCGACGCCGAGGGCCGCTACGTGATGTGGAACGAGAAATACGGCGAGATCTATCACCGGTCGGCGGATCTGTTCGCGCCGGGCGCGCGGCTGATGGACACCCTGCGCATCGGCGTCGCCCGCGGCGACTATCCCGACGCGATCGGCCGCGAAGCCGAGTGGCTGGCCGCCCGCGAGGAAACCTTGCGCAATCCCGGGCGCCGCCACGAACAGCGCATCGCCGACGGGCGCTGGCTGCTGATCGAGGAGCGCCGCACGGCCGATGGCGGCGTCATCGGCCTGCGCATCGACATCACCGACATGAAGCGCCAGGCCGAGGAGCTGGAGGCCGCCCTGCGGCGCGCCGAGACGGCCAACCAGTCCAAGAGCGAGTTCCTGGCCAATATGAGCCACGAAATCCGCACCCCGCTGAACGGCGTGCTCGGCCTGGCCGAGGTGCTGCGCGCCACCAGCCTGGACCCCATGCAGCGCGACCTGGTGGGCACGATCGTCAAGTCCGCCGGCGCCTTGAACCAGATCCTGGCCGATATCCTCGACTTCAGCCGCCTGGAGGCGGGCAAGGTGGAGATCGAGGCCGCGCCCTTCGACCTGGCCGAACTGGTGCGCGACACCGTGGCCCTGTTCGAGCCCGGGGCCCGCGAAAAGGGCGTCGCCCTGCGCTTCGACCTGGCCGAGGCGGCCCGCCGCCAGGTGACCGGCGACGCCAACCGGCTGCGGCAGATCCTGACCAATCTCCTCAGCAACGCCCTGAAGTTCACCGAGGCCGGCGCCGTGTTCGTGCGGGTGGAGACCTTCGAGCCGGGCCGCTACCGCTTCCAGGTCTCCGACACCGGCGCCGGGTTCGACAGCGACTTCGCCGAGCGCCTGTTCGACCGCTTCGAGCAGGCCGACGGCTCCATCACGCGTCGATACGGCGGCGCCGGCCTGGGCCTGTCCATCTGCCGGCAGCTGGCCGAACTGATGGGCGGAACCATCAGCGCGGCGGGCCAGGTGGGCCGCGGCGCGACCTTCACCCTGACCCTGCCCCTGGCGGACGCCGCGCCGGCCGTGGCCGAACCCGTGGCGGAAACCGCGACCGAGACCGGCCTGCGCATCCTGGTGGCCGACGACAACGCCATCAATCGCAAGGTCGCCGAACTGATCCTGGCCTCGGTCGGGGCCGAGGTCCTGTGCGTGGAGGACGGGGTCGAAGCGGTCGAGGCGACCCAGGACGCCGCCTTCGACGTCATTCTGATGGACCTGCAGATGCCGCGCATGGACGGCCTGACCGCCATCCGGGCGATTCGGGCCCGGGAATTGGCCGCCAGCGCGCCCCGCACCCCGATCGTGGTGCTGAGCGCCAATGTCATGACCGAACACCGGCGGGCCTCCGCGGCCGCCGGCGCCGACGACCATCTGGGCAAGCCCTTCCGCGCCGAGGAACTGATCGAGGCCGTGTCCCGGGCGACTCAGGCCGACCGGGAAATCTACGCCCGCGCGAGTTGATTCCGGCCTGACCCGTTCCGCCGCGCCGGCCGGGCCCGGCGCAAGCTCTCGGCGCGAATCTCCAACCGATCGAACCGGCCCCGCCCCCGCGCCCTTCACACAGGCGTGAAGGGCCGCGACGACGCGTCGATGCGCCGCGGGTTGACAGGTGATTAACGCGGCGGCGACCCCATATAGAGGGACAGCGCGCGAAAAACTGCCGGAATTCCGGGCTCAAGGACGCAATGGGCCGGCGGCCCGCCCCGCCGCCGAATGGACCGTGTTAGGATGTTGTTAACGAAAAAGGCGGGGATGACCCGCAATGAGCCGTTGACGCTCTGTAAACCCTGTGGCCCCATATGTGTGGGGTGTGGGCCGCTTCGCCCACAAGATATAGGGTCTGGACGGCGCGGGTCGCGCCGTTGGGTTTAAGGGGCATAGGGTTCCATCATGCTGCGCAACCAGGCGACAAAAGCTTCAGTCAAGGTTCGGGATCTGCGTTTCGACGCCACCAGGCCGGCGGATCGACCGCAGCTGCAACTGGTGCGCAAGGTCGAGGTGGACCGCTCGCGCGACGCCCTGCTGACCGATTTCGGCCGCACGACCCTGGAAGATCGCTACCTGCTGCCGGGGGAATCCTACCAGGACATGTTCGCCCGGGTGGCGAGCGCCTATGCCGATGATTCGGAACATGCCCAGCGCATTTATGACTACATCTCAAAGTTGTGGTTCATGCCGGCGACCCCGGTGCTGTCCAATGGCGGCGCCGACCGCGGCCTACCGATCTCCTGCTTCCTCAACTCGGTCTCCGACAGCCTGGAAGGCATCGTCGGCACCTGGAACGAAAATGTGTGGCTGGCGGCCAATGGCGGCGGCATCGGCACCTATTGGGGCGGGGTCCGCTCCATCGGCGAGAAGGTCAAGGGCCAGGGCCAGACCAGCGGCATCATCCCCTTCATCCGCGTGATGGACAGCCTGACCCTGGCCATCAGCCAGGGCTCGCTGCGGCGCGGTTCGGCGGCGGTCTATCTGGACATCCACCATCCGGAGATCGAGGAATTCCTCGAAATCCGCAAACCCTCGGGCGACTTCAACCGCAAGTCCCTGAACCTGCACCACGGCATTTCGATCACCGACGAATTCATGGAGGCGGTGCGCGACGGCGTGCCCTTCGGCCTGCGCAGCCCCAAGACCCATGACATCGTCAAGTTGGTCGACGCCCGGGCCGTCTGGCAGAAGATCCTCGACGTGCGCCTGCAGACCGGCGAGCCCTATCTGATCTTCTCCGACACCGTGAACCGGATGATGCCGCAGCATCAGCGCGAGCTGGGCCTGTCGGTGCGCCAGTCCAACCTGTGCTCGGAAATCATGCTGCACACCGGCCCCGACCACCTGGGCGCCGAACGCACCGCGGTCTGCTGCCTGTCCTCGGTCAATGCCGAGACCTTCATGGAATGGCGCGATCACCCGACCTTCATCGAGGACGTGCTGCGCTTCCTGGACAATGTGCTGCAGGACTTCATCGACCGGGCGCCCCCGGCCATGGAAGCGGCCAAATACGCCGCCGAGCGCGAACGCAGCGTGGGCCTGGGCCTGATGGGTTTCCACTCCTTCCTGCAAAGCCAGAACGTGCCCTTCGAGAGCGCCCTGGCCAAGTCCTGGAACATGCGCCTGTTCAAGCACCTGCGCCGGGAGGCCGACAAGGCCTCGCGCGCCCTGGCCGCCGAGCGCGGCGCCTGCCCGGACGCCGAGGAGCGTGGGGTGATGGAGCGGTTCAGCCACAAGCTGGCCATCGCCCCCACCGCCTCGATCTCGATCATCTGCGGCGGGACTTCGGCCGGCATCGAGCCGATCCCGGCCAATATCTATACGCACAAGACCCTGTCCGGCTCGTTCGCCGTCAAAAACCCCTATCTGGAGAAGCTGCTCGACGCCAAGGGGCTGAACACCGAGGCGGTGTGGCGCACGATTCTGGAGAACGAAGGCTCGATCCAGCACCTGGACGCCCTGACACCCGACGAGAAGGATGTGTTCAAGACCGCCTTCGAACTCGACCAGCGCTGGGTTATCGAACTGGCCGCCGACCGCACGCCCGAGGTCTGCCAGTCTCAGTCCCTCAACGTCTTCCTGCCCGGAGACGTGGATAAGTGGGACCTGCACATGCTGCACTACACCGCATGGGAACGGGGCGTGAAATCCCTCTATTATCTGCGCTCCAAGTCGGTGCAGCGCGC
>FTIR01001077.1_pt1 | contig 18544 bp, 18 predicted proteins | sample 1658041 | NCBI WGS metagenome assembly FTIR01 (sample SAMEA3914793, study PRJEB12502) | metagenome | biome: forest; material: soil | place: Canada | collected 2011-07-03 | depth 0.3 m | reverse complement strand
GAAGACGCCGGTGCACCTGGGCGCGCGCAGCGTCGACCGCGTCGAGATCCTGTCCGGGCTGAAGCCGGGCGACCGCGTCGTCGTCTCCGGTGCCGAGAACTTCCACGCCGAGTCCACGGTCGGCTTGTCCCATTGATTCCCAACAAAGGATTGCCATGCTGAAGATGACCGGCCTGTCCAAGGCCTATCGCACCGAAGTGGTCGAGACCTATGCGCTGCGCGAATTCGACCTGGAGGTCAAGCAAGGCGAGTTCGTCGCCGTCACCGGCCCGTCGGGCTCGGGCAAGACGACGTTCCTGACGATCGCCGGCCTGCTGGAGGCGCCCACCGGCGGCCGCTACGAGCTCGATGGCGTGGACGTGAGCCAGCTCGGCGACGACGCGCGCTCGCGCATCCGCAACCAGAAGATCGGCTTCATCTTCCAGGGCTTCAACCTGATCGCCGACCTGAACGTGTTCGACAACGTCGACGTGCCGCTGCGCTACCGCGGCATGAAGGCCGACGAGCGCCGCCGGCGCGTGCGCATGGCGCTCGAGCGCGTGGGCCTGGCCGCGCGCGAGAAGCACTATCCGGCCGAGCTCTCGGGCGGCCAGCAACAGCGCGTGGCGATCGCGCGCGCGCTGGCGGGCGAGCCGCGGCTGCTGCTCGCCGACGAGCCCACCGGCAACCTGGACAGCCAGATGGCGCGCAGCGTGATGGACCTGCTCGAGGAGCTGAACCGCGATGGCGCCACCATCGTGATGGTCACCCACGACCCGCAGCTGGCCGCCCGCGCGCAGCGCAACGTGCACGTGATCGACGGCCAGGTGGTGGACGTGTCGGAAGACGTGCGGCTGACCCGCCGCAGCGGCACGCACGGCGAGGCGTCCGTCCATGCGTGATGCGGCCTCGCGCCGGCGCGTCGTCGTGCTGGCCTGCGCGCTGCTCGCGCTCGCGAGCGCGGCGACCCGCGCCGACGACCTGCTGGACGTCTATGCCCAAGCCCGCGCCAACGACCCGGTGCTGGCGGCCGCGGACGCCACGCGCGCCGGCGTCCACGACCTGGCCGACCAGGCGCGCGCCGCGCTGCTGCCGCAGGCTTCCGCGGCCGCGGCGATCGGCCGCGAGCGCGACAGCGGCGCCGCGCTGCCGACCCTGAGTTCGCATACGACGGACGTCACGCTGGGCGTGAACCAGGTCGTCTTCGACGCCGGCCTGTGGTCGCAGCTCAAGGCCGCGCACTTCAACGCCGACGCGCAGGATGCGACGCTGCAGGCCGCGCAACAGGACCTGTGCCTGCGCGTGGCCACGGTCTATTTCGATGCGCTCCTGGCCGCCGACCTCCTCACCAGCGTGCAGGCCAACGAGGACGCGTTCGCGCAGCAGGTGGAGCAATCGCAGCAACGCTACAAGGCCGGGCTGGACGCGCAGGTGGACGTCGACCAGTCGCGCGTCTACCAGGCGCTCGCGCACGGCAACACCATCGCCGCGCGCCAGGCGCTGGTCGATGCGTTGAATGCCGTCGGCGAAATCACCGGCAGCACGCCCACCGCGTTGAAGGCGTTGCGCGACGAGCTGCCGCTGACGCCGCCCGCGCCGGCCGACCCGCAGGCCTGGGCCGACACGGCGCTGCAAGGCAACCCGGCGCTGTGGGCCGCGCAACGCGGCGTCGATTCCGCCGAAAGCGCGATCGATGCCGCGCGGGCAGGGCACCTGCCGTCGCTGAGCGCCGGCCTGAACCTGGGCCGGCCCACCGGCGCCTCGTACGGCGACACCAGCGGCCGGCTCACCAGCACCGTGGCGCTGACGCTCAACGTGCCGCTGTTCGCCGGCGGCGCGACGCAGGCCCGCGTGAGCCAGGCGGTGCACCAGCGCGACGGCGCGCGCGACAGCCTCGAGACGCAGCGGCGCGCCGTCGCGCGGGCCGCGAAGGCGGCCTACGGCAGCGTCGTCGCCGGCATCGGCCAGGTGCTGGCGACGCGCGACTCGGTGGCCGCGGCGCAGGCCTCGCTGGCCGCCACGCGCGTGGGCCGCGAGGAGGGCAACCGCACGCAGACCGACGTGCTCAACGCGATCCAGTCGCTCGCGCAGGCGCAGGCCGCCTACGCGCAGGCGCGCCACCAGTTCATCCTCGGCCGGCTGCAGCTGCAGCAGGCGGCCGGCGCATTGACCGAGGCCGACCTGGCCAACGTCAACGCGCTCCTGCAATGACCGCGAAGGACTTCCATGTTCCTCTACTACTTCGATCTCGCGCTGCGCAGCTTCCGTTCGGCACGCGGCCTCACGGCGCTGATGGTGCTGACGATCGCGATGGGCATCGGCGCCAGCATGACCACGCTGACGACGTTCCGCGCGCTGTCGGGCGATCCGCTGCCGGGGCACAGCGCCGACGTGCTGCGCGTGCAGCTGGATGCAGATGCCGAGCCGACCTCGCCCGGCAAGGAGCCCGGCACGGAGCTCACACGCTTCGACGCCGAGGCACTGCTGCACGACAAGCGCGCCAAGCGCCAGGCGATGATGACAGGGGGCGGCATCAACGTGGAACCTGCCGCCGACGCGCCCGGCGCGCTCAAGCCGTTCGAGGCCAGGGTGCGCGCCACGACGGCCGATTTCTTCCCGATGTTCCAGACGCCGTTCCTCTACGGCCAGGGCTGGAGCGCGGCCGACGACGCGGCCAACGCGCCGGTGGTCGTGCTCAGCAAGGAATTCAACGACAAGGTGTACGGCGGCGCCAACAGCGTCGGCCGCAGCCTGCGCGCCGACGGCGTCGACTACCGGGTGGTGGGCGTGCTGGCCGACTGGCAGCCGGTGCCCTACTACTTCGACCTGAACGTCGGCCACTATCCCAAGACCGAAGGCCTGTTCATGCCCTTCGGCACGGCGATCGAGCGCCACGTGGGCTTCAACGGCAGCATGACCTGCTGGGGCGACAACGCCGTGCCCCATCCGCGCGACCTCAACGCGCCGTGCAGCTGGATCCAGTACTGGGTCGAGCTGGACGCCCCGGCCGGGCGCGCGTCCTACCTCGACTACCTCACCCAGTATTCGGCGTCCCAACACGCCGCCGGGCGGTTCACGCGCGAGCCGAACCCGCGCCTGCGCAACGTGATGGACTGGCTGTCGTCGCAGCACGTGGTGCCATCCGACGTGCGCCTGCAGCTCTGGCTGGCGTTCGGCTTCCTCGCCGTCTGCCTGGTCAACACCGTGGGCCTGCTGCTGGCCAAGTGCCTGCGCCGTTCGCCCGAGATCGGCGTGCGGCGCGCGCTCGGCGCCCCGCGACGCCAGATCTTCGCGCAATTCCTCGTCGAGGCCGGCACCATCGGGCTGGCCGGCGGCGTGCTGGGGCTCGTATTTGCCGCCATCGGCGTCTGGCTGGTTCGCCACGGCACCACGCGCGGCGCGCAGTTCGTGAACCTCGACGCGACCGCATTGCTCATCACGTTCGCGCTGGCCATCGGGGCGAGCGTGCTCGCCGGCCTGCTGCCCGCCTGGAAGGCGTGCGAGGTATCGCCCGCGTCCCAACTCAAGTCGTCCTGAACCGGAGTCCGCCATGCTTCAGATTCGACCCATTCTCTCCACGCTGCGCCGCCACCGTACGGCGGCGCTGCTGATCGTCGTCGAGATCGCGCTGACCTGCGCGATCGTGTGCAACGCGGTCTTCCTGATCGCCAACCGCATCGAGCGGCTGAAGTACGGCAGCGGGCTGGCCGACGCCGAGCTCGTTCATCTGGGAACACGCAGCATTGGCAACAACAACAACGCCATCGCGGGCACGCGTGAGGATCTCGCGGCGCTGCGCGCGCTGCCCGGCGTGCGCAGCGCGGCGATCATGTCTAACGTTCCGTTCGGCCACCAGTCGCGCAACTCGGGTATCAGCCTGGTGCCCTCGCAGCCGACACCCACCATCGAGACGGCGATGTACTCGGGTGACGTCGGCCTCATCGGCACGCTGGGCCTGAAGATGGCGGGCGGCCGCGACTTCAACCCGGACGAGATCGTCGACGAGGACGACTTCCAGAAGGTCGACGACTATCACCTTGCCGGCGTCATCGTCACCCGCGCGGTGGCCGAGCGGCTGTTCCCAGGCAAGGAGGCGGTCGGCCAGGCGATCTACATCTTCGGCACGTCGCCGCTGCGCATCACAGGCGTCGTGGACCGCCTCACCAATGCGCACCCCGACCACGGCGATGCGCGCGACCTGTACTCGGTCATCTTGCCGATCCGTCCGACCTTCGACAGTGGCACCTACGTCCTGCGCGCCGATCCGGCGCAGCGCGACACGGTGCTGAAGGCGGCCGTGGCCGCACTGGAGCGCGTCAATCCGCACCGCGTGGCGCAGGAGCACGGCAGGTTCGAGGACCTGCGCGGCGACTACTACAAGACCGATCTCGCCATGGTGTGGCTGCTGGCCGGCGTCTGCGTGGCGCTGCTGGTGGTGACCGCGTTCGGCATCGTCGGCCTGGCCAGCTTCTGGGTCCAGCAACGCACGAAGATGATCGGCACGCGGCGCGCGCTCGGCGCCACGCGCGGCCAGATCCTGCGCTACTTCCAGACCGAGAACCTGCTGCTGACCAGCGCCGGCATCGCGCTGGGCATGCTGGGCGCGTTCGCGATCAACCAGTGGCTGATGACGCAGTACGAGCTGCCGCGGCTGCCGCTGCTGTACCTGCCGCTGGGCGCGCTGGTGCTGTGGGTGCTGGGCCAGGTGGCGGTGCTCGCGCCCGCGCGGCGCGCGGCCGCGCTGCCGCCCGCGCACGCGATGCGCGGGCTGGCCTGAGCCTGAGATCGAGCGGGCCACCATGCGGAAATCCCGAAGGAATCGGTCACAAGTTGGCGCCGCGGCCCCGGCACAATGGCGGGATGATGTCCCGAATCCACCTTCTTGCGCTCGTCGTGTCTGCCACCCTCGGCGGCTCGGCGCTTGCGGCCGACCCGCCGGCCGCGTTGTCGAACAGCCCGGAGGCCGACGCGTCGCTGTACGGCGAGTCGCTGACGCTGCCGCGGCAGGCCGCGGTCTGCGCCGACCGCATCGCCGACTACCTGCCGCGCTTCCAGCGTTTCTACGATGCCTGGCACAGCGAGAACGCGCAGCACATCGCCAATGGCGGCAGGTTCATCCACGAACAGGCGGCCAAGGGCGGCGTCGATGCCGACGCGGGCCTGGCCAAGCTGGCCGACGCGGACGTCGAGCGCCTGCGCAAGACCTCGCTCGAACTGCTCGCGCGCCATTGCCAGCTGATGCTGGACTCGATGGCGCCGCCCGCGACGAATTGATGCCGGCGCGCGTCCCCTGCCGGAGGGCGACATGCGCAGCGTCCTGATCATCGACGACAACCCGGGCGTCGGCGAGGCGCTCGCGCTCGCGCTGTCGCTGCGCGACATCCGCCCGCTGGTCGCGCTGAGTCCCGCGCAGGGCCTGGCGCTGCTGGAGCGCGAACGCGTGGACGTCGTGATCCAGGACATGAACTTCAGCGCCGACACCACGTCGGGCGAGGAGGGCGTCGCGTTGTTCCGGGCGATCCGCGCCCGCCACGTCGACGTGCCGGTGGTGCTGCTGACCGCGTGGACGCGGCTGGAGAACGCGGTCGAGCTGGTCAAGGCCGGCGCGGCCGACTACCTCGCCAAGCCCTGGGACGACGCCAAGCTGCTGGCCACGGTGGAGAACCTGCTGGAGCTGGCGGAAACCGGCGCCGAGGTGCGCCGCGTCCGCAAGGAGCGGCGCGCCCGCAAGGAGGCGCTGGCCGCGCGCTTCGCGCTCGGCGACCTCGTGTTCGAGGCCGACGCCACGCTGCGCACGCTGGAGCTGGCCTGCCAGGTGGCGCGCTCCGACGTGCCGCTGCTCGTCACCGGGCCGAACGGCAGCGGCAAGGAGCGCATCGCGGCCATCGTCCACGCGAACTCCGCCGTCGCGCGCGGGCCGTTCGTCGCGGTGAACTGCGGCGCGTTGCCGGGCGAGCTCATCGAGGCCGAGCTGTTCGGCGCCGAGAGCGGCGCCTACACCGGGGCGAACAGGGCGCGCGAAGGGCGCTTCGACGCGGCCGACGGCGGCACGCTGTTCCTCGACGAGATCGGCAACCTGCCGCTCGGCGGCCAGATGAAGCTGCTGCGGGTGCTCGACACCGGCAGCTTCCAGCGCCTGGGCTCCAACCAGACCCGCCACGTGAAGGTGCGCGTGCTGAGCGCCACCAACGCCGACCTGAAGGCCATGGTGCGCGACGGCAGCTTCCGCGAAGACCTGTACTACCGGCTCAACGTGATCGAGGTGCGCCTGCCGGCGCTGGCCGAGCGCTGCGACGACATCCTGCCGCTGGCCGAGCACTTCCTGGCCGGTCGCGCGACGCTGGGCGAGCCCGCGCGGGACGCGTTGCGCGCGCACGCGTGGCCGGGCAACGTGCGCGAGCTGAAGAACGTGATCGAGCGGGCGGCGCTGCTCGCCGGCGGGCAGGCGATCTCGGTCGAGCTGCTCGGCTTGCCCGCGGCGGCGCCGTCCACGCAAGGCGCGGCGCGCAGCCTCGACGAGCCCAGCCGCGCCGCCGTCGAGGCCGCGCTGGCGGCCGCCCATGGCGTCGTCAGCCGCGCCGCGCAGTCGCTGGGCATGTCGCGCCAGGCGCTCTATCGGCGCATGGAGCGCTACGCCCTGCCCCCCGAAGGCCACGGCCGCCCGTGATGCCGACCACGCTGCGTGCGCGCCTCGCGGCGATGCTGGCGCTCGCAGCATTGTCGGGCGTGATGGTGCATGCGGCGCTCACGCAGTGGCCGCTGCCGCAGGCGCTCGCGTGGATGCGGGCGGCGTTCGGACTGGGCGCCGGATGGACGGCGCCGGCCGCAGGCAGCGGCTGGGCGATCGCCTTGACCGCGCTCGTGGTGTTGCCGGCGTGCGTCTGGGCCGCGGGTGGGGTGCTGGCGCCGCTGGCACGGCTGCTGCGGGCGCTCGAGGGCGGCGTCCTGAGCTACCGCGACGGCGATTTCAGCCTGTCGCTGACGGCCAGCGGCCATGGCGAACTCGGCGACCTCGTGCGCCTGCACAACGAACTGGGCCAGGCCCTGCGCGATCAACGCCAGCACCTGGTGCAGCGCGAACTGCTGCTCGACACCGTGGTGCAGAACACGCCCGTCGCGCTGGTGCTGACCGACGCCGGCGGCCATGTGGCCTATGCCAACATCGCCGCGCGCCAGTTGCTGGGCGAGGGGCGCAGCCTGCAGGGCGTGGAGTTCGCGTCGCTGCTGGCCAGCGCGCCGGAGTCGCTGCGCGAGGCGCTGGCGGCCGGCGAGGATGCCTTGTTCGGCGTCGAACTCGACGGCAGCGAGGAGACCTTCCACATCTCGCAGCGCGGCTTTCGGCTGCAGGGCCGGCCGCATCGGCTGCACCTGCTGCGGCGCATGACGCGCGAGCTGTCGCGCCAGGAGGTGGCGAGCTGGAAGCGGCTGATCCGCGTCATCAGCCACGAATTGAACAACTCGCTGGCGCCGATCTCGTCGCTCGCGCACAGCGGCGCGGAGCTGGTGCGCCGGGGCGACGCGGCTCGCGCGATCGAGGTGCTGGCGTCGATCGGCGAGCGCGCGCGCCACCTGCACGGGTTCCTCGACGGCTACGCGCGTTTCGCCAAGCTGCCCGCGCCGCGTCCCGAAGCGGTGGACTGGCCGGCGTTCCTGGCCGGCCTGCAGGCGCACGGCACGTTCCGACTCGACGGGCCGGCACCGGTCGGCAACGCGCGCTTCGACCCGGTGCAGATGGAGCAGGCGCTGATCAACCTGCTGAAGAACGCCCACGAATCCGGCAGCGCGGCGGATGAGGTGACGCTCGCGTGCGCGGGCGCAGGGGGTCGCAACGAGTTGGTGCTGATCGTCTCGGATCGCGGACCCGGCATGAGCGAGGCCGTGCTCGAACAGGCCTTGCTGCCGTTCTATTCGACCAAACGCGCGGGCACCGGGCTGGGGCTGGCGCTCGCGCGCGAGATCGTCGAGGCCCACGGCGGGCGCATCGCCCTGGCGAATCGGCGCGGCGGCGGCCTGCGGGTGACGTTGACGCTGCCGCAGAGCTGATGCAGGCGGCTGTGGGCCGAAGGCCGGCCAGTGCCTGGTCGCGCTACGCGCGTTCGTGCGCGCAAGACGCTTCCGGCGACGGTTCGTCGCTCGAAATTGCAGTTGATGCGGGCTTGGTGGCGCCTCGTCGCAAGCCGGTTTTCGGGTGTCGGGCGGACTCCTAAAGTTCGTTCATCGGATCACGAAACGACATCCGAACCCCACCACCCCGACACCAGGAGCCCACCATGACCAAGATCACCACCCAAGCCGCCGCCCTCGCGCTTTCCGCCCTCATGACCCTGGCCGTTGTCGCCGGCATGAACGGCATCGCGACGAAGCAGTATGCGAAGGCGGACAGTCTGGCCATGGCGCCCTACGGCCAGACGCACGTTGCCGTGCAGCACGTCGTGGTCATCGGCCATCGCGCCAACGCCTGAGCCTTCACGCGCTTTTTCGCTCCTTCCAGGCCCCGCTTCGTGCGGGGCTTTTTTGTGGTTACTGCGTTTTGGTGCTTGTGCGGTTGCGTGCCGGCTTGGGCTGAGCAGGGTCGGTGGGGGACTCGGATTCGCTCCTGTCCCTTCTGGCCCTTCGGGCCATTCTCCCGCGCCCGCAGAACCCTTTCCCTTCAGGCCAATCGCGCGCGATGCCGCGCGATCTGCCGCACCGCCTCCACCGGCGCCGTGCCGCCGATGACCGTGCGCGCGCGCAGCGACCCTTGCAGCGTCAGCACTTCGTAGACGTCCTCGCCGATGCTGGCGTGGAAGCCCCGCAGCGCGTCCAGCGACAGCTCCGACAGATCCTTGCCCGAATCGATGCCGACCTTCACCGCATGCGCGACCACTTCGTGCGCGTCGCGGAACGGCACGCCCTTGCGCACCAGGTAGTCGGCCAGGTCGGTGGCGGTGGCGTAGCCGCGGCGGGCCGCGCGTTCCATCGCGTCGGGCTTGGCGGTGAGGCCGCCGCTGCGCGTGCCGGTGGCCGGGTCGACCTCGCCGCCCACCATCTCGGCCATGATGCGCAGGGTGTCCTTGACGGTGTCCACCGTGTCGAACAGCGGCTCCTTGTCTTCCTGGTTGTCCTTGTTGTAGGTCAGCGGCTGGCCCTTCATCAAGGTGATCAGGGCCATCAGGTGGCCGACCACGCGGCCGCTCTTGCCGCGCGCCAGTTCGGCGACGTCGGGGTTGCGCTTCTGCGGCATGATCGACGAGCCTGTGCAGTAGCGATCCGACAGGTCGACGTAGCCGAAGTTCTGGTTCATCCAGAGCACGATCTCCTCGGCCATGCGCGAGACGTGGATCATCACGATGGACGCGAACGACGAGAACTCGATGGCGAAGTCGCGGTCGCTGACGGCGTCCAGCGAGTTCTGGCAGACGCCGTCGAAGCCCAGCGTCGAGGCCACGCGTTCGCGGTCCAGCGGGTAGCTGGTGCCGGCCAGCGCCGCGGCGCCCAGCGGCAGGCGGTTGACGCGCTTGCGGACGTCGGCCAGGCGCTCGGCGTCGCGCGCGAACATCTCCACGTAGGCGAGCAGGTGGTGCGCGAAGCTGATCGGCTGGGCCACCTGCAGGTGGGTGTAGCCGGGCATCACGGTCTCGGTGTGCCGCTCGGCCACGGACAGGAGGGCGTTCTGCATCTCCACCAGCAGCACGGCGATCTCGTCGATCTCGCCGCGCAGCCACAGCCGCACGTCGGTGGCGACCTGGTCGTTGCGCGAGCGGCCGGTGTGCAGGCGCTTGCCGGCGTCGCCCACCAGTTGCGTGAGGCGGGCCTCGATGTTGAGGTGCACGTCTTCCAGCTCGAGCTTCCACTCGAACGCGCCGGACTCGATGTCGGCGCGGATCTGCTTCATGCCGCGGGCGATGTCGGCGTAGTCCTGCTCGCCGATCACCTTTTGCGCGGCCAGCATCTCGGCGTGCGCGAGGCTGCCGGCGATGTCGGCCTGCCACAGGCGCTTGTCGAATGCGACGCTGGCGGTGTAGCGCTTGACGAGCTCGCTCATCGGCTCCGAGAACAGGGCCGACCAGGCCTGGGATTTCTTGTCGAACTGGTTTCCGCTCATCACTTGTCTTGCGCCTGGCTGGGTGCTTTAGGGGATGACCCTGATTGTAGGCGGCGCAGGCCGCGCAGCCTTCGCGAGCGGGCGCCGCGGCTTGCCCGAAAGGCAGGCTCCTCCCCCACAATGCAGGCTCATGGACACCGTCACCGCCTCCACCACGCTGCTCGGCGAAGCCCCGGTGGCGAGCCTGCGCCGCAACACGGTGCCGATGCTGTGCGAGCCCGGCACGATCCTGCGCGCGCTGCTGGGCGTGCAGGTGGTCGTCAGCGCCGGGGCGGCGTTCGGCAGCGGCTCGGCGGCCGTCTGGCTGGCGCGCGCGGTCGCGGGCGCCGCCGTGGCGGTGCCGGCCACGCTGGCCTGGGTCGTGATCTGCTGCGGGGCCACGCGACTGTTGACGCCGCTGCCGACCTTCGGACGCCTGGCGTTCACCGCCGGCGTCGCCGCGCTGGCGTCGTGGGCGGCCTGCCTGCCGCTGCGCGTCCTGGGGCTGGACGCGGGCGACTCCACCAACGTGGCCGCGATCGTGGGCCTGGGCGCGTTGATGGGTGCCGCCGTCTACCACTGGCTCGAACTGCGCGTGCGCGCGACGCTGCCCGCCGCCACCGAGGCGGGCCTGATCGAGCTGCAATCGCGGGTCCAGCCGCATTTCCTGTTCAACACGCTCAATACCGCGATCGCGCTCGTGCGCGTGGATCCGACGCGCGCCGAGGAGGTGCTGGAAGACCTGGCCGAGCTGTTCCGTGCGGCGCTCGGCGCGCTGGAAGGCGACTCGACGCTGGGCGAGGAGATCCGCCTGGCGCGCCTGTACCTGGCCATCGAAGGCATGCGCTTCGGCAAGCGGCTGGACGTCGAATGGGACGTCGAGGACGCCGTCCTCGCGGCACGCGTGCCTCCGCTGCTGCTGCAGCCGCTGGTGGAGAACGCCGTGCGCCACGGCGTGGAGCCCAACGACGCGGGCGGGCGCGTGCAGATCCGCGCGCGGGTGCGCAGCGGGCGCGCGTGGGTGCAGGTGATCAACACGGTCGGCGGCGCGGCGACGCCGGGCCACGGCATCGGGCTGGTGAGTTCGCGCGAGCGGCTGCGCCTGATGCACGATTTCCGATCCGAATTCCAGGCCGGCCCGATCGACGGCGGACGCTTCCGCGTGCGCCTGGCCGTGCCGCTGTGAAGCGCCGGAAGATGACGTGGAGAACCCGTCCATGACCCGACTGAAAGTGCTGATCGTCGACGACGAGGATCTGGCGCGCCTGCGCATGCGCAGCCTGCTCGCCGATTGCGCCGCGCCGGCGGCCGACGTGGCCGGCGAGGCCGGCAGCGCCGCGGAGGCGCTGCATTGGCTCGCGGGCAACAGCGCCGACCTGGTGCTGCTGGACGTCAACATGCCCGGCCTCGACGGCCTGCAACTGGCCGAGCGCCTGCGCGCGTTGCCGGTGACCCCGAAGATCGTCTTCGTCACGGCGCACGCCCATCACGCGCTGAAGGCGTTCGAGATCGACGCCGTCGATTACCTGACCAAGCCCGTGCGCCGCGCCCGCCTGCAGGAGGCTCTGGTGCGCGTGGCGCAGCGACTCGACCGCGGCGTGCCGGCGACGCCGGCCGCGCCGCCCGCCACGCCGGCCGAACAACCGGTGCTGGTGGTGAGCGACCGCGGCCGCGTCCAGCGCCTGCCGGTGGCCGACATCCTGTACCTGAAGGCCGAACTGAAATACGTCACGCTGCGCACCGCGGCGCATGCCTATGTGCTGGACGACTCGCTGTCCGACCTCGAGCAGCGCCTGGGCGACACGATGCTGCGCATCCATCGCAACGCGCTGGTGGCCCGCACGGCGGTGACCAAGCTCGAACGCCGCGCACCGACCTCGCTCGACGGCGCCCCGCCTGCCGAGGCCGACGCCGAGGGCTGGGCGGTGCAGGTGGGCGCGACGCAGGAGTGGCTGGCGGTGTCGCGGCGCCAGTTGACGCAGGTGCGGGAGTTGCTGGCCGAGGATGGCGTCTAACCCGCGACGAGACCCACCACGAAGTCCAGCATCGCCCGCGTCTTGGCCGGCACATGGTGGCGTGACGGGTGGTACGCGTAGAGCGGGAAGCGTTCGTCCGACCAGTCGGGAAACAACGTGACGAGGCGCCTGCCGGCGAGCAGCGGATCCTCGGGCAGCGCGAACATCTGCGCGATGCCGTAGCCCGCCTCGCAGACGCTTTGCAGCGTGCCGGCGTCGTTGACCGTGAGCGCCCCGGGCGTGTCGACGACGATCTTCCTGCGGCCGCGGTGGAACTCCCACGGGAACGCGCGGCCGGTGGCCGGGTCGCGGAACTGGATGCAGCGGTGGTGGCCCGTCTCGAGTTCCTGCGGCTGCGCGGGACGGCCGAAGCGCTTCACGTAGCTCGGCGCGGCCACCGTGACCACGCGGCGATCCAGCAGCTTGCGTGCCACCAGCGACGAGGCCCGCGGGTGGCCGAAACGCAGCGCCAGGTCGAAGCCGTCGCCGACGAGGTCGCCCAGGTCGTCGCGCGTGCGCAGTTCGACCTCCAGATCCGGATGCCCGTCCAGGAACGTGCCGAGTGCCGGCCCGAGGATCAGGCGCGAGAAGAACGGATCGACGTTGACCCGCAGGCGTCCGCGGATCGCCGCGGCACCCGCGCGGGCATGGGTCGTCGCTTCCTGCAGCGCGCCCACCAGCGGCATCACCTGTTCGTAGAAGCGCCGGCCTTCCTCGGTGAGTCGCACCGAGCGGGTGGTGCGTTCGAACAGGCGGATGCCCAGCCGCGCCTCGAGTCGGGCCACGGAGCGGCTGACGCCCGATTGCGACATGTCCAGCGCCTCGCCGGCGCCGCCGAAGCTGCGCGCATCGACGACGGCAGCCATCACGTCCACGCCCTCGAGCAACTGTGCACTGAAACCGCCCATTGATGACTCCAGGGCATCAATCAAATGAGCTTCATGCTATCGCAATCGACGGTTCTCCGCAGAAGAATGCGTTCCAGCGCGGCGCCCTTGCGCGGCGGAATGGAGAAGCGGTCATGTTTGCGATCACGGGAATCACGGGTCAGGTCGGCGGTCAGCTCGCCAGGGAATTGTTGGCCGCGAAGCGGCCGGTGCGCGCCGTCGTGCGCGATGCGACGAAGGCCGCGGCCTGGGCGGCGCAGGGCTGCGAGGTCGCGCTCGCGTCGTTCGACGATGCGGCCGCCTTGACGGCGGCGTTCACCGGCGTCGAGGCGGTCTTCGTGCTGCTGCCGCCGACGTTCGATCCGACGCCCGGCTTCGCGGAGTCGCGTCGCAACATCGCCGCGTTGGCCACGGCGTTGCAGGCCGCGCGCGTGCCACGCGTCGTCTGCCTGTCGACGATCGGCGCGCAGGCGACCCAGGAGAACCTGCTGACCCAGCTGGGTCTGATGGAGCAGGCGCTGGGGGCGCTGCCGATGCCGATCGCGTTCCTGCGAGCCGCCTGGTTCGTGGAAAACGTCGCATGGGACATCGAAGCTGCCCGCGCGAGCGGCGTGATGCCCGCCTTCCTGCAGCCGGCCGACAAGCCGGTGCCGATGGTGGCGACGGCCGACGTCGCGCGCGCGGCCGCGAGCCTTCTCCAGGAGCACCGGGACGGCCACCGCATCGTCGAACTCGAGGGGCCGTCGCGCGTGACCCCTGACGAACTCGCGGCGGCGCTCGGACGATCGCTGGGCCGGGACGTGTCGGTCCGGGTCGTGCCGCGCGAGAGCTGGGAAGCCTTGTTCCGGTCGCAAGGCATGCGCCACCCGCTGCCACGCATGCGGATGCTGGACGGCTTCAACGAGGGCTGGATCGAGTTCGAGGGCGGCGCGGCGACGTCGATGAAGGGCGGCACGCCGGTGCAAGCCGTCGTCGATGCCCTCGTCGGTCGGCGTTCGGCCTGACCCCGAGCAGGTACAAGACGTATCGTGCGCGACTGCAGCAGCCTGCCTGCCCTGCAGGAACAGTGCGGCCGCTGTCGCGGGCGGCTGTGTCTGGCACACGGGGTCCCTGCACGGCTACCCTTGCACGGTCTTCACTGCGACCCCTCTTCATGACGATCGAACGACGCCTCCTCGCACTCGGGCTCGAGCTGCCCGACACCGCCGCGCCCGGCGCGCGCTACGCCGCCGTCGTCGTCCACCAGGGCGTCGCCTGGATCAGCGGCCAGTTGCCGCGCAACGGCTGCGTCGAATTCGATCTGGTCTTCGCGCTGTCCGACTGAGTCCTGGTGTCAGGCGGCTGGCGCGGCCGCTCCCAGCGCCACGATCTTGCGCACCGGCGTCGACAACACCAGCGACGTCGTGACCGCGCCGTAGGCTGCCAGCGCGTCCACCACGCGCTCCAGGTCGGACGGCGCCGCGATGGCGCAGCGCACGAAGAAGCAGTCCGCGCCGGTCACGCGGTCGGCCTGCAGCACCTCGGGCATCTTCTCGAACAGCGCGATGTACTTGCGGATGGCCGTGTGGTCGGTCTGCACGTGGATGATGGCCTCGAGGCCGACACCGATCGCGCGCAGGTTCACGCGCGCGCCGTAGCCCTCGATCACGCCGGCCTCCTCGAGCTTGCGCACGCGCTCGCTCATCGCCGGTTGGGACAGGCCGATGCGCTTGCCGAGCGCGGCCAGGCTCTGGCGCGCGTCGAGTTGCAGCGCCTCGAGGATCTGGCGGTCTTTCTTGTCGAGGTTCATGAGGAAGGGATTGCGCAGGCGCTTGTGCCGATGAGTCATTGTTTCGCGCCGCGTTTTTTCGATGCACGACTCTTTCGCTGGCGCGTGCGACGGCTTATCGTAGCGGACGCCGGCATCCGGTCCGGCGACCCGACAAGGAATGAAGATGCGACTGATCGGCATGCTCGACTCCCCCTATGTCCGCCGCGTGGCGATCGCGCTGCGGCTGCTGGAGATCCCGTTCGAGCACGACCCGCTGTCGGTGTTCAGCACGTTCGACCAGTTCAGCCGCATCAATCCGGTGGTCAAGGCACCGACGCTGGTGTGCGACGACGGCACCGTGCTGATGGACTCGGGCCTGATCATCGACTATCTCGAGGTCCTGGCTGGGCGCACGTTGTCGCCCACCGGGCTGGCGCAACGCACGCGCGCGTTGCGGGTCGTCGGTCTCGCAATGGCCGCCTGCGAGAAAGTGGTGCAGATCGTCTACGAACACCACCTGCGCCCCGCCGAGAAGCTGCATGCCCCGTGGCTGGAGCGCGTGCACAGGCAGTTGCTGGCGGCGTTGACGGCGCTCGACGCCGAACTGGCGCAGCATCCGCTGGCCGCGGACGAGAAGGGCCTGACGCAGGCCGGCCTGAGCGCCGCGATCGCGTGGCGCTTCATGCAGATCAAGCTGGCGGTGCCGATCGCCGACTCGGTCTGTCCGGCGCTGGCGGCGTATTCGGCGCGCGTGGAGGCCTTGCCGGCGTTCGTGGCGACGCCGCCGGTCGAGACGGCGAACGTGTCGACGCCGGGCTACCCGGCGCCCTGACGCGTCCTCACGCCGGCTCGAGCGCGTCCCGCTTGTCCTTTTCCAGGAACCCGGTGGCCGCGGCCGCCGGGGCGGGGCGGAAGCGCAGGAAGCCCTGGATCACGTCGCAGCCCCAGCCCTGCAGCACCGTCTCCTGCTCGATCGTCTCCACGCCTTCGGCGGTGACCGACAGCCCCAGCGTGTGGGCGAGCTCGATGACGGTGCGCACGATGGTGTCGTCCTGCTCGCTCGCGTTGAGCTGCATGATGAACGAGCGGTCGATCTTCAGCCGGTCGAGCGGAAAGCGGCGCAGGTAGGACAGGCTGGCGTAGCCGGTGCCGAAGTCGTCGATCGCCAGGTGCAGGCCCAGGTCGCGCAATGCGTGCAGCTGCGCGATGCTGGCCTCGGCGTCGTTCATCACGCTGCCTTCGGTGATCTCGAGCTCGATCTGGCGCGGATCGACGCCGGTGGTGCGCAGCGTCTCGCGCACGGTGGCGAGGAAGTCCGGATGGTTGAACTGGCGCGGCGAGATGTTGACGGCCACCAGCGGCTTGCCGGCACCCGTGTCGGCCCAGGTCCTGGCCTGGCGGCAGGCCTGCTCCAGCACCCAGGTGCCGATGCGCACGATCAGGCCGGTCTCCTCGGCGAGCGGGATGAACTGGGCGGGCGAGATCATCGTGTCGCCGTCGCGCCAGCGCAGCAGCGCCTCGAAGCCGCAGATGCGGCCGTCGGGCAGCCCGCGCTGGCCCTGGTAGTACAGCTCGAAGTCGCCGTGTTCCAGCGCCTTGAGCATGCGGCTTTCCATGCGCAGCTTGTCGCGCTGGCTCTCGCCGATGCGGGTGTCGTAGATCAGGAAGCTGTTGCCCGGATCGGCGTGCGCTTGCAGCTTGGCGAGCTCGGCCAGCCGCGCCACCTCCTCGGCCGAGCCGGCGTCCTTCGGATACTCGGATGCACCGACGCCGATCGACACGATCAGATCCTGGTTGCCGATCTCGAACGGCGCCTCCATCGTCGCCGTGAGCGCCTCCAGGATGGCCTGCAGGCGGCGCGGATCGTGGCCGAAGTGGAACAGCGCGCCGAAGGTGACGCCGTCGACGCGGTAGAGGCGGCCGTCGAAGCGGCGTACCACCGCGTCGAGCCGGGCGGCGATCTGGCACAGCAAGGCGTCGCCGAGCTGGTGGCCGACGCTGCCCACGATGAGGCCGAACTGCTTGACCGAGATCGACACGCTGCAGTAGCTGGCCGTGCCGGCGAGCTCGATCGCGCGGGTGTCGTTCTCCATCGCGCGGCGATTGAGCAGGCCCGTGACCTTGTCGTGCAGGCTGGCGTGCGCCAGCTTCTCGTTGATGACGGCCAGCTCGCGATTGGACTGGCGCGCGCGCAGGTACAGGCGCCACGCCGCCGCCACGCCGATGGCGAGCACCGCGGCCAGCATCAGCATCAGCGCGCGTTCGTTCGACCGGCGCGACAGCTCCACCGACTGCAGCGCGTTCTCGTGCTCCAGCTGCTCGACGTGGCGCTGGTGCTGCTCGAAGCTCGATTGCCGCTGCAGCGCCACCACGGTGTTGTTGCGGTCGCGCCGGGCGAGTTCGTCTTCCAGCAGCAGCGACTGGCGCAGCCGGACCAGCGCCTCGCGGGTCTCGCCGCTGCGCTCCAGCATGCCGATGTAGCGGTTCAGCTGGCTCAGCAGTTCGGGGTCGCGCTTCACGCGCTCCAGCGCGCGCAGGCCGGCGTCGGCCTCGTCCTTGCCGGCCTGGACGCGGCCCAGGCCGATGTCGGCCATGCCGAGGTTGATCAGCGCGTGCGCGGCGGTGTCGCCGTCGTGCTGCGATTCGGATTGCTGGCGTGCGCGTCTGGCGGCGTCGGCGGCCTTGGCCCAGTCGTGCACGTCCAGGTACAGACCCGCGAGCGACATCAGCGCGTCCTGCTCGCTGCTGAGCCATTCGGGCTGGCCGGCCAGCGAGTTCATCGTCTCGACGCTGGCGGCGGCGTCCGCCGAGGCCGCCTTCAACGCGCGCCCGATTTCCTGCTGCACTCGCACGGCCTGCACGCGTGCATGGGCGGCACGCGCCGGCTGGCCGGCGGCGACGGCGGCCAGCGATTCCATCACCCAGCCGGCCACCACCAGGCCGCGATCGGTGGAGCGGCCACCGAGCTCGCGCACCAGCGCCGCCTCGTGCAGCGCGGCGGCCGTGTCGCCCTTGACGATGTGCATCGGCGCCAGCGACACCCAGGCCTGGGCCTCGCGCCGCGGGTTGCCCGTCTCGCGGCCGGACCGGGCCGCTGCCTCGAACAGGCGGATGCCTTCGTCGAGCTGGCCGTTGTGCATGGCGAGGTCGCCGGCGGTCATCTCGACCCAGTAGTGGAGGTCGGGGCTGGGATCCTGACGCGCGTAGGGCAAGGCCTCCTCGATCCAGCCGAACGCGGCGCGCTCCTGGCCCGCGAACGACAGCAGCGAGGCCTTCAGGGCGTAGGCGGAAGCGATGGCCGCGGGATCATGGGTGCGCGCGCCGATGTCGGTGAGTTCTTCCACGGCGGCATCGGCCACGGCGGGCTTGTCGGTGGCGCCGTGCGCCCAGCCCCAGGCCGCCAGGAAGACGCGCAGGTCGTCGCCGCCGTTGGCGCGCGCCGACGCCTCGAGCGGGCGCAACTGGGTGATGGTCTCGTTCGGATCGTTGCCGTAGCGGGCCTCGATGTCGAACACCTGCCGGGCGATCGGCCCGGCGAGCGCCGACGGGTCGAACGCGAACGCGGCCAGCAGCGCCAGTGCGGAAGCGGCGCGGCGCAGGCGACCGCGAGCGGTCGGGCGCGCGTCCGCTGGCGCCAGGCGCCGCGCAATGACGATCAGGTCGGGTTTCGGGAGGGCCACATCGGCTTATCGACCTGAAGCCCGGCTGATTGAAGCGCGGCACGGCCCGGCGGGGGCCGGTCTTGCGTGACAAAAGTCCGCCTCGTGTCGCGGATGCGACTTCAGCCCGTGTTGCGAAGCCCCGCCGCGATGCCGTTGATCGACAGGTGGATGCCGCGCTGCACGCGCTC
>FTIR01002912.1_pt1 | contig 18654 bp, 19 predicted proteins | sample 1658041 | NCBI WGS metagenome assembly FTIR01 (sample SAMEA3914793, study PRJEB12502) | metagenome | biome: forest; material: soil | place: Canada | collected 2011-07-03 | depth 0.3 m | reverse complement strand
GCGATTGAACGTGGCTCGCTGGCTCGCTGGGCTGCTGCCGGTTTCTGGACAACCGTCCACGCGGACTGATCGTGCGAATGACGCTGCCGGCGTTGGCACTCGCCGGAGCGGCATCAACGCATCCGACTTCGATTGCGGATGCGTTCGAAGAAGTCGCGCGGTAGGACATGGCGATTCCCGGTCGCTAGCATCCGTCGGCCCTCGACCCCGAGATTCTGTCGGCTTCTGAGCAGAAAGCTGCCGCTCTCCCAGGCCGGTCAGATGCCTGTTCTCGCTGCGAAGCAGCCAGCAGATCGGCCCGATTTCGCATCACGCCCATCCCCAGCTCCGTTTTGCGGATGTCTCTCGTCGACATCTACTGAAGAGATTCACGCGCAGGCCGATGGCGGAGCTCAATTCATGTCTTCAGAGTTGATCCAGCGGCACCCTGGCCTTGCGATGGTGACTGCATCAAGCAAGGCTGTGGCGATCGCGTCCGCCGGATTGACGCGATATTTCTTCGGAAGGATGGGCGCCAGCAGCCGCAGTATGGCGATCATTGCGCCCTCCAACGGTCTGGCTTCGTTTCGCTTGCCGGCGATGAAGTTGGGCTTGCAGATCGTCAGGGACCGGAGTCCGATCTTCTGGATGTCCCGCTCCACTTCTCCCTTTGTCCTTCCGTAGAAGAAGCGCGAGTCTGCGGAGGCGCCCATGAAGGTCACGATCGCGAACGTCCCGATGCCTGCAGCGTGCGCCGCGTTGGCGAACGTGAGCGGCAGGTCGTAGTCGACGTGGCGGAACGCTTCCTTCGAGCCGGCCTTGGCGATGGTCGTGCCCAGCGCGCAGATGACGGCGTCGGGCTGGTATGTCGCCAGATGCGGCGCCAGGTCCTCCAGTCGCGACACCACGGGGTTCGCCAGCTTGGCGCGGGGCGCCAGCGGCGTCCGCGTCGGGGCGATCACTTCGGAAAAGGCGTCGCTGGCGAGCGCGAGCTTCATTGCCCGGTCTCCCACCAACCCTGTCGCGCCCAGAAGCAGCAATTTCATCTTCGAGATCTCCTGTCGGCTCAAGCGGGCTGCGCGCCTTGCGCCGCGTTCGATACGGCTTCCCACTTGTCCCAGTTGGCCAGGCGCGAGGCGTAGGCCGCGCGGAACTTCGCGATCGTCGTCGAGCCGAGCACCAGGCGAAGAGGAGGCTCCTTGGCGTCCACTGCTTCGAGGATCGCCGCGGCGGTCGCCGCCGGATCGCCGAAGTCACCCGGCTTGAACGACGAGCGAACGGCCTGGCGAACCGGATCGTAGGCCGCGATGGCCGGCGGCGACTTCACGCCCGCGCGAAACTCGGTCGAGAAGTGGCCGGGCTCGAGGATCGTGACCTTGATGCCTAACGACGCCACTTCGCCCGCGAGCGCCTCCGACATGGCTTCGATGACGAACTTGCTCGCGGTATAGCTTCCACCGGTCGGAAAGCCGACGACGCCGCCGATGCTCGACACCGTCAGCACATGGCCGCTGCCCTGCGCGCGCAGGATCGGCATCGCCGCCTGGACGACCGACAGCGTGCCGAACACGTTGGTCTCGAAGTTGGCCTTGACCTGCTCGTGCTCCAACTCCTCGATCGCGCCCATATAACCGTAGCCGGCATTGCACAGCACGACGTCGAGACGCTTGAAATGACCGTGGGCCTGGGCGACGGCTTCGAACACGGCGTCGCGATCGGCGACGTCGAGTTGCAGCACCAGCACCGCATCGCCGTAGGCTTCCGCCAGCTCGTGGAGCGCGCCCGGGTGCCGCGCGGTGGCGACGACCTTGTCGCCGCGTTTCAACGCGGCTTCCGCCCAGACACGGCCGAGCCCCCGTGACGCACCCGTGATGAACCAGACCTTTGACGACGACATCGTTGAACTCCTTGAAAAGTTGCACTCAGTGCGATACTTACACTTAGTGCGAATATCGCACCGGGTGTAAATTTGTCAAGCGGTCACCCGGCCGGCAGACTGAGGAACATGGTCAATTCAGAAAAATCCCCCACCGACTTGCGCGAGCGCAAGCGCCAGATCACGCTCGAACGCATCGCAGAAGCCGGCCTGAAGCTGTTCATCGAGAACGGATACGAGGCGACGACGCTCGATGCGATCGCGGCGGCTTCGGGCATCTCGCGACGGACTTTCTTCTACTACCTGAAGTCGAAGGAAGAGGTGCTGCTGGCGCACGAGAGCGGCAAGTTCCCCCAGTCGCTGCGGCCCACCTTCCTGAAGCAATCGCCAAAGCAGTCTCCGATCGAGGCGGCACGCAAGACGCTGTTGGCGCTGGCCTCGATGTACGAGACCAGGGAGTCGATCCTGGCGGACCGGATCCTGCGATCGATCGACGCGCTACGGCTGCGCAAGGAGGCGCTTCTCGTGCAGATGGAGGACGTGCTGGCTGAAGCGATGTACGAACTGTGGCCGGATCCGGCGCGGCGGTCCGAGTTGCGACTGGACGCGATGATCGCGATGGGCACGCTGCGTGTGGCCAAGGAGAACTGGCGACGGGAAGAGGCCGCGCGCCCCTTGATGCACTACATCGACGAAGCCTTCGATCTCCTCAAACGGCCATCGAAGCGATGATCGGTCATCCAGGCGCGAAGGGGTACGGGTTCGATTGGGATGACCTTCGGTACGTGCTGGCCGTCGCCCACCACGGCTCGGCCGGCGGGGCCGCGCGTGCGCTGGATGTCGCCCACGCCACCGTCTTGCGGCGCATCCAGTCGATCGAGCAGGACTTCGGGATGCGCATCTTCGAACGTCTTCCCACCGGACTCGTGGTGACCGAGAGCGGGCGCGTGCTGCTGGCCGCCGCCGAATCGATCGACAAGACGATCCTCCAGACGAAGCGCCTGCTCGCGGGCCGCACATCCGAGCTCGAAGGGCCGTTGCGCGTCACGGCGACGGACTCGTTGATGGACTCGCTCATGCCGTCGCTGCTCCAGAGTTTCCGGGCGCTCCATCCGGCCATCGTGGTCGAGATGCTCGTCACGAACAGCAAGCTCGACCTGGACGCGATGGATGCCGATGTCGCGTTGCGCGCGGCCGAACATCCGCCCGAATCGTGGGTGGGACGCCGGCTGGCCCGGATGAGCTTCGCCGTCTATGCGACGCCGTCCTTCATCGCTCGCCACCCAGGCGCCGCCTGGCAGGAGATGGACTGGCTGCTGCCCGAGTCCCCGCTCTCGGATGCCCCGATCGGACGATGGATCGCCCGGACGGTGGGCTCGCGCCGCGCCGTGTTCAAGGCCAACAGCTTCCTGACCTTGCGGCGCATGTGCGAGGCGGGACTGGGCGTCACCGCGCTTCCGTGCTTTCTCGGCACGCCGTCCGCATCGCTCCAGCGACTCGAACTTCTTCCGGACGAGACCTCCACGGATCTCTGGGTGCTGACCCACGAGGATCTGCGCAAGGCGCCACGCGTCCGGGCATTCCTGGATCACGCGGCGACATCCCTGCAGGCGCAGAGGCCGCTGTTCGAAGGCGCCAGCCCTTGACGTCGTCAGGGGAGCTTGTTCAACTCGACCTGGATCTTCAGCGTGACGTCGCCGCTCACGACCGGCAGGTACTGCGTCATGCCGAACGCTGTGCGGTCGACATGCGCGGTCGCCACGAAGCCGACCGCCGGCACCTTCAGGAACGGATTGACGATTCGATTGGTCAAGCGGGCGTCGAAGGTGACCGGCACCGTCTTGCCGTGCACGGTCAGGTCGCCGGCGATGGCGAAGTGCGTGGCGTCGACCTGCTTCACCGAGCGTGAGGCAAACGTGATCTTCGGGTACTTCGCCGCGTCGAACCAGTCCGGCCCGCGCAGCGCGGCGTCGCGCGTGGATTCGTAGGTGTCCACCGAAGCCGTATCGATCGACAGCGTGATCTGCGAGTGCTCGATGTCCTGGTCATCGAACCGGATCGTGCTTTCGAACTTCCGGAACACGCCGGGCGTCTGGGTCAACCCGAGGTGACCGACTTCGAAGCTCACGTTCGTGTGCGAGGGCTCGATCGCCCAGTCGGCGAGCGCGAGTCCCGGAACGAACGGGCAGAGAGCGAGAGGGGCGTATCGAAGCGTGAGGAGTTTCATTGCAATGGCGTTGCTGGAAGAAGCGCCCATGCTAGTTGCGCAACCCCGGCGGCGATACGCACGTTCGAGTCCACACCCCTCTGCAAAAACGATCAGCGCGCAGTTGCATGAGCCTCGATGGCGAGCGACGGCCGTGGTGTCTGTTTTGCAGCGGGTGCAGTCATTGCTGACTTGCTCGTAAAGGGCGGCTACCGCTGGCAAAGCTGTCGTCGGCGCTAACCCCACCAATATGAACGCTCTCGTGCACGGTACCAAGGGCCGTATCGCACCGACTTCGGCTTACCGCGACAGAGCCCTCGCGCGGGCATGGATCGAGAGAACCTCGGGGCATACGGCTCAAACTACGCAGGCAGTGCGGCTGCATCTTCCCGCCTGAAGTCCGCAGCAAGGAAATCGATGATGGCGCGCCCGGCAGCTCGGGTCGCGCGTCCCATTGGAAAATAAGCAAAAACCGGGATGTGAACCGTTTTCCACTGCGGCAGCAATTGGACCAGCGACCGATCCGCCAACTCGCGCCGGCAGGCCCACAAGGTCGTTGAGATGATGCCTATGCCGGCGGTGGCTGCGGCGACAGCGCCGCCGTTTTCGTTTGTCGAGAAATGCGGTGGCAGGTCAAGCACCACTTCCTCGCCGTCGCGCTCGAACGTCCATGCGCTCGGCACAGCGCCGGCCGGGCCGCCCACGATCCTGTGCGACGTGAGATCGCTCGGCTTCTCCGGTATGCCCCACCGTTCGAGATACGTCGGCGCGGCGAGGATGACGCGCGGAATCGTCGTCATGAGCTTCGCCGTCGCGCTGGAATCGATTTGACGTCCGAGACGGATGGCCACATCGACAGCGTCTCGCACCAGATCCTGGCGGCGATCCTCGAGCAAAAGGTGGATGTGGAGCAGAGGATGCTCGAAGGTGAAGGGCGCGAGCCGTGGAATCACTTCGCGCGTTCCGACCGTGGCTGGCATGCTCAGCCGAACCACGCCGCGCAGTTCGCTGCCTTCGCGGACGCTGTACTCGGCGTCATCCAATGCCGCGAGAATCGGCTCGATTCGAGCGAGGAACTCGCTGCCCGTCTCCGTCAGGACGACGGCGCGCGTCGTGCGGGTGAGCAGGCGCGTTCCGAGATCGGCCTCCAAGTCCGCGATGATCCGTGAGGCCTGCGGCTGCGACAGGCCGCATTCGCGCGCAGCTGCCGAAAAACTGCCCAGCCTCGCCACCCGCGAATAGAGCCTCAGGGCAAATATGTCCTTGAGCCGACTGGAATTGATCGTTGCCATGAGTCGCCCTGGTCTCCGGCGGCGCGCGAGCACCGCGATTGATTGATGCACGATGCGCATAAATATTAGCGCAAAGCATCGTCTACCGGGGAACCTCCGGGAAAGCTATCTTTATTGCGTGGCCGGCAGTTGCCGGTCAAGCGAATGGAGAAATGCAATGTCACAGCAAAGCAAAGGCACCGCGGTCGTCACCGGTGCGTCGACCGGAATCGGTGCCGTCTACGCCGACCGCCTCGCCCGCCAAGGGTTCGATCTCGTCATCGTGGCGCGGAATCACGCCAAGCTCGATGCGCTCGCAAGGCAGATCAACCGGGACACCGGGCGCAACGTCGAGGCCGTTGCCGCCGACCTGGCCGACCGCTCCGACCTTGCGCGCATCGAAACGCTGCTGCGAACCGACGCCAGCATCACCCTCCTGGTCAACAACGCCGGGGTGGGCGCGACGGCAACGCTGCTCGAAGCCGATATCGAGAAGATGGAGGCGCTGATCGACCTCAACGTGACCGCGCTGACGCGGCTCACCTACGCCGCGGTACGTGGCTTCGTTGCGCGCGGCGGCGGCACGATCGTCAACATCTCCTCGATCGTGGCGGTCGCACCCGAGTTGATGAACGGTGTCTATGGCGGCAGCAAGGCTTTCGTGCTCGCCTTCAGCCAGTCGCTGCGCCACGAACTCGCCGACAAGGGTGTCCGGGTGCAGGTGGTGCTGCCCGGAGCCACCGCGACCGACTTGTGGGCGCTGTCGGGAACCCCGATCCAGTATCTGCCGAAGGGGATCGTCATGGATACCGAGGCCATGGTCGACGCGTCACTGGCCGGTCTGGCCCTCGGCGAGTTCACGACCGTGCCGTCCCTGCCGAACATCGCCGACTGGGATGCCTACGAAGGCGCTCGCCGCGCCCTGATGCCCAACCTCTCCCGCGAGACGCCCGCCGAACGCTACGCCCCGATGTCGAAGGGCTCCGCCTGATTGGAGCAAACGGCCAGGCGACTGGCCTCGTATGGCCGCGGCGGACCGGTCAGGAACTCAATTCGTCGATGGAGACCCCCGATGGTCGCGTACAAATCTTCGGCCGACGTGCCGATCGACCGCAGACGGCTGGTCGTCGGCGTGTTCAATGCAGCACTGCTCGCCGGCGCGGGCCTGGCAGGCGCTGGCACAAAGGCTCAATTTGCTCCGAACACCGCTAGTCACAGGACAGGAAGGATGCCCGAAGCAATGAGTCTCAATGGGGTCCGCTTCATCGATGTCGATGGCCTGAAGCTCCGCTACTTGCGGAGCGAGGGCGAAGGGGGCATTCCGGTGCTTCTCACCAGCCCGTGGCCTGAAAGCCTGTTTGCGTTCCGGCACGTCTGGCCGGTGCTGAGTGCCGAGGCGCCGCTCGTCGCTCTGGACCTGCCCGGGTTCGGGCATTCGGAAGGTCGACCGGCACTCATGTCGCCAAAGGCGATGGGTGCATTCCTGCCGAAGATTCTGGCCGCGCTCGGCGTCGAGCGAGTCCACGCCGTCGGTCCGGATGTCGGAACGTCCGCGCTCCTGTTCGCCGCCGGTTGGTACCCCAAGCTGTTCGAGAGCCTTGTCGTCGGCAGTGGCGCCACCGACGCATCGCTGACAACGGGCGGTCTCAGGAACATCATCGACGCGCCTTCGACGAAGGCCTTTGAAGGCGGTAGCGGCGAGGACTTCGCCAGCGGCTCGATCAACCGGATGATGGCGGGCAGGCCCGATCCGGATGTGCTCAATGACTATAAGGCCGGCTCAACAGGTCGGCGCTTCATCGACGCGATGGCGTATGTGCGGAACTATCCTGGCGATCTGGCCGAGCTACACGCGCGGCTTCCCAGCATCCGCACTCCGGTACTGAGCATCTGGGGGGCACACGACCCGATTGTTCCTGCATCGAACGCCGATGCGCTCGACAAGAAGCTGCCGAGGACGCGCTCCGTACTGCTCGATAGCGGCCACTTCGTCTGGGAAGACCAGGCTGAGCAATATGCGGCGGCTGTCCGGGACTGGATTCGGGGCGGGTATCGGGACGCCTGATCGTCTCGACTAACTAAATGTTCTTCAACCGTCGGCGGAAGCCGGGCGGAAGTCTTGATATCCATCAACTAGGAAACGACCATGAGAATGAAACAAGCCTTGAGCAGCCTCTTCGCCGCCCTCGCTGCCACGATCGGACTGTCGACGGCGACCTTCGCAGCCGCGCCGCAGCACAATGATCAGGCCCCGGGGTATTTCCGGGTCAAGGTGGGGACGCTCGAAGTCACCTCGCTGTTCGACGGTGGCGGCGCATTCCAGACCGATTGGCTGAAAGGAAAGCCAGCAGCGCTGGAGAAGATCGGCGACGCCGTGAAGGCCGACCCGCATTTCCTCGACGGCAACGAGAACGCTTTCCTAGTCAATACTGGCAAGAAGCTGATCCTAGTCGACGCCGGGGCGGGTACCTGGTTCGGCGAGGGGGCGTTCGGTCGCATGGGAAAGAGCCTGCGCGAGGCAGGCTACCTGCCCAGTCAGGTCGACATGGTGCTGGTCACGCATCTGCATTCCGACCACATCGGCGGCCTGACCTCGAAGGGCGGCGAACGCATGTTCCCGAATGCCACCGTCTACGTCGCCAAGAGCGAGAGCGATTTCTGGCTCTCCAAGGAGATCGCCGCCAAGGCGCCGGCAGAGGCCAGGCCGTTCTTCGATGCGGCGCAGACGATTGCCGCGCCCTATGTCAAGGCCGGCAAGTGGCACACCTTCGAGGCGACCGACAAGATCGCTGACGGACTGACGATCGTGCCGCTTCCGGGACACACGCCCGGACATTCGGGCTTCCAGTTCGAGTCCGCCGGTCAGAGGATCTTCTTCTGGGGCGACACGGTCCACAGCCTCGGTGCCCAACTCCCATTCCCGGAAGTCACCGCCGTCTTCGACCTCGATGCCGAAGCCGCCGCGGCGTCGCGAGCGAAGGAGCTCGACGCCATCGCTGGTACGGGACTCCTCGTCGCAGGACCGCACAACACCTTTCCGGGCTTCGGTCGTGTCTCCAAAGTCGAAGGTACGTACCGGTGGGCCCCGGTCTCGTATTCGAATCGCTGGGAAGAACGATAGCAGTCGCCGATTCCTCTGCTTTGCATACCGCGAGATCGGCTTACAGCGTTCTCCAAACGGTCGAGCATAGGAGAACGTTGATTTTGATTGGCCCACGGTTGGATAGCAGATGCCGTACGACGCGAGAGTGTTCGCCGACTCTGGGCGCAGTGGGGCCTTGGCAGCGCCTTCAAGGCTGCCAGGATCAAGCACCGCGGCTGGCCGGAAGCAGTTCGGAGGGTTGTTGTTGACGGGCTCATCTGTCCCCGCTATCCTGAGTTATTCAACTGACTTACGCTTAGACATGGCCCGGACGGATGGCGATAAACGATCGAGACTAGTCAACGCGGCAATGGGCTTGGCTTACCGGAACGGGTTCGGCGCGACTTCGCTTGCCGAGATCGCCCGCGAAGCCGAGGTTCCTCTGGGCAACGTCTTTTATTACCTCAAGACCAAGGACGAGATCGGTGAAGCGATCGTCGAGCAGAGGCTAGAGCAACTGTCCGCACAGCGGCAGCGATGGGCCGAAGCTGGGTCGCCCAAGGATCGGCTTTGCGCCTGCGTCCAAGGCGTGCTCGCGAACAAGGACTACTTGGCACAGAGTGGCTGCGCAGTCGGGACGTTTTGTTCCGAGGTCCACAAGGCCGGCGGCCCGGTCGCCACCAAAGCGACCGAGATCTTCGCTCAGCACCTGGCCTGGATCGAGAGCCAGTTTTGGGCACTCGGGAAGGGGAGCGACTCCAAAGGCCTTGCCGTGCATCTTCTCTCCGCCCTGCAAGGCGTTTCCGTCCTGGCTCATGCCTTTCATGACTCTGGTCTTGTGGTCATGGAAACCGACCGCCTCAAGAGTTGGATTCAAAGCTTGTGAGGTAAGAACGGGTCGAATCCACAGGCCCACGCTACTGTGGTCTGAAGCAAATCGAGTGGAGGCATGTACTAGTTAGTTAGGCAACTGACACACACTCGAATTTATTGCATTGATATCGCAACAGGCCCGAGCTGGGCAGAACGGAGTTCTATGAAAATTATTTTGATTGGCGCAAACGGAAAGATCGGCGAACTGATTCAAAAAGCAATGGACGGTGCTGGTCATGAGATAGTCAAGGTCGGGCACAAGTCCGGCGATTTTCAAGTCGAGATCGAAAACCGCGAAAGTGTCAGGAAGCTATACCAAGCCGTCGGCTCTTTTGATGCTGTGGCAATTGCCGCAGGCCAAGTCGCATTTGCTCCGCTTTCGGAACTCACCGCTGAAAAGTGGCAGTTCTCGTTGGCAAGCAAGCTCATGGGGCAGATCAATCTAGTCCAGGAAGCAATCCCGTTCATCAACGAAAAGGGATCATTCACTCTGGTTTCTGGCATTCTTAATGATGACCCGATATTTGCTGGCGCCGCCGGTTCAACCGTCTCGGGCGCGTTGGAAGCTTTTGTTCGAGCTGCCGCAATTGAGCTTCCTAAGGGACTGCGTATCAATGTGGTGAGTCCCACGATGCTAAAAGAATCCGAATCTCAATTTGCCCAGTTCTTCGTCGGCATGATTCCGGTCGAAGGATGGAAAGTTGGACAAGCCTACAAACGCGCCATCTTGGGTGCACAAACCGGCCGAGTTTACAAAGTTGATTGAGATTACTCAGCTTTTTCGAAAGCCGACCATCAACCCTCTAGCCGTCCACACGTCAACGAGGAGCGCGATTTTTTAAAATCGTCACATAACTCAGCAGGTATCCAACCATGAAACTCACGAGCAATACAATTTTGATCACCGGTGGCGCCAGCGGCATTGGCTACGAACTCACCAAACAACTCACGGCGCTCGGTAACAAAATTCTTATCACAGGCCGCGATCAAGCAAAGTTGGATCGTGTGAAAGCGGTCTTTCCAAAAATCCATACCTTTCGAAGCGACGTTGCTGATCCGAAAGCGATCGCTACTCTTTACGAAGAGGTCACCAAACAATTCCCTGAGCTCAACATTTTGATCAATAACGCTGGCATCATGCGTAAGATCAATGTCCACGATCAAGCCGGCAGCCTTGACGACATCACTCGAGAGATCGAAATAAATCTGAATGGTCCGATTCGAATGGTGAAGCAATTCTTGCCACATTTGAAAAGCAAATTAGAGGCTGCAATCATGAACGTTTCATCGGGATTGGCATTTGTTCCATTGCCGATTTCACCGGTGTATTGTGCCACCAAGGCCGGTCTGCATTCATTCACCGAATCTCTTCGTGTGCAACTGAAAAACACCAAAGTGAGGGTATTTGAGCTAGCCCCACCGGCGACACAAACAGAACTCTTGGGTCACTTTAGTTCCGAAGACCTGAAAGGCACTTCTGTCATGACGGTGGAAGACATGGTTAAAGTCGCCGTCAGAGGAATGCAATCCGATCAACTAGAAATCCGACCGGGTCAGGCGAATCAGCTAAAAATAATGAGTCGTGTGGCGCCTGGATTTATCCTAAAACAAATGAGCCGATCGGTCGATGAGATGTTGTGGACGAAGAACTGATTCGACGCAGCCGAAGTTTGTTTGTGTCCGACCTCGCTGGCATGATTCAGGTCAAGGGAAGGGAAGTCGGCCAAGCTACGACCGACCATCTTTTGATCAGCAACTGAACATCTGGAGATAGCCATGAGCCAAACACCCGAGGCTAAAAACAAGGCCCTGGTCCTCGAGGCATTCGATGTCTTGTTCAACCAGCGCGACTACGCGAAAGCGGCACGTTACTGGTCGCCGAACTACGTCCAGCACAGTGCGCACATCGCGCCGGGACGTGACGGCCTCTTCAACCTGATCAGGAGCCTGCCGCCGTCCCTGCGCTATGAGCCGGGCCTCATCATGGCCGAGGGCGACCGCGTGATGATCCATGGTCGCTTCTGGGGCGAACACCGGCCGGTGAACTGGATCGGTGTCGACATTCTGCGCATCGCTGACGGCGTCTTGGCAGAACACTGGGATGTTCTGCAGGACGAAGCGACTCGAGCAGAGTCCAAAAGCGGGCTGCCCATGTTCGGTGACACATTCACTGCGTGACCCCCGGGTCACCAGGCGAGTTCCATGAAGACGAGTAGTCAGTGAACGAGAACGCCGCGGTGCTCAGCCGCGGCACTCGACTCTGACGGCATTGGAGGCGCTGCCAAAGTCCCATCGCGCAGAGTCGATGAACACCTGCCCTTCGGGTGCGTGAATTCACAGACGCCGCCCGATCACATGTGGGGGGCATGCGTGTAGCTCCGGCAGGCTTGAGAGAGCGGGCTGCGTGTTCGAACTGGCAGATGGACCGTGTCTCAAAGGTGTCATTGAACGGTGCTGACCATGTGGACGACTGCAAAGCGCCGCCTTGGATCGGTCCAAACATGCGCGACTCTCATGTTCGATCGCTTCGCCAGCGACTCCACCTCGTCGAGCGCGTATTTGTGACTGTATTCGACCAACATTTTCTCGCACCTGGAGAACTTGAAGGTGGCTCCCGCGAGTTGGACGGCCTGGTTAGTGATGCTCACGAGATTCGTCTCGATGCGCCCGGACTCCGTGTCATAGCGCGCTTCGTGTTTGAACGCCGAGGTGTCGAAATTCGTCCCGGCGACGCGGTTCAAGTGGGTGAGCATGTTCAGCGTGAATGCAGCCGTCACGCCGGCGCGATCGTTGTAGGCTGCCTCAAGCTCCGACACGTCTTTCTTCAGGTCGATGCCGATGAGTGCCCCTCCGCCCATGCCCACGGCGACCCGGATATTGCGCAGGATCTGAAGCGCCTCGTCCTGATCAGAATTCCCGAGCGTCGAGCCGGGAAAGTAGACGACTGTACGACGAGGGGGCGTCTGCGAATTCGGTAGGACAAGCGGCTGGGTGAAGTCTCCTGCGAGCGGGATCACGCTGAGCTCGGGCATCTCTTGGCCCAGCTTCCAGACGCTTTCAGCCAGCGCAGTCTTGGAGATCTCGACAGGAATGTAGGCGGCCGGAAACTTCAAGTTCTGCAACAGAAGGCGCGTCTTGACCCCGCTGCCACTGCCGAATTCAACCAACCTGACGCGTTCACCGACGGCCCGGCCAATGGCGGGGCCGTGCGTGCGCATGATGTCGATTTCCGTTCGCGTGAGGTAGTACTCAGGTTGCTCGCAAATCGCCTCGAACAGCTCTGAACCCCGGGCGTCGTAGAAGAACTTGGACGACAGACGCTTGGGCCTCGCCGACAGTCCCGCGAGCACCTCGTTGCGGATGGATAGTTCCTCCAGATCCTGGAGGGTCGCAGTGCTCTGGTGGCCGGAGGTCACTTGGTCTTTCTCGTGGTTTGAAACATGGCGATCGAGAATCGATCGATTGCCGACGAGGTCGTTGACGAGGAGCGCGGGCCGGGTAGTTGGACCGTTCGCCCCTCTCACCGCGGACCTGGTTTCTTTGGACGGCGCGACAGCCGCCATCGACGTCGAGACTGCGAGCCGAGATGGGAGCGCGCCTTCCCCACGCAGCTCAGGTCGCCGACATGCCACCGTCCACCTCGAACACCGTGCCGGAGATGTACGAGGCTTCCGGCGAGGAAATGAAGACGATGGCGTCCGCGAGTTCCGTGGGGGTGGCGCGGCGACGCAACGGCACCGTCGCCACCAGTGCCGCATCGACTTCCTTGGTGCCCGTGAAGCGATCGAGCATCGCCGTGTCGGTCGGGCCAGGGGCCACCGCGTTCACGCGAATGCCAGAATTGCCTTGCTCGAGCGCAACCGACTTGGTCAGTCCCTCGACGGCGAACTTGCTGCTGACGTATGCCGTTGCGAACGCGGCCGCCTTGTGGCCGTAGGTCGAAGTGATGTTGACGATGCTGCCGGTCTTCTGACCCGCCATCACGCGCAGTTCGTGCTTCATGCTGAGGAACACGCCGACGACGTTCGCGTCGTGGACGTTCCGGAAGTTTTCCTCGGTCGCTTCCTGGATCGGCCCCAACTGGCCTTCGACGGCCGCGTTGTTGACGGCGACGTCGAGGCGGCCGAAGCGCGCGACGGCCTTGTCGGTCAACGCGCGGAGATCGTCTTCCTTGCGGACGTCGGCGCGGACGAACTCCGCTTCGGTGCCGAGGGCACGCAACTCGCTGACGAGGGCTTGACCCTTGTCGTCATGGCGACCGGAGACGACAAGCTTGGCGCCCTTCTTGGCGAACGCGAGGGCGGTAGCGCGGCCGATGCCGGTGAGGGCGCCGGTGATGAGAACAACTTGGTGTGCCATTTCAATCTTTCGGTGGGAGCGGGGAAGTCCGCGCAGCGAAGATTAAGGTGTACGTCCATCTTATGTTTGGATAAAGACGTACGACCATCTCAAAAACAGGGGTGCAACCAGTTGCTTGACAAGAAAAAGGTGTACGTCTACCTTGACTGCATGTCGAAGATCCGGAACAAGGACAAGCTATTGGCGAACGGCCTTCGTGTCATCCACGAACAAGGCCTCGCGGGCGCAAGCGTCCGAGATATCGCCACAGCGGCCGGTGTGCCTCTGGGCTCATTCACGAACTACTTCTCGTCCAAGACGGCGTTCGGGCTCGAAATCATCGACAGGTACCGCGAAGTCAGCGAAGCCATGCTCGACGCGACGCTGCGCAACGAGGCGCTGCCTCCGCTGCAAAGGCTCAGGGACTTCATCGATGCTTCGCGAGACATCCTCGACCAGGACAACATGGAGAACGGCTGCCTGTGCGGAAACATCGGCGCCGAAATCAACTCGCATACGGAAGAGGTTCGACGCAAGATCGTCGACGTCTTCGGCGTGGACCGACATGCGGTCACCGCATGCCTGAAGGCCGCCGTAGCGCATGGCGAACTATCCGACCGGATCGACATCGACGATCTCGCAGGCTTCATCGTGTCTTCGCTGCAGGGCGCCTTCCTGGTCGCGAAGGTCGAACGTAGCCCGGACCCGGTCAATCGCTTCAAGCGAGTACTTTTCTCGATGATGCTGGCGCCGTGGATCAAAGCCGCGACGGCCTAATGTTCAGGGCATTGCCGCGTCCAACGCCAGAGCGCGCGGTGGCGTTTGAAAACGCGATCTGCCGCGTGCCTCTACTGACGCTAGCTTGACTACATGGTTGCCGCCCAGGGTGCCACTGTGAGAAGGCCGCTGATTGCAATAGCTGTTCCTCTCGTCGTACGAGGCTGAACGGCGTGCGACGCAGTCGGTGCAAGCACCGAATGACAGCTTAGCTTGCAACAGCCGCCCTCTGTGATTCAGGTGGCGGTGGCTGCAGTCGCTGCATAGCGGTCATCCGATCTTGGCGAAGATGAGCGACGGTCGACCTCGTCTATCCCATTGATCGGAGAAGTTGCCGAAAGAGCGCGAGCTTCGTGGCGATCAGATCCAGAGTTAGATGGCGGTTAGTAGCTGCCTGAAACTGCGAAGTTGGGATCCGCGTCCAAACTGAAAGTCAAGACAGCGAATGCAGATCTCGAGTTCGATAGGCCCGGGAGACTTCCAAAGGAGAAGGCCATAATGGAAGGCGAACCGAAGAAGGAATAGCAGCTGGACGCGTCCAGCTGCAAGTCAGTAGCAACGTCAAACACCGAGCACGAACGCTTGCGGCGAGCCCGGCAAGAGGTCGGTTGCCGGCTTCACCGATGCGGCCTTCTCGTCGACGAGCTTCTTGAACAGGCCGAGCATCTGGAGAACGCAGATTTTGTTGACCGAAACCGTACGGGCTACGAAATCCGAAACCGTTTCGCCAGATAGCTGGGTAGCAAGCGTCGTTGCCCTCCATTGCGTGTGCAGTTCCTTAAACGGCCCGAACGTCAACAGCTTTTGCTCAGTGTCATTGTCGTCGAAGCTGAATTCGCTCGAGCTGTGCGCGACGTCGTTTCGCATCTTGCGCAGCCGGTCGAGGTCATCGTAGAGAACCTTGTCGATGAACCCGAACGCGTAAGCCATTTTGAACTTGGCCGAGTAGGTCCCAAGCGGCCCGGAGAAGTCGAAGAGGTCTTTCGTCAGTTGCTTGTTCAGTCGGTCGTCGAAGACCTTGAGGAACACGGCTTCGAGAGCGTTCTCTATGTCGTTGGCGATGATCAAAACGACGGCTCGATCAGATTCGGCGATCAGATTTACGCCGTCGTGGAACGACTTGTAGAGCTGCGGACCGATGCCTAAACGAGGGGTGACTTTCATCTTCCAAGCATAGCGCGCGACCTCGCAAAAGTCACCGTCCCAACAACAACACGTGGGTAGTGAAGCGTCTGCTAGCAAGGTCAATTACAAGAGAGATCATCGAGTCAGTAGAAATGTTTCTCCATGACGAGCTGAGCCAGGAATCGTTGGCCGCTAGGGCTAGTCCAGAAGTTGTGGAATGATGAGTCCTTCACGAAGAACTCGTGGCCACCCGGGATGTGGTTTGGCGCCCAAGTGACGAGCAGATCGTCGGGGATGACGTAGAGCACGCGAAGGAAGCGTACTGGGACTGCGACGTCACCGGGATTACTGGACAAAGTGCCGAAGGATTCCCATGCGGTGCTGCTGGTTTTGATGAGCTTTGAATCAAACCACGCCTTCTTGAACTGCAGGACGCGCGCCGCATTAGTCGCCATGTACCGGGAACGCTTGTCGTGCAGGTTTTGTGGGCTGGCGCAAACCTCGACTGCGATCAGATCGGCCCACTCACCGCTGTCACCGATATAGGCAAAGGCGCCATCAGGCTGGGTCTTGTGGGCGGTACATCCCACATGCCGCAACTGAGGCCCACTCTTGGAGGGGCGCACCTTGATCCAGTAACCCGGACGGAACTGGCCAGTGAATTTCTGCGTGCGGCTCGGCCACGTGTCCAAGATCTTGTTCGCGGTTGATAGATCCATATCGAGTATTTGTGTTGAGCCGGCTACATGATATGCGCTGCTTCAGCGCTCCTTTTCTGACTGGGAGACCCGGCAAACATACGGGGCTTGACAGACACCTTTCACAGGGCGGTACATGCATGACGGCGTTCTTCAACGTGGTTGCGCGCGCTATTGATCCCGTAGTAGGCGTAGGCGACTCCTCACACGCCGAAACAAGGCTGAGATGACGGAAAACACTCTGCGGCGGCCGAATCTTGACGTCGATGTCGCCGGTGTGGATTGTCTCAGCGCCGTGCTGGGTGAATCCGTCGGCCCGCCCTTGTTCGCGTTGTCTCCGGTCATGGCTTCCACCGTCCGCACCAAAGTCGATCCCAATGCGAGCGCCTCGTGAACAGGCAGCAAGAATGCGCGCCAGTTCAGGCCGGGATGGCGCAATACCAGCGTCACGCCCTTCGCGTGAGCGGCAAACTGGGAGTGCGTTCGCCAAGCTGGGTCTTCAACCGCGGTCAGCTTCGTGCCCTCAGATAAATCAAGGGGCACGCTCTCATGGAGACCGCTCCGGATCATGCTTAGAGCTTCGATGAGCCGGTCGAGCTCCATTGCGCTGGCCGAAATCTGGACGTGCCCGCTTGGGCCTTCGATCTCGATAGACGCAATGCTTCGATCCTCCTCCAAGGTGAAAGCGATTCGATGTTCAGCCATTCTCATGCCTTCTTCTGGTGGAGCAATGGATCGATATGTCGGGACTAAGTGGCTGCTTCGAAATGGGCCCGAGGGCCCGCCGATCCAAGCGAACGCCGCGCCTTCACGAGAAGTCGTAATAGCCATCAGCGCACGGCCTTTCTCGTCGCGCATGACGGACACAGCCTTGTCTGTGCTCAATGGCGCACAACCGAATCCGACGTGGACGTCACGCCCCAACTTTGTCTTGACGTTCAGGACGAATTCGAGCGGCGAGCCAGAGAAACGTCGGACGTGGCTCTCCTTGCCAAAGCCGGTGATCACGCAGCCTGCGTGTCCTTGCAGCCAGTAAATAGAAATGCCATCATGCTCGGCCAGTTCGTAGACAGATACCCCAAAGCCCCCCCGCTCTGCTGTCCCATGCTCGATTACGTCTCCAGGCACAAGAGACATACAGCCCGGATCGGTTACTGAATGGGTGTAGCCGCAACGTCGCGCCTCAATCCCGTCGATCAGGTATGGCACGACCACCCCTCCAACGGCGCGGTCGTCAGTGTGCGAAAACAACTTCTGCATGGCCTGGATAGCGCCAGCCATCCCGGGCGGAACGGAACCCGACGGACCTTCGGAATAGTGCATCCAAAGCGAGATCGCCGCTGGAGGCGGATCTGCCTCGCTCGCGTGGCGTATTGCTTGCAGCCGTGCGAACGCATTCGTGTCGCCGATGTGTAGGACGTTCAAGTGCTCAACCCGCGCCGCAGCTATTCGCACCAAGTGCGGCTGCGTACCTGCGAACCAGCCATAGGCGATCGAGACCTGAGACGCTGCATTGCGTCCCTGATAGTCCACGATCCATCGAACCGCCTCCTCCCCCTGCGCCACTTGGCGAAGCCCGTCGAGAATCTCGGTTCCGCTCTGCTCGTCGTCAGCGAATCCTGCCAATGCGGCTGCGCCGATGCGTACGATCTTCAAGTGGTCTACGCGTTCGCGCGGGCCGAGCAGCTCACCAGTGATGGCGGTATCGGCAATCATCCATATTTTCGCGTCTTCGATTGCTGCGAGAAGTAGGGTCATCTGCGCAGGATGCCACGGCCCGACCAACTTGTGGCGCCGAGAAGGCAGTGGGGCGGCGCGCATAGACGGGCCCGTGGTCAGACCGACCGACCGACCGCCAATGCTGGCTCAGCCTCCGCTCTCGCGGCAGCACCACCAGCTCTCGGTCGACTGCTTTGCAGCGGAAGGCGACCTTGACGTCGGCTCACCGGTCGACTGCTGTCCCGGCCAAACCGGCCACCGGCGGCAGACGCCCGTAGATATCCAATCTCGCTGATTGACCCGGTGATTCCTTCAGGCGCAGCCGGCATCCTGTGCTCCCCATACGCTGCCATCCCCGTCGTGATGCGCAGGCAGCGACCGCGTGCCCTGCCCCGATCGCCACGGCCAGTTCGGTTTTGAATGAACAAAATTCGGGATTCAATGAGAACCGACATCGGGATTCCTGAGAACCGACAACCGACAGCAAGACACCACCCCTTGAAACGTCACACACGGTCCCTATAATGCTTGCTAGCACTCAACAGACGCGAGTGCTAGCGATGGTGGCGTGGGCCGCCGGAGCACTTGCCCAAATCTCTGCGAGCGAGCACTCACTGATGAGTTGACCCGCCGCGAGTCTTACTGCGATTGCATTGAAGGAGATGAAATGAAGCTTCGTCCGTTGCACGACCGTGTTGTCGTCAAGCGCC
>FTIR01000725.1_pt11 | contig 18776 bp, 21 predicted proteins | sample 1658041 | NCBI WGS metagenome assembly FTIR01 (sample SAMEA3914793, study PRJEB12502) | metagenome | biome: forest; material: soil | place: Canada | collected 2011-07-03 | depth 0.3 m | reverse complement strand
GAAGGTTAACTTGCAAGTTTGGCTGATGATCTGTAGACTGCACACATGCCGTCTCGCCGTCAGCCGAACCCGAGTGCCCTCGAGGCGAATGCTTCCGACCTGATGCAGGCCGTGGGCATCCTGCTGCGCCGCGTGCGCAGCGAGGGCGGTACCGAAGGGCTCAGCTGGTCGCAGGCCGCCGCGATGTCGCGCCTGCACAAGCTGGGTCCGACCACGACCGCCGATCTCGCGCGCGCCGAGATGGTCAAGCCGCAGTCGATGGGCACCTTGCTGGCCGAGCTGGAGAGCGAAGGCCTGGTGCAGCGCCAGCCGCATCCCACCGACGGTCGCCAGATCCTGTTCTCCCTCACCGAGGCCGGCGTCGAGACGCGGCGCCAGCGCCATGCCGCCAAGCTCGCGTGGTTGACGACCGCGATCGGCCAGTTCGATGCCGACGAGCAGCGCACGCTCGTCGACGCCATCGCCCTCGTCAAGCGGCTCGGCGAGAGCTGAGCACCCAACCCCGGAGTCCGATCATGGCCATCACGACCCTCGACGACCAGACCGCGCTGGTCGTCATCGACCTGCAAAAAGGTCTCCTCGCCTATCCCACGCTGCACCCGCTGCCGGACATCATCAGGCGCGCCGCCGAACTCGCGACGATGTTCCGCCGTCACGGGCTGCCTGTGGTGCTCGTGAACGCGGCAGGCCGCGCGCCCGGCCGCACCGACCAGCCGCGCAGGCCGCTCGACATGCCGCCGGGCTGGACGGACATCGTGCCGGAATTGGGGCAGGAGGCCAGCGACCTGGCGATCACCAAATACACACCGGGTGCCTTTGGCGACACCACGCTGGCCGCCGAGCTGCGCGCACGCGGCGTCACGCAGGTCGTGGTCATCGGCGTGTCCACCAGCAACGGCGTCGAGGCGACGGCGCGCCAGGCCTATGACCTCGGCTTCAACGTGACGCTGCCGCTCGACGCGATCACGGACATCGATCCGCAGTCGCACGACCACAGCAGCACTCGCGTCTTTCCCCGCATTGCGGAGACCGGCACGACAGCCGACGTTCTCGCGCTGCTGGCCGCCCAAGGAAACTGAGATGAATTTCGGTCACTACGTCGCCTGGTTCTTCGGCGGTGCGTTCTCGTTGAACGCCATTCCGCATGTGGTCGCGGGCTCGATGGGGCGCGCGTTCCAGAGTCCGTTCGCGACGCCCCCGGGCGAGGGCCTGTCGTCATCCACCGTCAACATGGCCTGGGGCTTCTTCAACGCGGTGATCGCGTGGCTGCTGCTGGCGCGCGTGGGCAGCTTCGACTTGCGTGCCCCGGATCACGCGCTGGCGTTCGGCCTCGGCTTTCTTGCGCTGGGACTCATGATGGCGCGCCGCTTCGGCCGCTTCAACGGAGGCAACAACCCGCAATGAGCGAAGGCACGTTCCGCTCGCTGCGCAACCCGAACTACCGGATCTGGGCCGGCGGCTCGCTGGTGTCCAACATCGGCACCTGGGTCCAGCGCACGGCGCAGGACTGGCTGGTGCTCACGCAGCTGACGCACCACAACGCCACCAGCCTGGGCGTGGTGATGGCGTTGCAGTTCGGGCCGCACATCCTGTTGCTGCCGTTCACCGGTTCGGCGGCCGATCGCTTCGATCGGCGCCGCATCCTCGTGGCGACGCAGTCGGCGATGTTCGTGCTGGCGTTGACGCTGGGCCTGCTCACCTTGTTCGGCGCGGTCGCGCTGTGGCACGTGTACGTGTTCGCGCTGCTGCTCGGCTGCGTGACGGCGTTCGACGCGCCGGCCAGCCAGACCTTCGTCTCCGAACTGGTGGGCGATCGCGACCTGTCGAATGCCGTCGGCCTGAACTCCACGTCGTTCAACATCGCCCGCATGGTCGGGCCGGCGATCGCCGGCGTGCTGCTGGCGTCGCTGGGCACGGGCTGGGCGTTCATGATCAACGCGGCGTCCTATCTGGCCGTGCTGGCGTCGCTGTGGCGGCTGCGCACGAACCGCCGGCATGCCGGCGCGCACGCGCCGTCGCCCGACAGCCACGGCTTCGTCGAGGGCCTGCGCTACGTGTGGAAGCGGCCCGACCTGACGGCCATCCTCGTGATGCTGTTCCTGATCGGCACCTTCGGCCTCAACTTCACGATCTTCATTTCGACTATGGCGGTCAGCGTGTTCCACGAAGGCGCCGGCCGCTACGGCCTGCTGATGTCCATCATGGCGATCGGCACGATCTCCGGATCGCTGCTGGCGGCGCGCCGCCAGCAGCCGCGCATCGAGATCCTGCTGTCGTCGGCGGCGCTGTTCGGCGTCGGCTGCACGCTGGCGGCGATCATGCCCACCTACTGGCTGTTCGGCGCCGCGCTGATGCTGATCGGCGTGTCGGCGCTCACGTTCGCCAATTCCACGAACAGCCTGCTGCAGCTGGGCACCGAACCGGCGATGCGGGGCCGCGTGATGGCGATGCGGCTGGCGATCGCGCTCGGGGGCACGCCCATCGGCGCGCCCATCGTCGGCTGGGTGGCCGACACCCTCGGCCCGCGCTGGGCGCTGGGCGTCGGCGCGGCCTCGGGCTTCGCCGCGGCGGCGGTGCTGGTGCACTACCTGGCCCGCCATCGGCACCTGCGGGTGCACGTGGCCGCCGGCCGGCTGCGGATCCAGCTCGATCCGGCCTGAGGAAGTCCTGCCGCGCGAGCATTAGTGCCGTCTATCGCTTCATTGTTGTCGCGGTCCGGCCGATGAGTTCCAGGACGCGCTGAAACGGCGCGCGCCTCGAGTCCCCTTGCCGCCGCTGGAGTTCCATGTCTGCCCTCACCGAAGATCAAGCCCGCACCTACATGCACAAACTGCTCGCCGCAATGGCGGCTGCCGGCGGATCCGACCTGTTCATCGCCAACGACTTTCCGCCCAGCATGAAGGTGGACGGCGGCATGAAGCCGATGACCGCGCAGAAGCTGACCGCCGACGTCACGCGCGCCCTGGCGCACGCGATGATGACCGAGCGCCAGCGCGAGGAGTTCGCCAAGGAGCTGGAATGCAACTTCGCGGTCACCATTCCCGCCGTCGGCCGCTTCCGGATCAACATCCTGGTGCAGCAGCAGTGCGTGAGCCTGGTCTGCCGCACGATCGCCGCCGAGATCCCCAACTTCGAGAAGCTGAAGCTGCCCGAGGTGCTCAAGGACGTCGTGATGGCCAAGCGCGGCCTCGTGCTGGTGGTGGGTGCCACCGGCTCGGGCAAATCGACCTCGCTGGCGGCGATGATCGACCACCGCAACCGCACGTCGGCCGGCCATATCATCACCGTGGAAGACCCGGTGGAGTACGTGCACGTGTCGCAGAAGTCGCTGGTCACGCACCGCGAAGTGGGCGTGGACACCCACAGCTGGCACCACGCGCTGAAGAACACGCTGCGCCAGGCCCCCGACGTGATCCTGATCGGCGAGATCCGCGACGCCGAGACGATGGAGCACGCCATCGCCTTCGCCGAGACCGGCCACCTGTGCCTGGGCACGCTGCACGCCAACAGCGCGAGCCAGACCATCGAGCGCATCATCAACTTCTTCCCGGAAGAGCGCCGCGCCCAGCTGCTGATGGACCTGTCGGCCAACCTGCGCGCCATCGTCTCGCAGCGCCTGGTGCGGCGCGAGGACGGCAAGGGCCGCTCGGCCGCCATCGAGATCCTGCTGAACACGCCGACGATCGCCGAGAAGATCTTCACCGGCGCGTTCAACGAGATCAAGGACATCATGGGCCGCTCGCGCGAGCTGGGCATGTGCACGTTCGACTGGGCCCTGTTCGACCTGTACGAGCGGCGCCAGATCAACTTCGAGGAGGCGATCCGCAACGCGGATTCGGCCAACGAGCTGCGCCTGAACATCAAGCTGCGCAGCAAGCGCGGCGAGCCGTCGGCCTTCGGCGAAAGCTCGCTGTCGCTGGACATGGACGAGGAAGAAGCCCCGAAGGCCGACCCGGTCGAGGAGCTGCGCAAGAAGACCGAGGCGCGTCACAAGGCCGAGGACGAGGAACTCGCCCGGATGCGCGAGAAGAAGCGCCTGGCCGAAGTGGCCGCAGCGGGGGGCGGCCAGGGGCGCTGACCGCTCTTGCGGCGCACGGGCGGCACGCCGCCTGCGCGTTCCTTCGAGGCCGTCGAACGCCTGCGGAGGTCCCGGGTTCGTCAGTGGCCGGCGGCCAGCAGGCGCGCCAGCAGGTTCGCCGCCCAGTCGGGCAGTTCGTCCCCGAACGCCTCGGCCTGCGTGAATTCGTCCTCGCCCAGCACGGCGCTGTGCGTCAGCTGCCCCATGGCGTCGACGGTCAACGTGAGCCAGCCGTGCTCCGCGGCCTCCCATTCGAACGAGATCGTGCCCTCGGGCTCCGCCTGCACGGCCGGAGCGCGCGGCAGTTTCTCGGCGAGGGTCAGCAGGCGCTCGGCGGCGGCGATGGTCGCGGGGGCGGGCGCGATCCAGCCGCGTTGGGCGATCAGTGGGGCGGCTTCGGCCAGGGCGGCGGCGAGGAGGGCGTGCATGCAGCGATTGTCTCCCGCGGCAGCGCCATTGAAAAAGGCCCCGCGGGGCCTCGTTCGACTTGGCAGGCGCAGGGCGCTCAGCTCGCCGCGATCATCCGGCCCGGCCCGCGCTGGCTTGCGCCGGAGGCCGAGTACACGCTGGTCTCGGCCATCGGGCGCGGGATCAGGATCTCGAGGCCTTGCTCGACGATGGAGGTGGCGCGGAACAATGCCTCGCGCTGGGCGGCGATCTGGCCGTTGGCCATCGCGAAGCGGGTGCGCAGGGCCAGCGGCATCGTGCCGCGGCGCGCCACCTGGGCAAACGAGTTCATCGCGGCGCGCATCGCGTCATGCAGCGTGGTGGACGCGGCTTCGATGGCGGCGATGTCCGGGCGGGTGAGCGTGTGGCCGAGCGTGGCGATCGCCAGTTCGACGGCCGCCAACGACATTTCCAGCTCGGACGTGTCGGGCGGCAGGGCGTTGCCGGCTTGCGCGGGCGCGCGCGAGGCGCTGTGGGAAGTCGTCACCGGCAGTCCCGGAAATCAGGTTTCGGGAAGATCAGTGCTGCGGCTGCGAGCGGCCGAGCACTTCCTGCGCGTTGGACAGCAGCTTGTCGGCGATCGCGCCGGGGTTGATGCTGAAGCTGCCGTCGCGGATGGCCTGGGCGATGCGTTCCACCTTGGCCGAATCGAAAGACGGATCCTGGCTGGCGTGAGAAAGCATGGTGGCCTCCGGGGACAGTTCGACCTGGGTGCTCGAGTCGTCGTCCAGCGATCGCGTGACCGAGGTCGTGGAACTTTGCTGGCTGGCCGTGCGGCGATCGGTGTCGATGGCGCTCGTCGCGACGGTGCTGGTGATGGTGCCAATTTTCATGATGCTCTCCTGAAGGCGGGGATGAATGCCCTCATGCCCATGCGGTGTGAGACTGTTTCGGCAGTCCCAAAACGAACTTTAGCGATATTTCCAGAAAACTTGGCGGGTGGGCTCACAGCGTGATCTCCACCTGCCGGTCGCCCGTCGGCCGTGCGGTCAACAGTCGTCCGCCTTCGGTGCGCACGCGCACCATCTGCCCTTCGATGCCGGCGCTGATCGCCTGGCCTTCGGTCACCACTTGCCAGCCCGGGCCGAGCGCGGTGACGCGCACCGTCTCGCCCGCGGCGAAATACTGCCTGGCCTTGAGGTCGGCCTGGCGCAAGGTCGCGCCGGCGGCCACGCTGCGTCCCAGTGTACGGCCGACCGCCAGCATCGGGTCGGACACGGCCGCGCCGGGCGCCGCCGCGATATCCACCTCGGCCTGCGCCAGCTGGCTGCCATCGAGCACGGTGCCCGCGGCCAGCGCGGTCTTCAGGACGGTGGCCTGCGCATAGACGCTGACCGTGATCGGGATCGACACGTTCCACAGCTTGGCGCCCTGCGTGCAGCGCAGGCCCATGCGGGTGGCGCCCCAGATGGGCAGGCCGGGCGGCATGTAGGTGTCTATATGGAGGCAGGGTGCCAGCCTGAGGCGGGGGGCGAGCTTGCCGACCTTCACTTCCACGCGCACGCCCTGGGTCTGCTCGGCCGTGGCGGCCGCGGCGCCGGTGCGCGCCATCGATTCCACCTGCTGGAGCAGGGCGGGGTCGGGGGTGTAGCCGGCTTCGTCCTGGGCGAACGCCGCCCCGGCGCACGTCGCCGCCAGCACGGCCAGCGCCACCCCGACGAGGCGGTGGCCGGGCAGGGCGGCGGGGAAGGCGGGGGTGGAGTTCAAGGGACTGGGCCTGGGGATTACGGGATGTGGCCACTTTAGGCAACCCGACCCGCATCGATGGTTCGAATTGAAGGCCGTTCCCCCGTCTTATCGGCCTTCAGTTTCCAGGCTTGACTTTCACAATCGCTCTCCATGGCCGTCGAACCGTGCCGGGTTGGCTTCATGAACCCGTCCGGCCGACCCTCAGGAACACCGAAGGTGACCCGATGAACCGCATGACCAACTCGCTCGACTTCCAGGCCCAGGCGCTCACGCTGCGGGCGGAGCGTCAGCGCATCATCGCGGGCAACATCGCCAATGCCGACACGCCGGGCTACGTGGCCCGCGACATGGATTTCGCCAGCGCGCTGCGCGAGGCCACCGGCACCCAGGCCGCGGGCACCACGATGGCCGGCGCCACGGCCACCGCCCCCGGCCACATCCCGATCGGCACCGGCTCCACCAGCGAGCTGGGCCTGAAGTACGCCGCGCCCTCGCAGACCAGCCTGGACAGCAACACCGTCGACATGGACCGCGAACGCGCCAGCTTCGTCGACAACTCCGTGAAGTACGAAGCCACGCTGCGTTTCATCAACACCGACGTCCGCACGATGCTGGATGCGATGAAGAGTCCGAGCCAGGGTTAAGGGGTAAGTCATGAGCATGATGAAGATCTTCGACATTTCGGGCAGCGCGGTCAGCTCGCAGAGCCAGCGCCTGAACGTCGTCGCCTCCAACCTGGCCAACGTCGACACCGTCGCCGGCCCGGACGGCAAGGCCTACAAGGCGCGCGAGGTCACCTTCCAGACCGTGTTGATGGGCACGCCCGACGGCGTCCCGGGCGCGGGCGTGCGGGTGTCCGGCGTCACCGAGAACGACGCGCCCGGCCGCAAGGTGCACGACCCGAATTCGCCCAGCGCCGACGCCGACGGCTACGTCACGTACTCCAACGTGAACGCGGTCGACGAGATGGTCAACATGATCTCGGCCTCGCGCTCGTACCAGAACAACATCGAAGTGATGAATACCGCCAAGACGCTGCTGATGAAGACCTTGCAGATGGGCCAGGGCTAACCCGACAGGAACCAGAACATGTCCATCTCTGCCACCAATACCAACCCGGCGCTCGGCAACCTGGGCAGCTTCGGCGCCTCCGCGGCCACGAGCGCGGGCGCGAAGGCCGCCAAGGCGGGCAAGGCCGCCGCGGCGGGCGTCGACGCGTCCAGCCTGGGCGGCGCGACCTCCGCCGAAGATCAGTCCAACCGCTTCCTGAAGCTGCTGGTGGCGCAGATGTCCAACCAGGATCCGCTGAACCCGATGGACAGCGCCCAGGTGACCAGCCAGATGGCCCAGATCAGCACCGTGCAGGGCGTGCAGACCCTCAACAAGACGGTCAGCGGCCTCGACACCCAGTTCACGCAGCTGCAGACGATGCAGGGCGCGGCCCTCGTCGGCCACGACGTGGCGACCGACGGCAACACGCTGCGCGTCGACCCCGACACCCACAAGGGCGACGGCGGCTTCGAGCTCGACAGCCCGGCCACCAGCGTCAGCGTCGACGTCCTCAATGCGGCCGGCACCACGGTGGGCAGCGTCAAGCTCGGCCCCCAGGGCGCGGGCAGCCACGGCTTCGATTTCGACGTGCCGCCGGGCGCGCAGGGCCAGGCGCTGACGTTCCGCGTCAACGCGCTGAACAACGACGCGCCGCTCGACGCGAAGTCCTTCGCCTTCAACGGCATCAGCGCGGTCAGCAGCGCCAACGGCAAGCTCGCGGTCGAACTCGACGACGGCCGCCGCGTCGACTACGCCGACGTCCGTGCCTTCTACTGATCCACCCGAACACCGAATTTCCCAGGAGACCTCCATGAGCTTCCAGCAAGGCCTGTCCGGCTTGAGCGCCGCTTCGAAGAACCTCGAAGTGATCGGCAACAACGTCGCCAACTCCAACACCTACGGTGAGAAGTCGTCGCGTGCCGAGTTCGCCGACATGTATGCGTCCGCCATGACCGGCGCGTCCGGCAACGCCGTCCAGGCCGGCATCGGCGTGCAGGTGTCCACGGTGGCGCAGCAGTTCAACCAGGGCAACATCACGCCCACGGGCAACCCGCTGGACCTGGCGATCAACGGCAGCGGCTTCTTCCAGACGCAGGATGCGTCGAACCAGACGCAGTACACCCGCAACGGCCAGTTCAAGGTGAGCAGCGCCGGCAACATCGTCAACGACCAGGGCAACAAGCTGCTGGGCTACCCGGCAGATGCGCAGGGCAACATCGTGCAGGGTGCGCCCCAGCCGCTGCAGCTGCCCACCAGCGGCATCGATCCGCAGCAGACGACCAAGAGCACGATGGAGTTCAACCTCGACGCTCGCGCCGCCGTGACGACGCCGGCCTCCGGCCCGGCGATCGACTTCACGAACCAGGCGACGTACAACAACGCCACCTCGGTGACGATGTTCGACGCCAAGGGCCAGGACGTCGCGGTCAGCTACTACTTCCAGAAGACCGGCACCGACCAGTTCAACGTCTACGCCACCGCCAACGGCACGACCGTGGGCGGCACGGCGGGTGCGCCGGCGCCGATCGCCTCGCTGCAGTACTCGACCGACGGCAGCACGCTGATCTCGCCCTCGGGCCCGATCACCCTCAACATCCCGGCCTCGACGAACGCCGCCGGCGCCGCCACGCTGCCGATCAACGGCATCCAGCTGGACGTCTCGGGTGCGACCGAATTCGGCTCGAACTTCGGCGTCACGAACATGACTCAGGACGGCTACACCGCGGGCTCGCTCACCGGCGTGTCGGTGGACAACTCCGGCAAGCTGATCGCCCAGTATTCGAACGGCCAGACCAAGGCCGCCGGCCAGCTCGAGCTCGCCACCTTCCGCAACCCGCAAGGCCTGGTCGCGCTCGGCGGCAACGCCTGGAAGCAGACGGCGGCTTCCGGCACGCCCACGGTGGGCGTCGCGGGCGACGGCAACCTGGGCGTGCTGAACGCGGGCTCGCTCGAGGAGTCCAACGTCGACCTCACCGCGGAGCTCGTCTCGATGATCACCGCGCAGCGCGACTACCAGGCCAACGCCCAGACCATCAAGACGATGGACCAGGCGATGCAGACCCTGGTCAACCTGCGCTGACAGCTAGTCGGGAGCGAGCATGGACCGCATGATCTACCTGTCGATGTCGGGCGCGAAAGCCGCCCTGCAGCGCCAGGACTCGCTCGCCAACAACCTCGCCAACGTCACCACCAACGGCTTCCGCGCCGAGCTCACGGCGTTCCGCGCGGTGCCGGTGCGAGGCGACGGTGCCTCCACGCGCGTGTTCTCGCTGGAGACGACGCCGGGCTACAACGACGAGCAGGGGCCGGTCAACGCCACCGGCCGCAACCTGGACGTCGCGATGACCGGCAAGTCCTGGCTCGCGGTGCAGGGGCTGGACGGCACCGAGGCCTATACCCGCGCCGGCTCGCTGGACGTCAACGCCGACGGCGTGCTCGTCACGCGCGACGGCCTGCAGGTCAACGGCGACGGCGGCGCGATCACGGTGCCGGCCAACGCCTCGGTGGACGTCGCCGAGGACGGCACGATCACCGCCAAGGTCGACGGCCAGAAGCCGCAGCAGATCGGCAAGCTGAAGATGGTGACGCCCGAGACGGCGATGACCCGCGGCACCGACGGCCTGTTCCGCGCCGATGCGGGCGATCTCTCGGCCGACCCGACCGCGCGCCTGCAGTCCGGCGCGCTCGAAGGCTCCAACGTGAGCCCGGTGGCGACGATGGTGGGCATGATCGCCGCTGCGCGCCAGTTCGAACACCAGATGAAGATGCTGGAAAACGCCGAGAAGCAGGATCAGCAGGCCTCGAAGCTGCTCTCCGAGAACTGATTTCCGGCCGAGGACGGCCGCGCGGGATGCGCGGGCTGTCCTTTTCACGCCCTCGCCTCGCGGTGCCGACCGGCGCACTGCAGCGGCGATAAGGCGGCAGTAAGGAGGCCTTTTCCGGGCGCTCCCACCCTCAAGTTTTCGGGAAGATGGCGTATCACCCGAACGAAAGTTCAACGTCATGCTTCGCTCATTGTGGATCTCGAAAACCGGCATGGAGGCTCAGCAGCTCCAGCTGGACAACATCTCGCACAACCTCGCCAACGTGGCCACCAACGGCTACAAGAAGAGCCATGCGGTGTTCGAGGATCTGATTTATCAGAACCTGCGCCAGTCCGGCTCCGCCACCTCCGACCAGACCCAGCTGCCCACCGGGCTCCAGGTCGGCCTCGGCGTGCGCCCGGTGGCCACCGCGCGCGACTTCACGCAGGGCTCGCTGCAGCAGACGAGCAACACGCTGGACGTGGCCGTCAGCGGCAACGGCTTCCTGCAGGTGACGCTGCCCGACGGCACCACCGGCTACACCCGCGACGGCTCGCTGAAGATGGACGCGCAGGGCCAGATCGTCACCAACAACGGCTACGTCGTGCAGCCCGGCATCACGATCCCGCCGACCGCGCAAAGCATCTCGATCGGCGCCGACGGCACCGTCAGCGTCACGCTGCCCGGTACCGCCACGCCCAGCACGCTGGGCCAGCTGCAACTGGCGAACTTCGCCAATCCGGGCGGCCTCGACCCCAAGGGCGGCAACCTCTACGCCGAGACGGCCGCGTCCGGCACGCCGACCTCCGCCGTCCCGGGCACCAACGGCCTGGGCACGCTGCGCCAGGGCTTCGTCGAGACCAGCAACGTCAACGTGGTCGAGGAGCTGGTGTCGATGATCTCGACGCAGCGCGCCTACGAGCTCAACTCGAAGGCGATCCAGACCTCCGACCAGATGCTGCAACGCCTGGGGCAACTGTGATGTTGGCTCCCGCCCCCAGTCACCGTCGTCTGCGCCGTCGCAGCGTGCATTCGCGCCATCCGGTCTCCGACCGCACGGCGCTGCGCGTGGGCATCGTCGCGATCATCCTCGTGATCGTCTCGGCGCTGTTCGCCACCCCCGCGCATGCGACGCGCCTGAAGGAAGTCGCCGCCGTCCAGGGCGTGCGGAGCAATCAGCTGGTCGGCTACGGCCTGGTCATCGGCCTCGACGGCACGGGCGACCAGACCACGCAGACCCCGTTCACCACGCAAGGCCTGCAGTCCATGCTGCAGCAGCTGGGCGTCACGCTGCCCGCGGGCACCACGATGCAGCTGAAGAACGTGGCGGCCGTGATCGTCACGGCCTCGCTGCCCGCGTTCGCGCAGCCGGGCCAGCAGATCGACATCGACGTCTCGTCGGTGGCCAACGCCAAGAGCCTGCGCGGCGGCACGCTCGTGGCCACGCCGCTCAAGGGCGCCGACGGCCAGGTCTACGCGATCGCCCAGGGCAACCTGATCGTCGGCGGCGCCGGCGCCGCGGCGGGCGGCTCCAAGGTCACCATCAACCATCTCAACGCCGGCCGCATCCCGGAAGGCGCCACGGTCGAACGCACCGTGGCCACGCCGCTGTCGCAGGGCGACACGCTGGAGCTGGACCTGAACTCGGCCGACTACGCCACCGCGCGTGCGGTGGCCCAGGCCATCAACACCAGCAAGGGCGTCGGCATCGCCCGCGCCATCGACGGCCGCGTGGTCAAGATCAAGGTGCCGGCCGACCAGGACGCCCGCGTCGGCTTCCTGGCCGACCTCGAGAACCTCGACATCAACCTGCAGGCGCCGGCCGCCAAGATCGTGATGAACGCGCGCACCGGCTCCATCGTGATGAACCAGGCCGTCACGCTGATGCCGTGCGCCGTGGCCCACGGCAGCCTGTCGGTGACGATCAACTCCAACCCGCAGGTGAGCCAGCCCGCGCCGAACTCGAACGGCCAGACGGTGGTCACCGACAAGACCGACATCGCGATCTCGTCGCAGGCGGGCTCGCTGGTCAGCATGCCCGCGGGCACCAAGCTGGCCGACGTCGTCAAGGCGCTCAACGCGCTCGGCGCGACGCCGCAGGACCTGCTCGCGATCCTGCAGGCGATGAAGGCTTCCGGCGCGCTGACCGCCGAAATCGAGGTGATCTGACCATGGCCAACGGCATCATCTCCTCCTCGTCGACCGCGCCGACGCCCGCGTCGCTCAATCTCGCGGGCGGCCTCGAGAACCTGCGCATCAAGGCGGAGCGGGATCCGAAAGGCGCGGTGCGCGAGGCGGCCAAGCAGTTCGAGACGATGTTCACGCAGCAACTCCTCAAGAGCATGCGCGACTCCACCATGAACGCCGACATGATGGACAACGAAGGCACGAAGATGGGCACCGAGATGCTCGACTCGCAATGGGCCTCGAAGATCGCCGGCCAGCCGGGCGGGCTGTCGGACGTCATCGCGCGTCAGCTCGAACGCCAGATGGGCATCACGCAGGGCGTCACCGCGAAGCCCGCGTCCGCGAACCCGACGCCGATCGATCCGCTGCATCCCGATGCGCCGATCTCGCTGCCGCAGAAGGCCGCGGCCAGCTTCATCCAGGCGCACACCGACGCCGCGGCCGCCGCCGAGAAGACCTCCGGCATTCCGGCCACCTTCATGATCGCGCAGGCCGCGCACGAGACGGGCTGGGGCCGCAAGGAGATCAAGAACGCCGACGGCACGACCTCGTACAACCTGTTCGGCATCAAGGCCGGCCCGAACTGGAAGGGCGCGACCACCGAGACGACCACCACCGAGTACATCGGCGGCCGGGCCCACAAGGTCACGCAGACGTTCCGCGCCTACGCGAGCTACGCCGAGTCGTTCGCCGACTACGCCAACACGATGAAGAACAGCCCGCGCTACGCCGCGGTGGTGGCCGCGGGCAACGATGCCAACGGCTTCGCCAAGGGCCTGCAGAAGGCCGGCTACGCGACGGATCCGTCGTATGCCGCCAAGCTGGCCAAGATGATCCACATGACCGAGCGCGTCCAGCAGACGCTTGCTTGATCAACTGACCTTTGCCTGATCGTGTTTTCGACCAAATTCTTCCGAACTGAAAGGAGCGCGCCATGAGTTCGTCGGCATTGATGTCGATCGGCGTGCGCGCCATGTTCGCGAACTATGCGTCGATGCAGACGACCGGTCACAACATCGCGAACGCGCAGACCCCGGGCTACTCGCGCCAGACGGTGCAGCTGGCGACCTCCGGCGGCCAGTCCACCGGCGCCGGCTTCTTCGGCAAGGGCGTCGACGTCGTCACCGTGCAGCGCGCGAGCGACGCCTTCCTCACCACGCAGGCCCAGGTGGCCAGCTCGATGTCGGCGATGGACGATGCGCGCTCGTCCAACCTGCAGCAGCTCGAGACGGTGTTCCCGCCGGGCGACACCGGCGTGGGCGCGGCCGTCGGCGGCTTCATGAACGCGTTCGTCGACCTGGCCAACAGCCCGGCCGACTCGTCGGCGCGCCAGGTCGTCCTGTCCGACGCCGCCGAGGTGGCCGACCGTTTCTCCACGGCCGGCGAGCAGCTCGACCGCCTGCAGTCCGGCGTCACCTCCGACCTGCGCAATTCGGTGGCCGAGGTCAACCAGATGGCCGCGCAGGTGGCCACGCTCAACGGCAGCATCGCCGCGCTGCGCGGCTCGTCGGCGGCGCCCAACGACCTGCTGGACCAGCGCGACCAGCTGGTCAAGCGGATCGGCGACCGCCTCAAGGTCTCCACCATCACCTCCAGCGACGGCACGATGGGCGTGTTCATCGCCGGCGGCCAGCGCCTGGTGCTGGGCGCCGAGGCGCAGCAGCTCGCCGTGACGCCGGATCCGGCGAACAGCGGCCGTTCGGCGATCTCGATCAGCGACAGCGGCATCACGCACCAGCTGTCCACCGACCTGCTCGTGGGCGGCTCGATCAGCGGCCTGCTGAAGTACCAGAACGAGGATCTCGTCTCGGCGCGCAACCAGCTGGGCCAGATGGCGGCGGCGGTCTCGTCCCGCGTCAACCAGATCCAGGGCTACGGCGTCGACATGGGCTCGCCCTCGGGCCCCGGCGACGCGATCTTCGCCGTCGGCGGACCGATCGCGATCCCGAACAGCCACAACACGCGCGACAGCTCGGGCGGCTTCGCGAGCAGCGTCGCGCTGACGGTCACCGACGGCACGCAGCTGAAGGCGAGCGACTACACGCTGGCGGCCGACCCGGCCAACGCCGGCAACTACATCGTCACGCGCAGCGCGGACGGCGTGCAGTTCTCGATGGTGCCCAACGGCAGCAATTTCCAGTACACGCGCCTGTCCGACAACGCGGCGATGGGCGACAGCATCGACGGTTTCCAGATCGCGATCACCGGCACGCCCGGCCCCAACGACAGCTTCGAGCTGGAGCCGGTGGGCCGCGCCGCGGTGAGCATGACCCGCGTGCTGGACGACCCGAGAGGCGTCGCCGCCGCGTCGCCGATGACCGCCGTGATGGGCGTGGCCAACAGGGGCACCGCGACGGTCGCCGGCCTCGACGTCGTCGACTCCAGCAACGACCCGACCCTCACCGCCGCCATCAACTTCACCGACGCCACCGGCGACTACGCCTACACGCTGACCGACGCCAGCGGCAACGTCACCGCGTCGGGCAACGGCACATGGACGGCCGGCCAGCCCATCGCGCTGAACGGCTTCGAGCTGGACCTGAACGGCGTGCCGGCGAGCGGCGACACGATCGCCGTCAACAAGACGGCGCATCCGGAGAGCAACAACGGCAACGCGCTGGCGATGGTCGGCCTGCGCGACGAGAACCTCGTCGGCCGCGACATGCAGATCGACGGCACGCTGCAGGACGGCCAGACGGCCACCGACGCCTACGCCAGCGTGCTGGCCAACGTGGGCGTGCGCGTGCAGAGCGCGAAGACGTCGGCGACGATCTCCGCGGCGACCTCGGCCCAGGCCGACAGCACCGTCGCGTCGAAGAGCGGCGTCAACCTCGACGAGGAAGCCGGCCGGCTGATCCAGTTCCAGCAGGGCTACCAGGCCGCTGCCAAGGTCTTGCAGGTGGCGCAGGCCATCTTCGACACCTTGCTGCAGATGGCCTCTCATTAATCGGAGCCGACGATGACCGTAGAACGCATCTCGACCTCGAACGCCTACGACGGCGCGCTCGACAACCTGATGTCGCGCCAGGACATCCTGACGCAGACGCAGGAGCAGATGACCAGCGGCAAGCGCGTCATCAAGGCGAGCGACGATCCGGCCGCGGCCGCGCGCGCCGAACGTGCGCGCGCGCTCGAGGACCGCACCACGGCCAGCCAGAAGGCCGTGGACGCCAGCAGCAACGCGATGACGCTGACCGAAAGCGCGCTCGGCGACGCCAACGAACTGCTGCAGCAGGCGCGCGAACTGATCGTCAGCGCCGGCGACGCCAGCTACAGCGACGCCGAACGCGCCTCCAAGGCCACGGCGATCAAGGCGATCCGCGACCAGTTGCTGTCGGTGGCCAACCGGCCCGATGGCCAGGGCGGCTACGTGTTCTCGGGCCAGGGCTCGGGCGGCGCGCCGTTCGTCGACAAGCCCGGCGGCGTGACGTTCCAGGGGGTCGGCGGCTCGGTCAACGTGGCCACCGACGAACCGCTCCCGCTGACGCTGGACGGCGGCAACGTGTTCCTGTCCGCCAACACCGGCAACGGCGTGTTCCAGACCCGCAACGTCAATTCGGCCAACGCCTGGATCGACGCCGGCCGCGTGACCGCGCCCGGCCAGATCACCAACTCCACCTACGACCTGCAGTTCAGCACCGCGGGGGGCGCCACCACGTATTCGGTGCTCAAGGACGGCAACCCCGTGTCCACCGGCAATGCGTTCACGAGCGGCCAGGTGATCGGCGTCGACGGCATGTCCTTCACGATCACCGGCGCGCCAGCCAATGGCGACGAGTTCGAGATGACGCCGTCCACCAAGTCGCTGTCGGTGTTCGACGCCCTCGACAGCGCCGCCGCGCAATTGTCGCAGGCGGGTCGCAGCGGTCCCGACGTGCAACAGTCCGTGCAGGACGGCCTGCGCAACCTCGACCAGTGCAACAGCCAGATCTCCTCGGCGCGCAGCTTCGCCGGCACGACGCTGCAGCGCCTGGACGGCGTCAAGGGGCGGCTCGACGCGACCCAGCTTTCGGCTCAAACTTCGCGCTCGAGTGCCGAAGACCTCGACATGGTGAAGGCCCTGTCGCGCTTCAACCAGCAGCAGACGGGCTACCAGGCCGCGCTCCAGAGCTATGCCACGATCCAGAAGCTGTCGTTGTTCCAGTACCTGAACGCCGGATGAGGCCGGATGCGGGAACGGCGAGCGAAATCATTCCAATAAATACGTTTCCTGAGGTTCAAGAATGTCCCTAGACCATCCCGTCCTCGACCAGGTCGTGCTGGGCGCGAGTTCGCTGTTCGACGTGAAGCGCGCGCCGGTCGCGGCCCACATGACGGTGTTCCCCCAACGCCCCGACGCGACGATCGACACCGCCGGCCTGCTGCAGGTCATCGACGTCATCGCGCCGCCCGAAGCAGGTCCGCTGATGCTCAGCGTGGCCAACGAGGCCGGCCTGCGCGCGCTGCTCGCCGCGCCCACGGCGCCGCACCTGATGATCGAGGTGCCCGGCTTCATGCTGGCCGACCCCGGTCTCGCGATCCTGCTGGAGGAGCGCGTCGCCACCGGCCTGTCGCTGGTGCTCGGCGGCCGCGTACCCGACAGCGCCCCGCAGGGCCTGTGGTCGCTGTTTCGCGCCGTCACGGTCGACCGCGCGCACATCCGCGATCCGCTGCCCCATGGCGCGGGCGGCAAGCCGCTGCTGCGCTACTTCGTCGGCGCCGATGGCCCGGCGATGTCGGCCGGCGCGCTCAAGGCCGGCTTCTCCGCCGTGGTGGGCTGGGCCGTGGGCGACGCACCGACCGCAGACACCAAAAGCCGGCCGATTCCCGCGGGCGTGACGACGGTCGTCGACCTGATGCGGCGCGTCGATCTGCAGGAGCCGGCCGAAAAGCTGGAGGCCGTCATCAAGAACGATCCGACGCTGGCCTTCCGCCTGATGCGCTACCTGAATTCGCCGGGCTTCGGGCTGTCGGTGGAGATCTCGTCGTTCCGCCACGCGCTGATGATCCTCGGCTACCAACGCCTGAAGCGGTGGCTGGCGCTGCTGGTCACCAGCGCCGTCGACGATCCCGACATGAAGCCGTTGATGCAGCTGGCGGTGCGCCGCGGGCTGCTGATGGAAGAGATCGCCCGCCCCGGCGGCGACGACGCGCTGCGCAACGAACTGTTCATCTGCGGCGTGTTCTCCACGCTCGATCGCATGATCGGCCAGCCGTTCGAGCAACTGCTGAAGACGGTTCCGGTGCAGGAGAGCGTGGCCCAGGCGCTGGCCCACGACAGCGGCCCCTGCGCGCCGTTCCTGGCGCTGGCGCGCGCGGTGGAGGTCGAATCGGCCTACGACATCCGCGAGGCCGCCGAGGCGCTGATGCTGTCGGTGGGCGACGTCAACCGGGCGTTGGCCAAGTCCCTCGTGCACGCGCACTCGCTGACCAACGGCTGAACCGCGCGGAAGAATTTGGCACGCGCCGTCGCGGCGGGATATTTGTATGCAAAATCCTCCCCACAAGACACAGGGGGAGAACAAGCATGCACAGCCTCGGCTCGAGGGCCGCGCGGATCGCGCTCGCCGCGCTATGGTCGGCGGTCGGTGCGCAGGCGCAGGACGTCCACAAGTGCACGATCAACGGGCAGGTGGTCTACCAGGCGCAACCTTGCGCGTCCGGCGACGTCGTGCTGCCGACCGCGCCGATGCCCAGCGACCAGGAACGGCGCCAGGCCAGCACCGACCTGTCCCGCCAGCGCCTTCAGGCCGCCACGGGACGGATCGTCCGGCCGGTGTACGTCCCGCAGCCACCCCCGCCACCGCCGCCGCCGCCGCCGATCGTGATCCCGGCGACGACGACATCGACCACCGTCATCATGACGCCGTCGGCGGGCACCGTGATCGTCCATCAGACGACGCGCACGGCGGCGCAGCCCGTCTATCCGGTCTACCAGAACCAGAAGCCGCTGAACAACTGCGAGAAGCTCAATCGCGACAACAACGAGGCGCAGGATCGCCGCGAACAGCTGCGTGCACCGGGCGAATTGGCGTCGCGCCAGGAGATGCTGCAAAAGGCGGAGGCGGACGTCTTGCACATCCAGCAGATGTCCGCGGCCAGCAATTGCAGGTTGACGCGCTGAGCGTTGTCCGGCCCGCGCGCAGCGTCCGCGCGACTCGCGCGTAAACTCTGGCGGGGTATGTCCATCACGCCCCCCACGCCTCCGAAAGCCCGCCCGCCGGTGCTCCCGCGCCAGCCTCTGGGCGCGTCCGGCGCCGGACTGGGCGCGGGCGCGGCGGCGATGGAGGACCTGCGCGGCGAACTGCAGGGCTGGTTCGAGCTGTCGCCGCTGGGGCAAATCGTCTTCGACGAGGCCGGCGGCGTGCTGCGCCACAACGCGGCGCTGGCGCAGATGCTGGGCACGGTGCCCGGCCAGCTGCGCGATACCGCGCCCGAGTTCCGCCTGCTGCTGGGCTGGCCTGCCGAGCTGCCCGCCGCGGCGGCCACCCGGACCCAGGACGGCTGGCTCGCCAATGCCGCGGGCGAGCCGATCCGCGTGC
>FTIR01000349.1_pt1 | contig 18816 bp, 16 predicted proteins | sample 1658041 | NCBI WGS metagenome assembly FTIR01 (sample SAMEA3914793, study PRJEB12502) | metagenome | biome: forest; material: soil | place: Canada | collected 2011-07-03 | depth 0.3 m | reverse complement strand
GAGAACCGCGAGCTGACGGTGCTGTTCTGCGACCTGCGCGGCTTCACGCCGATGTCCGAGAAGATGGCGCCGGACCGCCTGCGCGAGCTGCTGAACCTGTACTTCCTGCGTATGAGCCAGATCATCCACGGCCACGGCGGCACGCTGGACAAGTTCATCGGCGACGCCGTGATGGCGTTCTGGGGCGCGCCCGAGCCCGACGCGCGGCATGCCGCGTACGCGGTGCAGGCGGCGATGGCGATGATCGCCGCCGTCGAGCCCCTCAACGCCGAACTGGCCGCGCGCGGCCTGCCGCCCCTGGCACCCTGCATCGGCCTGGCCACCGGCGTGGTGTGCGTGGGCGACCTGGGTTCGGCCCTGCGCCGCAGCTACACCGCGGTGGGCGACGGCGTGAACCTGGCCGCGCGCATCGAGGGCGCCACGCGCAGCTACGACGTGCCGCTGCTGGTGGCCGACACCACGCGCGCCGCGGCCGGCGAGCTGCCGGGCTGCGCCTGGGTGGAGGTGGACGAGGTGGCCGTCAAGGGGCGCAGCCAGCTGGTGACCCTGTACCTGCCGTTGCCGGTTACGGATGTCACATTGCCGGGTTCGGGTCCTGAAAATGCGCAGGAAATCACGGGGATTCATGAACAACTTGGCCTCTGGCGCCTTGCACGCGATGCGCTGCGCGGGCACCATGACAAATCCACGCGGGAGGTTTCCACGCCCTCCGCGCGCGCTGTCGCCCAGGCGCGTCTGACCGAGCTGCTCGCCGCCCGGCCGGCCTCGCCGCAGCTCAGTGCGCTGGCGGCCCACCGGCTCGCCAGGCTGGCAGCCGAAGAAGCCCAAGACCAACCACCTTCCCGTTGACACTCCCGCGTCCACCCTCCGCGTGATCCCCGCATGAAAATCCAGGTCCTCGGCTGCTCCGGGTCGATCGCGCGCGACTGCCGCACCACCAGCTTCCTGCTCGACCAGGACGTGCTGATCGATGCCGGCACCGGCGTCGGCGACCTGTCGCTCGACGCGCTGGAACGCATCGACCACATCTTGCTGACGCACTCCCACCTCGACCACGTGCTGGGCGTGCCGCTGCTGGCCGACAGCGTGCTGCGCCGGCGCCAGGCGCGCGGCGCGGCGCCGATCGAGGTGCACGCGCTGCCCGAGACGCTGGCCGTCCTGCGCGAGCACCTGTTCAACAACCACCTGTGGCCCGACTTCACGCGCCTGCCCACCGCGGAATATCCGGTGCTGCGCTTCGTGCCGTTCAACGTCGGCGACACGCTGGAGCTCGCCGGCCGCCGCGTCGAGGTGCTCAGCGCGCGCCACTCGGTGCCGGCCTGCGGCTTCGCTGTCCACGGCCCCGAGGGCGGCCGCGGTGCCTGGGTGTTCAGCGGCGACACCGGCCCGAATCCGCCGTTCTGGGAACGCATCTCGCAATTCCCCGTGGCCCATGTCGTCGTCGAGACGGCGTTCAGCGAGCCCGAGTGCCGCATCGCCAAGGCCAGCGGCCACCATTGCCCCAGCTCGCTGGCCGCCGAGCTGGCCACCGCGCCGCCGGACGCCAGCATCTACATCACCCACATCAAGCCGGGCGAGATCGACGCCGTCATGGCCGGGCTGCGCGCGCTCAAGCGGGAGCGGCCGCTGATGGAACTGCTCAAGGGTGACACTTTTGAGCTCGGCTGACAAAAATTGTCAGTACCCGGAGCCCAGCGACAACCCTTGTCGGACGCCGCTGACACAGCCTGTCACTCGACCGTGCATAAATCACGCCGAAATCGGCCAGAATGCCGCACTGCACGCTGGCACGGCATTCGCATAGGACTGTGTGCGAATGTCTGTCTCGTTCCAACAGTCGTCCCTTTCACACCTCCCAGGAGTCTTCATATGAAGCGCACCATTCAGCAGGGTTTCACCCTGATCGAACTGATGATCGTCGTCGCGATCATCGGTATCCTCGCCGCCGTGGCCCTGCCGGCTTACAAGTCGTACACGATCAAGGCCCGCATGTCTGAAGTCGTGCTGGCCGCCAGCCAGTGCCGCACCACGGTTTCCGAGGTTTACCAGACGGCTTCCGCCAACGCCACGATCGGTGCGAACAACTGGGGCTGCGAAGCCACGTCCGGCACCAAGTACGTGGCCAGCGTCGGTACCAACGCCGATGGCATGATCATTGTCACGGCCGCCAACAACACCGACCTGGACACCGCCGCGGGTGGTTCCATCACGATGACGCCCTACAAGGACAACACCACGGTCGCGACGGCGGCCAATATCCCGCTGCAGGTCTACAAGTTCGTCTGCCAGGCCCCCGGCCAGCCGGCCGTGGCGAAGTACCTGCCGGGTTCCTGCCGCGGTTAATTTTCCAGCCGCACCGCCTGAAGATGGGGACGATTTCGTCCCCATTTTTCATGGCGCACCGGGATCGCAGCCGTCAAACTCCAACGGCTGCGATCCCAATCGATCTCTTCGGTGACGTCCGTCCCGGCCTCGACAGCGCAGACCGGCCGCATCCTGCCCGGCGCAGCAATGCGCACGAGGCACCCCTTCCTACATGACTGACTCCACGCTGCGAGCGTCCCCTTCTGCCGCCATCGAGCGATCCGAAAGCGGGATCTTCTCGATCGCCGCCGTGCTCTGGATCGTCGCGCTCTGGCTGCTATGCCGGCCGTTCCGCGGCATCCGCCACGATTCGATCCTGTACATCGGGCAGACCTTCAACTCGATCTGGCCGGGACAGCTCTCGGCGGACTGGTTCTTCCTGGGCACCGCCCAGGACCGCTACACCATCTTCTCTCCGCTGATGGCCTGGGGCATCCAGGCGATCGGCCTGCAGGCCGCCGTCATCGGGCTGCTGCTCGCATGCAACGCGCTCTTCATGAGCGCCGCGTGGCTGTTGCTGAAGGACCTGCCGTCCACGATGCTGCGCTGGGCGGCCCTGGTGTTCCTCGCAGCCCTGTCCCACACCTACGGCGGCGAGGGCGCGTTCGCCTTCGCCGAGCCCTTCCTCGACGCCCGCTCGCTGGCCGAGCCGTTCGGACTGCTGGCGTTGGCCCTGCTGCTGCGCGGGCGCCTCGCGTGGAGCCTGCTGGCGCTGCTCGCCTCGGCGGCCTGCCATCCGCTGGTGAGCGTGCCCGTGATCGTCGTCGGCTGGATCTACCTGTGCCTCGGCGATCGGCGCTGGCTCTTGCTGGCCCTCGTCGTGCCGGTGCTGCCGCTGCTCGGCCTGGCCCACGTCGGCCCGTTCGAGGCGCTGCTGCATCGCTTCGATCCGGCCTGGTTCAAGGTGGTCCGCGAAGTCGATTCGCAGTGCTTCCTCGCGGACTGGGGCGCACTCGACTGGGCGACAATAGCGCTCGATATCGCCCTGGTGCTGCTGGGCGGCCGGCTGCTGCGCGGCACGCCGACGGCGCGGCTGGGCATCGCGATCGTGATCGGTTCGCTGCTCCTCACGCTGGCCTGCGGCCTGGGCGTCGACGTCGGCCACAACGTCCTGCTGACCCAGCTGCAGCTCTGGCGCGTCTACTGGCTGCTGCATTTCCTGGCGCTGTGCCTGCTGCCGGTGATCCTGCGGCACCATGTGAGCGAAGGGCGGTCCGGGCAATGGCTGGCCTCCGCCATCGTGCTGGCCTGCGTCGCGGTGCAATCGAATTGGGACACCGGCTGGGTCGGTTGCGTGTGGCTCGCCATCGTGTTCGTCGCCGTCAGGCGCGGCGTGAAGCTCGCGCCCGGCATCCTCCGGCTGGCGACCTGGGGCACGCTGGCGGTGAGCGTGCTGATCATGGGTTTCGTGTTCTCCAAGACGTCGGAGGCCGTCGCGCAGTCCGGACATTTCGGCGACGTGTCGTGGCTGTCCATCGCCTTCAGCCTGCCGATCGTGGCGGCGGCGGTCGGCCTCGCCGGGCTGGTCGCGTTGAAGTCCGCGAAGCCGGCCGCGTACACCGTGATGGCGGTGGTCTCGGTCGCCACCCTCGTGTTCGGCATCCGTGCCTGGGACCAGCGTTCGCCCTGGCAGGCCTACACCGAGCGCGCCTACGCCTCGGAAGGCCGTCCGTTCGCGGGACAGATCGCCGCGGGCACCTCGGTCTTCTGGGAAGACAACCCGCTGCAGACCTGGCTGCTGCTGCACCGGCCCAGCTATTTCTCGCTCAACCAGGCGTCGGGCCTCCTGTTCAGCCGCGAGGCCTCCATGGAATTCGCGCGCCGCAACGCGCCCTTCCGGGAGCTGATGTACCAGCACAGGCTGTGCGGTCAGGCAGCCGCGATGCGGGCCGGCCGCGTTGACCTCAAGGGCGAGCTGGATTGCCGCCCCTCGGTGGAGATCATGAAGGACATCTGCAACGTCCGTGGCGGAGGCCCCGACTACATGATCTTCGACTGGAAGCGTCCCGAGGCCCTCGTCGCCTCCTGGAAGTTCGAGGAGGGCCCGCCATCCTCGCATGCAACCTACTACCTGTATGACTGCTCCAAGCTGCGCTGATTGCTCTGCGACGCAAGCGGTCGACGCGGGCAATGCTCCCGTCGCGCGGCAGACGCTGGTCGAACTCGTCCGCTATTTCGTGGCCAGCGCGATCGCGCTCGGCGTCGACACGGGGCTGTACGCGCTCGGCCTGCGGCTGCATTTCGGTTATCCGCTCGCGGCCGTCCTCGGCTTCCTGGGCGGGCTCGCGGTCGCCTACCTGATCAGCGTGCGCTGGGCGTTTCGCACCCGTCGCCTGGGCGATGCCCGGATCGAATTCGTCGTGTTCGCGGTGATCGGCGTGCTGGGGCTGCTGCTGACCGAATCGCTGCTCTGGCTCCAGATCGACGTGCTCGCATTCGGGCCCTTGCCGGCCAAGCTCGCCGCTTCGTGCGGCGTCTTCTTCTTCAATTTCGGCGTCCGGAAATTCGTCCTGTTCAAGGCGCTTCCGCCCGGCCGCGCGCCCGCGACCTCATGACCATTCGACAGACCGCAGACACCGTCATCATCGGCGCCGGCCCCGCCGGCCTCACAGCCGGACTCGAACTTGTTCGCGCCGGCAAGCGCGACGTCCTCGTGCTGGAGGCGACGAACGAGATTGGCGGCATCTCCAAGACCGTCAACTACAAGGGCAACCGGATCGACATCGGCGGCCATCGCTTCTTCTCGAAGTCCGACTGGGTGATGAACTGGTGGCGCGAGATGCTGCCCGTCGCGATGCCCCCCGGGGCCATCGGCGAGAAGGAATTCCGCGTGGCCTTCCAGGGTGCCTCGCGCCTGCTCGGCGCCGCGGAAATCCAGGCCACCGAGGCCGACGACGCCGTCATGCTGCTGCGCAACCGGCTGTCGCGCATCTACTTCAACGGCGCGTTCTTCAGCTACCCGCTGCAACCCGGCTTCGACATGGTGACCAAGCTGGGGGTGGGCAAGTGCACCCAGTTCGCCCTCAGCTACGGACGTTCGCACCTCGCGCCCATCACGCCCGAGCTGTCGCTCGAAGACTTCTTCATCAATCGTTTCGGCCGCGCGCTGTATCTCCAGTTCTTCAAGTCGTACACGGAGAAGGTCTGGGGCGTGCCGTGCAACGAGATCAGCGCGGCCTGGGGCGCACAGCGTGTCAAGAGCCTGAACATCGGCAACATGATCGCGCATGCGATGAAGAAGCTCGTGCCCGGCGGCAAGAAGGGCGGCGTTGAACAGACCTCGCTGATCGAGAATTTCCTCTACCCCAAGTTCGGCCCCGGCCAGATGTGGGAGACCGCGGCGAAGCGCTTCGAGCAGGCCGGCGGCCGCATCGTGCGTAACGCCAGGGTCGTGGGCTTCGACCGCGAAGCGGATCGCGTGACGGCCGTGACCGCGCAGGTCGGCGGCGGCGATGCGTTGCACATCGCCACCAACAACGTCGTCTCCACCATGCCGGTGAAGGATCTCACCGTCGCGATGCGGGCGGACCTGCCCGACGCGATCGGCGGCATCGGCACGCAGCTGCAGTACCGCGACTTCATCACGGTCGGATTGCTCTACCGCAAGCTACGCCGCACCGCCGCGGCGATCGACCCGAAGACGCACCTGGTCGCCGACAACTGGATCTACATCCAGGATGCCGGCGTCAAGGTCGGGCGCCTGCAGATCTTCAACAACTGGAGTCCGTACATGGTCGCCGATCCGGACACCGTCTGGGTCGGCCTCGAGTTCTTCGCGAAGGACGACGACGAGCTCTGGGCGATGTCCGAGCCGGCCCTCAAGGCGCTCGCGCTGCGCGAGATGCAGCAGCTGCGGCTGGCCGACGAAGCCGACGCGCTCGACGCCGTCGTCATTCGCCAGCCGAAGGCGTATCCGGGCTACTTCGGCGACGCCTACGAGCACTTCGAAGAGCTGCGCGAGTATCTGGACGGCATCAAGAACCTGTACCTGGTCGGGCGCAACGGCATGCACCGCTACAACAACCAGGATCATTCGATGCTCTCCGCGAAATTCGCCGTCGAGGCGATCCTGGCGGGCAGCAGCGACAAGTCGGCGATCTGGGGCGTCAATATCGACGACGATTACCACGAGGAATCCGAGAAGAGATGAGTGGCGGCCGCGGCGGCGAGATGCGGGCCAATCTTCGAACTGAAATTCCCGGGGTCAATTCTTGAGCAACCTATCCACTTCATCTCGCGACTCCAGGCTGCGCCACGCGCTGGCAGCGTTGTGGATCATCGCGCTGTATTTCATCTGCAATCCATATCGCGGCGTGCGTCATGACGCCGTGCTGTATTTCGGCCAGATGCAGCTGCACCTCACGCCTGCCTGGCTGCAGGGCGACCTGTTCTTCCGGTTCGGGTCGCAGGACAAGTACAGCCTCTTCTCCCCGATGTTCGCGCCGGTGCTCCAGGCGCTCGGGCTGTCGTCGGCGGAGATCGCGATCCTGTTGCCCCTGCACGCCTTGTTCCTGTTCGCTACCTGGCGGCTGACGACAGGCATGCCGTCCACGACGCGCTGGTGCGCGCTGGCCCTGGCGGTCGTGCTGCCGCATTTCTACTCCGCTCGCCACCGGTTTGCATTCGCAGAGCCGTTCCTGACGGCGCGCTCGCTGGCTGAACCGTTCGCTGTCCTCGCGTTGGCGTGGCTCCTGCGCGGGCGACTGGCGCTGGCGCTGGCCGCGGCGGCGTTTGCGGCGTTCAGCCACCCGCTGATGGCATTGCCGGCTTGGCTGGTCGGCTGGCGCCTGCTGTGCGCCCAGGATCGTCGCTGGAACTGGGCCGCCTTGCTGGCGCTGCCGGTCACCGTGCTGGCCTGGCTGCAGGTCGCCCCTTTCGATGCCCTGGCGCACAGCTACGACGAGGAGTGGTTCGCCAACGGAAGGCTGGCGAATTCATTCGTCTTCGTCACGTCATGGCAGATCGCCGACTGGGAGCAACTGGTCTTCGACGCCGGCCTGCTGTGGCTGTGCGCCCGCGACACGACGCTGCCGCTGGGCCGGCTGGCGCGGGCAACGCTGGCCGTGACCGCGGGATGCCTTGTCGCTTCCGTCGTCGGCGTCGATCTGCTGCACAACATCCTGCTCACCCAGTTGCAGCTCTGGCGCGCGACGTGGATCGCCCACCTGGTCGCGATGCTGTCGCTCGGACCACTGCTCGTCGGACTATGGACGAAGAGCGGCAAGGGCCGCCTCGCCGTGTTCGCGCTCCTGCTGGGCGCCATCACCGTCAGCTCCACCCTGCATACCGGATGGGTCGCCGGCCTGATGGCTTTCGCGGCCGTGGCGCTCGCGCAAAGTCGAGTCGCCGTCAGCACGGCGGTGCTGCGCATAGGCATCGCGGCCTGCATCATCGCGGCAATCCTGATCTCGGGCGTCGTCGCGGTGTCCCAGCACGACCAGCTCGCGATGGGGCAGGAATCCGGCATCCTGATCGGGCGCGCCAGCGCGATTCCATCCGCCTTGAGCATGCTGGTGTTGTCGGTCGCGCTGCTGGGGCTCTGGCCCTTGCTCCGCCCCGGACGGATCGCTGCCGTCTGCAGCACGGTCTGCGCGGCGGTACTGCTCGTGACCGGCGTTTGGCAATGGGATCAGCGAAACGACTGGGCGCGCTACGTGGAGCAGAACCAGGGCAAGCCCCATCCCTTCCAGCCGCTGATTCCGGTCGGAGCGACGGTCTATTGGCCCGATGAGCTGCTGGCGACCTGGGCGCTGCTCGGACGATCGAGCTTCTTCAACGCGCCTCAGATGTCCGGCACCCTGTTCAATCGTGAAACGAGCGCGACGGGGACGGCACGCCGGGATGCCGTCGGCCCGCTCGTCATCCAGCACAAGATGTGCATGTCGATCGTCGAGTCGGGCCTCACCGGGACGACGGCGGCCGACTGCAAGCCGACCGATCTCGCGGTGCGCGACGTCTGCCACCTGAGCAGGGTGCACCCCGACTTCATCGTGCTGAATTCCCCGATCCAGGCGCCGGCGCTGGCCAGCTGGCGCTACCAGTCTTCCGACGCCTCCGAGCCGGCCGATCATTTCCTCTACGAGTGCAGCAAGGTCTCCTGATGCCCTTCCGATTCCTGCCGCGGCCGCGCCCTGCCACGACCATGCTGACCCAACCGCGTTCCGAGCCAGGCCTGTCGTTGCTCGACGGACTGATATGTCTCTACCTGGTGCTGCCCCTGCTGGTGTTCTGCGCCTGGTTCAAATGGCCCGTGGCGCTCGCACTGGCGCTGTTGACCGGCTATGGCTTCACGCAGGCCCTGGCGGGCGCGCGGTGGCGCCGCTTCGAGGTGAGCCGGCGCGCGCTGGCCGTCATCGTGATCGTCTCGCTCGCATGGACCGCGTTGGCCGGCATCGGGCACTTCTTCTTCGCCAACGCCGACTGGATCACCCGCGACGCTGTGCTGCGCGACCTGGTGGAGACGCCCTGGCCGCCGATGTACGAGTCGGACGGCGGGCCGGCGCTGATCCTGCGGGCGCCGATTGGCTACTACCTGCCGGTGGCGGCGGCCGGATCCTTGCTGGGGTTGCGCTGCGCCGACGTCCTGCTGTACCTGTGGACGGCCGGCGGCTTCGCGCTGGTGCTGTGCGCGGCGACGACCCTGTTCCAGACGCGGCGCGAGCGCATCCTCGCGTGCGCGTTGATGCTGGGCTTTGGCGGCCTCGACCTGGTCGGCGTCGTCGCGACGACCGGCGCGCTGCCGAAGCTGGGGCAGCACATCGAGTGGTGGGCCTCGTTCGTCCAGTACTCATCGAATTCGACCCTGCTGTTCTGGGTGCCCAACCATGCGCTGCCCGCCTGGCTGGGGCTTCTGATGGCAATGCGTCACTGGCGCACGCCCGATCTGGCGCGCCTGTCGCTGATGCTGGCCGCGGCCATCACGCTGTGGTCGCCCCTGTCGGCTGTGGGACTGGTGCCGTTCTACCTGGTCGGCCTGAACTGGCGGCGTGACATCGGCGCGCTGTTCGCCACGCGCAGTGGCCTGCCATTTCTCGCGCTTGCCGGCCTGGTGGGCCGCTACCTCACCATGGACACGCAGTCCATTCCGCGCGGCTGGGCCATCGACATGTTCGCGCAGGCCCGCGTGTTCTGGATCTACTACACGGGCTTCTGCCTGGTGGAGTTCGGCATCCTGGCGCTGCTGCTGGCGCGCCTGCGAACATTCGACCCGAAGGTAGCGTTGGCTGCCGCCATCCTGCTGATCCTGCCGTTCTATCACTTCGGCAACGGCAACGACCTGGTGATGCGCAGCTCCATCCCCGCGCTGATGGTGCTCGCCCTGGCCGCGGTGCGCCCGCTGGCACATGCCGATCGCCCGTTGGCGCGTGCGCTGCTGGCGCTGGTGCTCGTCGTCGGCGCGCTCGGCGCGGCGCAGGAGCCGGAGCGCGCGTTGATGACGCCACGGTGGGCGCTCACCGGCAAGACGCTGGTGCAGATCTCGGCCGATCGGTCGCCATTCCATCTCGCGCTGCTGCCGCCCAATTACGTCGGCCATCTCAACCAGCCGGGGCTGCAGGCGCTGATGCGCCCGCCCAGCATGGTGTTGCCCTATCCGGACGGATCCATGAGACTACACCCATGAACGCTCCCCTCACGCAGGCCCTGCGCACGCGGGCGCGGCGACGACTGCTGCAGATGCACCACGCCAGCGGTGTCGGGCACATCGGCGGCAACCTGTCGGCGCTCGACGCCACGCTGCTGGTGTTCCACGAATTCCTGCGCGAGCAGGATCGCTTCATCCTGTCGAAGGGGCACTCGGCCGGCGCGCTCTACATCGCGCTCTGGAGCGTCGGACGCCTGGCGGACGAGGCGCTCGAAACCTTCCACAAGGACGGCACACTGCTGGCCGGCCATCCGCCCAGCGTTGGCATTCCCGACATCCCGTTCGCCACCGGCAGCCTGGGCCACGGCCTGTCGCTGGCGGCCGGCACGGCGCTCGGCCATCGCCTGCAGGGCAACGATGCACGCGTGGTCTGCCTGACCTCCGACGGCGAATGGCAGGAGGGCTCGACCTGGGAGGCGCTGATCTTCGCGTGTCACCAGCGTCTGGGCAATCTCACGGTGCTGGTCGACCACAACGAGTTGCAGGGCTTCGGCTCGACGCGCGAGGTCGCCTCGATGGCGCCGCTATGGGACAAGCTCGCCGGCTTCGACGCCGCGATCGAAGTCGTCGACGGCCACGACCTCGAGGCGCTGCGCGACGTGCTGCGGCGGCCGGCCGAGCCGCGTCCGCGCATCGTGGTGATGCGCACGGTCAAGGGCAAGGGCGTGAGCTTCATGGAGAACCGCATGGAATGGCACTACCTGCCGTTGGGCGCCGCGCAGTACGAGGCCGCGATGGCCGAGGTGGGCGAGCCATGAGGAAGCAGTTCTGCGACGCCATGGTCGCGCGCAGCACCGACCCGCGCCTGGTGTTCCTGTCCGGCGATCTCGGCTTCATGGCGCTCGAGCCGCTGCAGGCGGCGCTCGGCGAGCGCTTCGTCAATGCCGGCGTCGCCGAGCAGAACATGGTCTCCGTGGCCGCGGCGCTCAGTCGCACCGGCCTGGAGGCCTGGGTGTACAGCATCGCACCGTTCTGCACCGCGCGTCCTTTCGAGCAGATCCGCAACGACGTGGCGCTGCACGCGCTGCCCGTCAGGATCGTGGGCAACGGCGGTGGCTACGGCTACGGCGTGATGGGGCCGACCCACCACGCCATCGAGGACTACGGCACGCTGCTCGCGCTCGGCGGCATGCGCGCCTGCGTGCCTGCGTTCGACGAGGACGTGGCGGCCGCCGTGCAAGTCACTGGCGACACGCCGGCCCCGTTCTATCTCCGGCTCGGCCGCGGCGAACCGCCGGCCGGCTACATGCCGCCGGCGTTCGAGGCCTGGCGGCAGCTGACCCATGGCGGCGGCCCGAGCGTGGTCGCCGTCGGCCCGCTGGTGGGCACCTATCTCGCGGCGCTGCAGGCGCTGCCGGAAGCGACGCGGCCCAACCTGTGGGTGGTGGGCCTGCTGCCGCTCGAACACTACGTGCCGCCGCCTGCGTTCCTGCGGCAGCTGGCGCACGCCGGCGCGCTGCTGGTCGCCGAGGAGCATGTCGCGCGCGGCAGCTTCGCCAGCGAACTCGTGTTGCACCTCGCCTCGAGCGGCCTCGCACCGCGCCGCTTCCGTCATCTCTGCGCACGTGCTGCGCGCTTCGAGCGCTACGGCTCGCAGTCCTGGCTCCGGCGCCAGTCGGGGCTGGACCCCGAGGCCGTCGTGGCCGCCATTGCCCAACTCTGAACCGAAGGAACCGGCGGTGGCCATCCTTGCTTCCTACATCCGTGCGCTCGAGGGTCCGATCCTCGTCACTGGCGCGTCGGGCTTCATCGGCGCGAACCTCTACAAGGAGATCGCGGCGGTGCGGCGCGACGTCTTCGCCGTCGTCCGCCAGGACAAGGGCTGGCGGCTGGCCGACGTGCACGACTCGAGCATCATCGCCGTCGACCTCAACGACGCCAACGCGACCAAGAACCTGGTCGATTCGGTGCAGCCGCGCACGGTCTTCAACTGTGTCGCGTACGGCGCCTACTCCTTCGAGGAGGATGCCGACCTCATCTACCGCACCAACTTCCTCGCGCTGACCCACCTCGTCGCCCGCCTGGCGGAGCACCCGGTGGCCGCGTTCGTGCACACGGGCAGCTCGTCGGAGTACGGCACGATCTGCGCGGCGCCGGGGGAAGACGCTGCCCGCGACGCCAACAGCCACTACGCGGTTTCCAAGGGCGCGGCCTCCGACTTCCTGCACTTCTTCGGCAAGCATCGCGGCTTCCCCGGAGTCAACCTGCGGCTCTATTCGGTGTACGGGCCGCTCGAAGACACGTCGCGCCTGATCCCGAACCTGCTGCGCCAGGCGCTGGCAGGCAGCCTGCCGCCGCTGGTCGACGCCCGAACCTCACGCGACTTCGTCCACGTGACGGACGTCTGCCGCGCGCTCATCGGGGCCGCGCTGCGCATGCACCCCGACATCTACGGCGAGAGCTTCAACATCGGGTCGGGCGCGCATACCACGATCGGCGAACTCGCGGAGCGCACCCGCACGCTGTTCTCGATCGAGCAGCAGCCGGTGTTCGGCACCATGGAAGGGCGCAGCTGGGACCTGGCCGACTGGTATGCCGATCCGTCCAAGGCCCGCGAGGTGCTGGGCTGGAAGCCCGAAATCGCTCTCGACGACGGGCTGTTGCAGACCGCCGAGTGGGTGAAGTCGCTGTCGGACGCCGACATGGCCGTGCTCACGAAGAAGCGCTCGGGCGCGCGCAAGCGCAGCGTCTCGGCCATCATCGCTTGCTACAAGGATGAACCGGCCATTCCCATCATGCACGCTCGCTTGAGCGAGACCTTCGTCAAGCTGGGCATCGACTACGAGATCATCTTCGTCAACGACTGCAGCCCGGACGACAGTGCCGCGGTCATCCAGCGGCTCAGCGAGAACGATCCCCACGTGCTGGGCATCACGCATTCGCGCAACTTCGGCTCGCAGATGGCGTTTCGCAGCGGCATGGAGCTGTGCACAAAGGACTCGGTGGTGCTGCTCGACGGCGACCTGCAGGATCCGCCCGAACTCATCGTGCAGTTCTACGAGCAGTGGGAAAAGGGCTACGACGTGATCTACGGCCGCCGCGTGCGGCGCGAGATGTCGTGGTTCTGGGGCTGGATGTACAAGGCCTTCTACCGGATCTTTGCCGCCTTCAGCTACGTGCCGATCCCGTACGACGCGGGCGACTTCTCGCTGATGGACCGCCGCGTGGTCGGCTGGCTGCTGAACTGCCCCGAGCGCGACCTGTTCGTGCGCGGCCTGCGCGCCTATGTGGGCTTCCGCCAGACGGGCGTCGACTACGTCCGTCCCGAGCGCATGTTCGGGCGCTCCACCAACAACCTCCTGAAGAACATCGGCTGGGCCAAGAAGGGCATCTTCTCGTTCAGCGACACCCCGCTCACGATGCTCACCGCGGCCGGCGTCGTGCTGCTGATGATCTCGGGTCTGGCGACCGGCGTCATGGTGATGCTCAAGGTGCTGCGACCCGACATCGCGCCGCGCGGTGCGACCTCGATGCTGATCACGACGCTCTTCTTCGGCTCGCTCAACCTGTTCGCGATCGGGCTGGTCGGCGAGTATGTCGCCAAGATCATGGCCGAGGTCAAGGGGCGTCCGCGCCTGATCCGTTCGGCGTTGATCCGCCATGGCAAGGCGACGCAGTTGCTGCCCGACGGAAAGTCCGCCGAGAGGGTGGGGCGGTGAGCCGGCGCGACTGCCCCGTCTGCGCTGCACCGTCGCAGCAGGCGCCGGTCTTCCTGGACCAGAGCATCGACACCGCGAAGCTGTCGCCGTTGAGCTTCGCCTCGCGCAAGCCTCCAGAGTTCATGTCGCACCGCCTGGTGAGCTGCCCGGGCTGCGGGCTCGTGTACGCCGACGAGCCGCTCGACCAGGATGTGCTGGCGCGGGCGTACCACAGCGCCGACTTCGACAGTGCAGACGAGGCGGCCGACGCTGCCGAGTCCTATGCGCTCGCCATCCGGCCGCTGCTGGCGGCGTTGCCGAACAGGGGGCGGGCACTGGAGATCGGTTCGGGCACAGGCATCTTCCTCGAGAAGCTGGCGCAGGCCGGATTCGAGGAGCTGGTCGGTGTCGAGCCGTCGGCTGCGGCAATCGCAGCCGCTCCGCCGCATCGGCGCATGTGGCTGCGCGAGACAATCTTTCGCGAGGACGAATTCGAGCCCGCGTCGTTCGATCTGGTGTGCTGCTTCATGACCATGGAGCATGTCCGCGATCCGGGTTTGCTCGCTGGCGCCGTGGCACGTCTGCTGCGACCGGGCGGCGCCTTCGCCATCGTCGTCCACGACCATCGCGCCCTTGTCAACCGCCTCCTCGGTCGCCGCTCGCCCATCATCGACATCGAGCACATGCAGCTGTTCTCGGTCTCCGCGGTGGATCGCCTGTTCAGCAATGCTGGGCTGGAGCGCCCGGAGATCGCCAGCTTCCGCAACCGCTACGCGCTGAGCTACTGGGTTCGCCTGCTACCCCTGCCCGCAGCGTTGCGCGGCCCCGTGCAGGCTGTCCTGAGGGCCACGGGCCTGGCGCGACGCAAGGTCGGCGTCAATGTCGGCAACCTGTTCTGCTACGCATTCCGTCCGGTCGATGCCTGAGGCCCAGGTTGTCCGGTTCCTCCTGGCCGGTGTGTTCAACACCGCGTTCGGTCTGGTGGCCTACGCGTTCTTCGTCTGGCTCGGTACACCGCTCTGGCTCGCCCTCGTCTGCGCCATGCTGGCGGGCATCGCGTGCAATTTCCTGTCGCTGGGCGGCTACGCGTTTCGCGACCTGTCGCTGAAGCGCCTGCCGCGCTTCATCGCCTGCTACGTCGCGAGCTACCTGGTGAACCTGTTGGCGCTGCACCTGCTCGAGCCGTTCGTGGCCGACGCCATCGCGCGGCAGCTGCTGTTGACGCCACCCATGGCCGTCTTCTCGTACCTGTGCCTTTCGCGCTTCGTCTTCAGGCGTGGCCGCGCCGCCTGAGCGACGCGCCGCCGCTCAGGCGATGTCGCCGCCCGACCGCCGCGCCTGGACGAAATAGCCCAGCGGATCTTCCTTCGCACCCAGCCCCAGTGCGACCGACACGTGGCTGGCGGCGAGCATCGCGGCGGCCATCGGCGCGACGACGACACCCAGCGGCAGGCACCAGACCATCGCGATCGGCCGTTGCGGCTTGAGGAGGCGGATCGCCAACACGATCAGCTTGTTGGCGATCGCCGAAACGTCGTTGCCGCGCTCGCGGATATCGACCTGCTCGAAGCCGGCGCGCTGCAGCACCAGCAGCAGCTTCTCGCGCGTGAAGCGCTGGAAGTCGTGTGGCAAGTGGTGGCGGCGCGCGGACCAGGGCATCGTCAGCAACAGCGCCGAGCGTGGCTTGAGCACGCGGGCGATCTCCGCGAGGAAGGGCTCGGGCTCCTCGACATGCTCCAGCACCTCGATGCAGATCGCCCCGTCGAATCGGGCCGCGGGGTAGGGAATGCTGCGGCCATCGTAGTAGACGACGTCCGGCTGCCGGCTCATGCCGTAGTCCGCCGCGCCCTGGACGTCGATGCCGTAGTAGACGGCGCCCGGCGGCAGCCAGTCCCGCCACGGCGATTCGCCGGCGCCCACGTCCAGCACGTCGCCATGCAGGCCGGCCATGGCGGGCCGCAGGGCCTTGGCGATCGATCCGAGCTGCAGGTCGATCCAGCAACGCACCCGGAACAGCGCCGGATTGCGCGAGGGGGGCATCACCGGGATTGGCTTGGATGATTCGTTCATGCGTGTTTCGGGTCGGGACAGATGCCGGTCGATCGTAGCAGGCCGCGATCGACGCCCTGGCGCGCGCCGGACGCGATGATGGTCGCGATCGCGGCGTCTGCCTGGCGCGACTTCGCTTCAGGTAGTTGGAAGCCAGCGCCCTTGCCGCGACCGAATGGCGTTACCCTGTGCACCGTTCGCGCCCGGCGGGCCCCGTCCGCCGGCGCTCCTTCTTCTAGAGCAATGACCAGTCAATCCCTTTCCAGCGATCGCTCCGACATCCGCCTGCTCGTCTACGCGCTGGCGCTGATCGCGCCTCCGCTCCTGGCCTACAACCGCACGCCGTCGGCCACCCAGCTCAACGAGTTGCTGTGCGTGTTCGGCTGGGGCCTGTGCCTGCTGGCGGCCGGCCGCACGCCGACCACCGGCGCCCGGCCTGGCGCCACCACGGTGCTGGCCGGGGCGCTCGGGCTGGTATGCGCGGCCGTCGTTGCCTCGTGGACCTTCGGCTCGCTGCCCACCTCGCTCGCGTTGCCGCCGCTGCTGCTGCTGCTGGTGGCGTGCTTCGTGGCGGCGCTGGGCGCGCGCGCCGCGCAGGAGGGCGACCAGCCCGACGGCCTGCAGGCCTTCGCGCCGTTCGCCATCGGCGTCGTGACGGTGGGCGTGCTCAGCACGGTGGTCGCGGTGATCCAGGTGTGGATCCCCAAGCTCGCGGATGGCAACCTCATCGCCCAGTCGGGGCTGCCCGGCCGCGCGGTGGGCAACCTGCGCCAGCCCAACCACCTGGCCAGCCTACTGGTGTGGTCGGTGATCGCGCTGGTGCCGCTGGTCGAATGGCGCCGCATCCCGCGCTGGCTCGGCGGCCTGCTGCTGCTGTTCATCATGTACGGCGTCTTCCTCAGCGGCTCGCGCACAGGGCTCCTCGGCGGCGCGGCCGTGCTGGTGCTGTGGGCGGCCATCGACAGGCGCCTGTCGGCCAGCACGCGCATCGCGCTCGTGGCGGCGGTCGCGCTGGCCCTGGTCATGCCGTGGATCAGCTCGCATCTCACGCACGCGGCCATCGGCACGGCCACCCGGGCCTCCGAAGGCGACAGCTCGCACTTCGCGATCTGGAAGAACACCGTCGAGATGATCCGCCAGCAGCCGCTGCGGGGCGTGGGCTGGGGCGAATTCAACTTCGCGTGGACGTTGACGCCGTTCCCGCACCGGCCCACCGCGTTCTTCGACCACACGCACGACCTGCCGCTGCAGCTGCTGGTCGAACTGGGCATCCCGCTCGCGCTGGTGGTGCTGGGGCTGATGGTCTGGGCGCTGGTGCAGGGCATGCGCCGCGCGTGGGCCACGCAGGGCGAGGCCGGCCACGGCGCGCGCGCGGCCTGGATGATGATCCTGATGATCGCCATCCACAGCCTCGACGAATATCCGCTCTGGTACGCCTACTTCCTGCTGCCCGCGGCCTGGGCCTCGGGCTTCACGCTGGGATCCGGCCCGGCGCCGGTGGAGACCCTCAGCGGCGTCGTCGGCAGCCCGCCGCTGGAGCCGGGCAAGCTGATCCGCCTCGGCAGCGAGGGCAACGCGCTGCGCTGGTTCGGCGGCGCGATGGTGGTGGTGGCGCTGGCGTCCACCTGGGACTACTGGCGCGTGTCCACGATCTTCCTCGACGACGCGGGCCTCGCGCCGCTGAAGGAACGCATCCAGGCGGGCCAGACCAGCCCGTTCTTCGCCCACCACGCCGACTACGCCGACGCCACCACCGCCGATCCGCCGTCGCAGGCGCTGGGCGCACTGGAGCACGCCACGCACTCGCTGCTGGACAGCCGCCTGATGATGGCCTGGGCCACGGCGCTGTCCGAGAGCGGCCAGACCGAGCGCGCGAGTTACCTGGTGGCGCGCCTGAAGGAGTTCGACAAGACGGACACCGAGGAATTCTTCGCGCCCTGCGCCGACGCGACGATCTCGCCCAAGCCGTTCCAGTGCCAGCCCGAGCCGAAAGGGCTCACTTGGCGGGACTTCCGCTGAAGGCATGAGGCCCGCGTGATGCGGGTCTTTTCATTTCCGCGGCGTCAGGGCGCCGTCCAGTCGCCCGACTTCCCGCCGTGCTTCTCAAGCACCCGGATGTCGCCCATCACCATCCCGCGGTCGATCGCCTTGACCATGTCGTAGACGGTCAGCAGGCCCACCTGGACGGCCGTCAGGGCCTCCATCTCGACGCCGGTGCGGCCCAGGGTCTCGCACTGCACGGTGCAGTGCACCGCGTTCGCGCCCTCGTCGATGGCGAAGTCCACCTGCACGTGCGTCAGCGGCAGCGGGTGGCACAGGGGCACCAGGTCGGCGGTGCGCTTGGCGGCCTGGATGGCGGCGATGCGGGCGATGCCCAGCACGTCGCCCTTCTTCGCGTGGCCGCCGGCGATGGCGGCCAGCGTGGCCGGCTGCATGCGGATGGAGCCCGCGGCGCGCGCGACGCGGCGGGTCTCGGGCTTGCCGCCGACGTCCACCATGTGGGCCTGGCCCTGGGCGTCGAAGTGCGTGAGGCCGCCGGCGGCAGGAGATTCGGGGGTGTCGTTCATGGAACCTTGGAGGGGCAGCGGGGATCCGACCACGACGGCCGCGGACGCGCGCCACACGGCCGATACATGGCGGTGTCATCATAGCGACCGTGTGCCGCCGCGTCGGCACCGCTGGACCGGACTGGAAAGCTCCCCACTTGCGCCCGAAACTCGCCACTCTCGCCGCCGCTGCCTGCCTCGTGCTGAACGCGTTCATCGTGCCCGCGGCGCCTGCCGCCCAGCTGAACCTGCCGGCGCTGGGCGAAGCCGAGTCCGACAGCTTCAGCCTCGACGACGAGCGCAAGCTGGGCGAGCAGATCATGCGCCAGATCCGGCCGGATCCCGCGGTCATCGACGACCCGGTGCTCTACCAGTACCTGATGTCGATCTTCCTGCGGCTGCACGAGGCGGCCCTCAAGCGCGGCAACATCAGCCCCGAGCAGGAGGAGAAGCTGGCGTGGGAACCCTTCCTCGTCAACGACCCCGAGTTCAACGCGTTCGCGCTGCCCGGCGGCTACATGGGCGTCAACCTGGGGCTGATCGCGCAGGCGGGAACGCGCGACGAGATGGCCTCGGT
>FTIR01001321.1_pt2 | contig 18881 bp, 9 predicted proteins | sample 1658041 | NCBI WGS metagenome assembly FTIR01 (sample SAMEA3914793, study PRJEB12502) | metagenome | biome: forest; material: soil | place: Canada | collected 2011-07-03 | depth 0.3 m | reverse complement strand
GCCGGCGGCGGGCTCAGCGCCCAGCGGACCATGATGAACCGCATGTACGACCTGGCCGGCGCCAAGGCCATGGCCCTGGCCGCGGCCGGGGCAACCACGCCGGCGGTGCGGGCGGCGGCGGAATAGCGGGACGAGTTTATTTGGCGAGCCCAAGGGTGGCTCAAACAAAAGCGCCGCCGAGGACTGGCCCCGGCGGCGCGAGTGGCGCATGTCCGCAGTTTAGAAGCGGTAGGATGCGCCGAAGGTGAAGGTGCGCCCGGCGGTGGTGTAGACGTCCGGACGTTTGACATTGACTCCCGTCCACTGGGCGATGGCCTGGTCGGTCAGGTTGATGCCTTCGACCACCAGGGTGAGGTGATTGCCGAGATTGTAGTGGGCGGCGAAGTCGACATTGGTGGTGGCGATATTGCCGTCGCCGACATTGTTGAGAACCCCGGGGAGGGCGACGGATCCAGGTCCGGTAAGGTAGTCCGACCTGTAGGCGAGCGATATGCGGGCATCGAACTGCTTTGTCGCGTAATATAGGGTCGCGTTCACGGCGTATTTCGACAGGTTGTAGAGGGGAACAGATACGATATACTGGAGAGCGGGGGTAAGGTTAGTGGCGGGAAGATTATAGGTGTTGTTCTGATAACCTTCCGCATAGGTCATATTGACGTTGACGCCGAACTTGTCGAAGGGCGCGGGCAGGAAATCGAGGTCGTGCTGAGCGGCCAATTCGACGCCGTAGATGTCGGCGCCCTTGCTGTTGAGCGGCCGAGAGTAGGTGTAGATAATCGATCCGGTCTGGTTCGGCAACAGATAGGACAGGGGGTATCCGGTCGAGCCATAGGGTACTTGGCTGGACTGGCTGGTGATAAAGGACTCCATATTCTTGAAAAACACCCCCGCCGACAGATAGCCGCTCTTGCCCGCATAATATTCCAGGGAGGCTTCGGCGGAATTGGCGGTCATGGGCTTCAGGTCGGGATTGCCGGCCGTGATGCTGCCGCCGAGGGCCGAATTGTTCACCGTGGCCGCCGCCGCGAGGTCGGACAGGGCGGGGCGGCTGACATTGCGATCGGCGCTGAAACGCAGCAGAAGATCGTCGTTCAGGTTGATGGCTATGTTCGCCGCCGGCAGGAAGTCGTGATAGGTGTGCTTATCCGTCACCGGCACCAGGGTCGTAACCCCGGCCACGACCTGGGACTGGGTCCCTGATGACGTCAGGTCGGTGGAATAGTAGCGCACGCCGAAGTTGCTGCGAACGCGATGATCAAACAGGGTGTTGGTCATGTCGTACTGGACATAGGCCGACACCGTCTTTTCGCCGACCTGATAGTTTGAGCCCGGCTGATTATAGGCAGACGTAAGGTTGATGGGCTTGCCGATGTAATTATACAGCGAATAGACGTCACCAACCACGTAGGGCGCGTAGCTGTTATAGTTGAACAGACCCTTATAGATGGACGGGATCACGGTGTCCACGTTTCCCGGATTGTACAATTGCTTGTTATATCTTTGCCATCCCGAGTTCGAAAAGTCTTTGTACATGACGCCACCCTTAAGCGCCGACCCATTGTCGAAGCTGTAGATCAGGTCGCCCTTGCCGGTCTTGTACTGGCTGACGATGCCGTTCTGCTGGGCGTCCGCCCGCATGAGGTTCCAAGCGCTGGGATCAGTGATATTGTCGTAGGTGTTGCTCGGCGATTGCGACGTGTCGTTCACATCGATGCTATGGTTCTTCGATTCAAGATAGGTCTTGATGAAGACGGGAAGCGAATAGACCGACCTCGAATAGCCGCCCATGAACTTGGCGGTCAATTTATCGGTGATCCTGTAGGAGCCGTTCAGCACCGTCTGATAGAAGTTGGTGTTGTCGTTTTCGAAATTATGCTCGCTGCGCAGATCGACGCCCGTATAGTCGGCGGCGACCAGGGTGTTTCCCCGGATGGTGGCGGCGTTGATCATTTGCGTGCCGGTGATGGGACCCGTCAGGCCGTTGGTGCCCGACGTCGCCAGGGCGAAGTCGGTGCGGTCGTTGGTCAGCTTGCCGTAGATCATGTCCAGATCGACGCTGAGGCGGTCGTTCGGGTGGTATTGCAGGGATGAGGTGATGCCGAGGCGTTTGCGATCCGTATACCAGGTCGACAGGGTGTTCGCCTGAGGCGCATAGATGCTGCCGCCTTCGAGCAACGCCGCATCGGCGGCGCTGACGCCAGGCCCGATATTGGCGGCGTTGACCTTGCTCGGGCCCCAGCCATAGCTGCGATAGCCATATTCGTTGGATTTGTTCTCGCTGTAGGCCACCGACAGCAGCGCCCCGAACGGACCCCAGCGATCGGAGATCAGGCCGACCACGCGCGGCGTGACGCCGTTGGTATTGCTGTTGGTCTGGCCCTTGGCCGACAGCACCAGTTCGGCGCCCGGATAGTCGAACGGCTTGGCGGTGCTGAGCTGCACGGTGCCGCCGATGCCGCCTTCATCCTGCTCGGCCGCATAGGATTTCTGCACGGTGACGCGATCGAACAGTTCGGAGGCGAACATGCTGTAGTCGAAGGCGCGGGTGCGGCTGACATTGCCGCGGTTGTCCATGCCCGAGGCGGTGTTGGTGAGCACCTCCATGCCGTTGAGCTGGGTGCGGGTGAAATCCGGGCCGAGGCCGCGCAGGGCGATCTGGCGGCCTTCGCCGGCGTCGCGGGTGATGACCACGCCGGGGATACGCTGCAGGGATTCAGCCAGGTTCAGGTCGGGAAAGCCGGCGATATCGTCGGCGTTGATGACGTCCTCGGCGCCCACCGCCCGGCGCTTGACGGCGGTGGCGCTGGCCAGGCTCTCACGATAGCCGCGCACCACCACCTCGTCGGTGGGATGGTCGGCGGTGGAGACGACATCGGGGGCGGCGTCGGGGGTGGGTTTGCCCTTGGGCGCGATCTTCAGAACCACGGTGGAGCCGTCGTCCGAGGCGACGACCAGGGGGGTGCCCTTCAGCAGGATCCGCAAGGCTTCGGCTCGGCTATAGGCGCCCTTGACCTCCCGCGTCTTGACCCCCGCCAGCTGGTCGGTGGGCGCCAGGATCTGTACGCCGGCCTGGCGGGCGAACAGCGGGATGGAGGTCACCGCCGACTGGGGCGACACATCGAAGCTGCGCTCCTGAGCATAGGCGGCCTGACTGAGGCAGGCCATGGCGGCGCCCGCCAATAGCGCGTGGCGTGTATTTCCAAATGACATAATAGAGAACGCCCCTCAGCGTGTGTTTGGATGCTTAGTGCGAGGCGCCAACTCATAAGGTCGCGCCACACATCCTAGATGACCTAAGGAATGGTTCCCGCCATCCGTAATAAAAACTTTATAATAACTGACGCGCTACGCCATCCGAGGGCGGATTATCTATATAGAACGATGGTATTGTTTTTCAGCTTCATTTTGGCGTTCAGCGCGAGAGCGGCCGCGCGGCTGAACCCGACAGGGTCGGTGGCGGCGAACAGGCCGGATATATGCTCCCGGCCGAGGGCCTCGTCCTTGATGAGGATGCGGCGGGGCGAAAACTGGGCGAACTCCGCCGCCGCCGCCGCCAGGGTCTGGCCTTCGAAGGACAGACGCCCGTCCCGCCATGCCAGGGCCCGCTGGGCCGCGTCGTGGGAGACGGAGGCGACGCTGACCAGAACCCGGCCGCTGTCCGTCCCGGCGTCCGAGCCGACGAGGCTCACGGTCGCCTCCTCGCCCGCTTCCACGCCGACGAGATTGTCGACCCGGTCGGTCGAGCCCCACAGGGCGGCGAACGGCCCGCGCGCCGAGGGTTGCGGCTTTTCGATGGAGACCACGCCTTCGGTGACCAGGACCTTCATCTGGTCCGCGTCGACCAGCCGGACACTATAGGCCGTGCCGACGGCGCGGGCCTGGGCCCGGGGACCGATGACCACGAACGGCCGCTCGCGATTCTTGGCGACTTCGAAATAAGCCTCGCCGCGCAGGAGCCGCACAAGCCGCCTGCCGGGTTGGAAATCGACCGTCAGGGCCGAATTGGTGCTCATGGTGATGCGCGTGCCGTCTTCCAGCGGAATCACGCGCACCTCGCCGATCTCCGAGACGAACCGGCGGGGCTTTGCCGCCAGGGGGCGGCTCTGGGCCAGGAGGATCAGCGAACCGGTGAGCCCGGCGACCGAGGCGGCGACCAGCCAGCGCCGGGTCGCCGGCGCCGTCCACATCGAGGTCTGCGGCTGCGCCAAGGCCTCCACATCGTCCACCAGCAGCAGGGCCGCGCGGGCGCGGGCGAAGGCGCCGAGCCGACGGATGTCCCCGGAGAGCCAGTCATCCAAAGCGGCCTGGTCATCGAAGCTCAGGGCGCGGGCGTCGCACCGCGCGGCCCATGCGGCCGCTTCCTGTTCAATGGCTTTCGCGGTTTGTTTTTGAGAATTCACGCTTGGATGGACCCTTCACCTCCCTAGATGCGCGGAGAGCCCCGCTTCCTCCACGTCCAAACTCCGCCAACAGCAATTTTATGCCGCGGGCGATGTGCTTTTCGATGGTGTGCTCCGAGAGTTTCATGCGCCCGGCGATCTCGCGCTGCGACAGGCCGTGGATCCTGCGCATCACAAAGGCTTGGCGCGTCTGTTTGGGCATGGCGTCGATGGCCCGGCGCACGCGGCCGAGTTCCTGACGGTGGAGCACGGCGTCTTCCGGCGATGGCTCGTCGATCATGGCTTGCAGGACGCCGATGTCGGCCACCGCCCTTATGGGCACCACCGACGACCGGCGCAGCTGTTGCAGGATCACCGAATAGGCGACCTGAAAGGCGTAGGTCTTTGGGTTGCGGATCGAGTCGACTTCGTCCTTGGAGGCCAGGATGGCGTAGGTTTCCTGGACGATGTCATCCACGTCGAACCCCAGCGCCGCCTTGCGGCGAAGCCAGGTCCGCAAGGCGGCCTCGTGAGGCAGCACGTGGCGCGCCAGCCACTGCGCACGCTCATTCGAAAGAGGAACCATTCACCGTTTTTCGCAACCCACCGGACTATCGAGCCTTAGGCATAGGATGCGACGGTCGCGTGACTCCGTCATACGTCACAAAAAATTAGCGCAAACGACTCTTACTAGCGCGGTGTGATACCAGCGGCCTTTGAGACTGACCGCTGAGGGTTCTACCCATCCATCGCCGTCATCGCCGCGCAGGCGGCGACCCATGCCGTGAAGGTCAAGCCGCACCAAGCCTTCAGGATGAGTCCCACGCCCATAGTCTCGCCCATTCGTTCACGGCATGGATGGCCGGCATACGCCGACCATGACGGGAAAAACGCACACCAACGGTCAAACTCAAAGGCCGTTGGTGTGAAACCCTAGCCTCCCAGCGCCTTGTAGATGGAGACGACATCGACATTGGCGTCGGTCTCGGCCTGGGCCAGGGCGTCCTCGGCGCCCAGGCGCGTGCGCTCGGCGTCCAGCACGCGCAGGAAATCGATGCTGCCTTCCTTGTAGCGGATATGGGCCAGTTCGGCCGCGCGGCGCGAGGCGGTCACCTGCTGGGCCAGGCTGGCCACCTGCATCTGGTTCTCGCGATAGGCCACCAGGGCGTTCTGAAGATCTTCGATGGCCCGCAGGACGGTCTGGTCATAGAGGGCGAGGCTCTCGTCCCCCCGCGCCTCCTGCGCCCGCAGACGCGCCCGCGCGCCGCCGAGATCCAGGCCGGGCCAGGTGACGGTGGGGCTGACCGACCAGGCGTGCGAGCCGCCCTTGAACAGGGACGAGACGTCGCCGGACAGAAAGCCGACGAAGCCGGTGACGTTGACCCGGGGAAACAGGTCGGCGGTGGCCACGCCGGTGCGCGCCGTCTCCGCCGCCAGCCGGCGCTCGGCCGCCTGAACGTCGGGGCGCCGGCGCAGGAAGGTGGTGGCGTCGCCTATGACGAGGGCGGTCGGCGGCGCCTGGCGAACCGCGGCCGTGGCGGCGGCGAGTTCGGTGTCCAGCGCGCCGGGGCGTTGGCCGACCAGCACCGCCAGGCGATGGGCCGCCTGGGCTTCGGCGGTGCGCAGGGCCGGGATGTCCGCCTCGGTGGCGTTCAGCCGGGCTCTGGCGCTCTCCACGTCCACCGGATCGCCGCGGCCCAGTTCATACTGCACCTGGGTCAGGCGCAGGGTGTCGCGCTCGGTGCCGGCGTTCTCCTCGGCCACCGCGCGGCGGGCCTGGGCGCCGCGCAGCTGCAGATAGTTGCGCGCCACCTCCGCGACCATGGTCACCTGAGCGTTGCGCAGATCGGCCCGGGCGGCGTCCGCGTCTGCCCGGGCGGACTCGACCTCGTGGCGGACCCGGCCGAAGAGGTCGATCTCCCAGGTGGCGTCGAACCCCAGGTCGGCCTGCTCGATATCGGCCGGCTTGGTGGTGAAGCCGGGAACCTGCTCGCGACTGCGCTGATAGCCGGCGTCGGTCGTGACCCGTGGGAACAGGCCCAGCTGGCTGTCGTGAAACAGGGCCCGGGCCTCATGCACCCGGTCCAGGGCGATGCGGACGTCGAGGTTCGAGGCCAAGGCCCGCGTGATCAGGCTGTCCAGTTCCGGATCGCCGAACGTGGCCCACCAGGACGCCTCGGGCGTCGAGGGCGCCACAAGCGAGCCGCCGACCGGCGTGACCGCCACCGGCGCTTCGAGGGGCGCGCGATAGACCGGGCCGACGGCGCAGGCGGTGGCCGCCAGCGACACCCCGGCGATCAGGAGGGTGCGGAGGAATTTCATGACGTGACTTTCGAAGGCGACGGCGAGAGCGAAGGCTGGGCCGGGGCGGCGTGCGGCGCCGGTTCAGAGGAGCGGAATTTCTTACTGTTGGTCTTGGCGCCGGTCAGTCGGCGGATGGTCCAGTAGAACACCGGAGTCAGGACCAGGCCGAACAGGGTCACGCCCAGCATGCCGGAGAACACCGCCACACCCATGGCCCGGCGCATTTCCGAGCCCGCCCCCGTGGACACCGCCAGGGGCGCGACGCCCATGATGAAGGCCAGGGAGGTCATCAGGATCGGACGCAGACGCAGCCGGCAGGCGGCGAGGATGGCCTGGACCAGGCTGTCGCCCTCGGCCTCCCGTTCCCGGGCGAACTCGACGATCAGGATGGCGTTCTTACAGGCCAGCCCCACCAGCACGATCAGCCCGATCTGGGTGAAGACGTTGTTGTCGCCGTGGCTGACCTGCACCCCGATCAGGGCGCAGAGCAGGCACATGGGCACGATCAGGATCACCACCAGCGGCAGGGTCCAGCTCTCGTACTGGGCGACCAGCACCAGGAAGGCCAGCAGCACGCAGATGGGGAACACGAAGATGGCCGTATTGCCCGCCAGAATCTGCTGATAGGTCAGCTCGGTCCACTCAAAGCCCATGCCGTTGGGCAGTTCCCGCTGGGCTATGGTCTCCAGCGCCTTCTGCGCCTGGCCGGTGCTGTGGCCGAGGGCCGGGCCGCCATTGATCTCGGCGGTCAGGGCGCCGTTATAGTGGCTGGTGCGCTCCGGCCCCGTGGTCTCGTGGGTGGTCACAAAGGCGCCCAGCGGGATCATCTGGCCGGCGGCGTTGCGGGTCTGCAGGTGCAAAATGTCCTCGGGCTGCAGGCGGAAGCGCTGGTCGGCTTGCACATTCACCGGGTAGGTGCGGCCAAACTTGTTGAAATCATTGACATAGAGAGATCCCAGATAGACCTGCATGGTCTCGAACAGGTCGGTCAGGGACACGCCCTGGGCCCGCGCCTTTTCCCGGTCCACATCGGCGCGGATCTTGGGCACGCCGATCTGATAGGATGAGAAGACGCCGGTCAGGTTCGGGTCCTTGGCCGCCGCGGCGATCACCTTCTGGGTCGCCTGATAGACGGCCTCCGGGCCGAGGCCGGCGCGGTCTTCGATCTGCATGCGGAAGCCGCCGATGGTGCCCAGACCCTGGACGGGCGGGGGCGGGAAGACGGCGATGCTGGCCTCGGGGATCGCCGCGAACTTCTGGTTCAGGCTGGCGGCGATGGCGGCGGCCGACAGGTCCTTGGACCGCCGCTTGTCGAACCCTTCGAGGGGCAGGAACACGGCGCCGGAATTGGGACTATTGACCAGGCCGTTGACCGACAGGCCCGGAAAGGCGACGGCGTGGGTGACGCCGGGCGTGTGCAGGGCGATGTCGCTCATCTTGCGGATCACCGCCTCGGTCCGGTCGATGGTCGAGGCGTCGGGAAGCTGGGCCACGGCCACCAGGTAGAGCTTGTCCTGCGGCGGCACGAAGCCGGTGGGGGTCTTGGCGAAGGTGAAGAAGGTCAGGGCGATCAGCACGCCATAGATCACCAGGGCGATCGAGCTGCGGCCGATCAGGCGGGACACGTTCCCGACATAGGAATTGGACATCCAGGCGAAGGCCCGGTTGAACGGGCGGAACAGCCCGCCCAGGGCGCGGTCGATCAGGCGTTCGACGCGGTCCTTGGGCGCGCCGTGGGCCTTGAGCAGCACCGCCGCCAGGGCCGGCGACAGGGTCAGTGAGTTGAAGGCCGAGATCACCGTGGAGATGGCGATGGTCAGGGCGAACTGGCGGAAGAACTGGCCGGTGAGGCCGGAGATGAAGGCGGTGGGCACGAACACGGCGCACAGCACCAGGGCGGTGGACACGATCGGGCCGGTCACCTCCTTCATCGCCTTGCGGGTCGCGTCGGGCGGCGACAGCCCCAGGGCGATATTGCGCTCGACATTCTCGACCACGACGATGGCGTCGTCGACCACGATGCCGATGGCCAGGACCAGGCCGAACAGGGTCAGGGCGTTGAGCCCAAAACCCATCATCAGCAGCACGGCGAAGGTGCCGACCAGGCTGACCGGCACCGCCGCCAGGGGAATGATCGCCGCGCGCCAGTTCTGCAGGAACAGCACCACCACCAGGGTCACGAGGATCAGGGCCTCGAACAGGGTGTGCACCACCGCATTGATGGATTCGTGCACAAAGCCGGTGGTGTCATAGACGATGTGGTACTGGACCCCCTCCGGGAAGTCCTTCTTGAGGGATTCCATGGTCTTGGTGACACCGTCGGCCATCTGCAGGGCGTTGGTGCCGGGGCGCTGGAACACGGGCAGGGCGATGGCCGGCTTGTTGTCCAGCAACGAGCGCAGGGCGTAGCTGTCCGAGCCCAGTTCGATGCGGGCCACATCGCGCAGGTGGCTGATCTCGCCCTTGTCGCCGGCGCGCACGACGATGTCGCCGAACTGCTGCTCGGTGGCTAGGCGGCCCTGGGTGTTGACGGAAATCTGGAACTCGGCCTGGCCGGGGGCCGGGGGCGCGCCGACCTGGCCGGCGGCGACCTGCACGTTCTGCTCGCGCAGGGCGGCCACCACGTCGCCGGGCGTCATCGAGCGCGAGGCGAGTTTCTCCGGATCGAGCCAGATGCGCATGGAATAGGGCCCTTGGCCGAACATCTGCACATCGCCGACGCCATAGCTGCGGGCCAGGGCGTCCTTCACGTGCAGCTGCGCATAGCTGGCCAGATAGAGCATGTCGTAGCGGTTGTTGGTCGAGGTCAGGTGGACCACCTCGATCAGGGTCGGTGACGCCTTGGTGGTGGTCACCCCCACCCGCTGCACCTCCGGCGGCAGGCGCGAGAGCACCTGGGCCACCCGGTTCTGCACCAGCACCTGCGCCTTGTCCGGGTCGACCCCGAGCGCGAAGGTGATGGTCAGGGCCATGGCCCCGTCGGGGGTCGACTGGGAGGACTGATAAAGCATGCCCTCGACGCCGTTGATCGATTGCTCGAGCGGCGCGGCCACGGTCTCGGCGATCACGGCGGGATCGGCCCCGGCATAGGCGGTGCGGACCACCACGGTGGGGGGCACCACCTCGGGATATTCCCCGATCGGCAGGATCGGCAGGGCGATGAGGCCGGCCACGAAGATGATGATCGAAAGCACCACGGCGAAGCGTGGCCGGCTGACGAAGAAGTCGGAAAAGTTCATTGGCGGCGTCCCGATGGGGATGTGCGAAAGGCTCCGGACGCGCCCTCGCGGCGCGTCCGGCTTGAATCGGACCTGGTTTTGGCGGATCAGCCCGTGGGCTGTAGCGCGGCGAGTTCGGCGGTGCTGATCGGTTCGACGGCGGTCGGCTGGGGCGTGACCACATCGCCCGGCTTCACCTTTTGCAGGCCGCTGGTGACGATCTTTTCGCCGGGGGCCAGGCCTGACAGGACGATGCGGTATTCGCCCACGGCGCGCCCGAGGCTCACCGGGCGGTACTGGACGTGGTTGCCGGCGCCCAGGACCAGGACATAGCGCTTGCCCAGGTCGGTGCCGAGCGCCTGCTCGGGCACCAGAGCGGCGGGCTGGGTCTGGCGGCTGACCAGGCGCACCCGGGCGAACAGGCCGGGCGTAAAGGCGCCGTCCTGGTTGTCGAACACCGCCCGGCCGCTGATCGTGCCGCTGTGGGCGTCCACCGCATTGTCCAGGAACTGAAGCTTGCCCTGGTGGGGGAAGCCGGTCTCGGTCATCAGGCCCATATAGACCGGGCCTTCGCCGCCGCGCTGAGCTTCCTCATATTTCAGATAGGTCTGCTCATCGGTGTTGAAGGTCGCATAGATCGGCGTGTCGGACACCACCGTGGTCAGCAGATCGGCCGGGGTGACCAGGTTGCCGCGGGTGATCAGCGCCCGCGAAACCCGGCCGTCGATCGGCGAAATCACCTTGGTGAAGGACAGGTTCAGTTGCGCGGCCCGCAACGAGGCTTCGGCCGCGCCCAGGTCGGCCCTGGCCGAGCGCGCTTCGGAGATCAGCCTTTCGGCTTCCTCCTTGGCGATGGCCTGCTGAGCCAGCAGCCGCTCGCCGCGGTCGCTGTCGGCGGCGGCCAGCTGGGCCTTGGCCCGGGCGCGCTCGGTTTCGGCGTCCAGGCGGTCGACCTCGGCCTGGAAGGGCCTGGGATCGATCTGGAACAGCAACTGGCCCTTGCGAACCCGCGCGCCTTCGGTGAATGGCGCATCGACGATCTGGCCAGCCACCCGGGGGTGCAGGGCGACGCTGTCCACTGGCTCCAGCCGTCCGGTGAAATCATCCCATTGGCGCAGGGGCTTGAACTCGACCGCGGCCACGCCGACCACGGGCGGCGGCGGGGTGGGGGCTTCAGTCTGGGCGGCGGCGCCGCATCCGGCCAGGATCAGCGCGGCGATCACGGAGAAGGGTTTGATGGAGGGGAGGTTTGACATGACGTACTCCGGAACTGGGCGCCGAAATCCGGAGGCCCAAATCTATACCGATCGGTATGGATGTGGGGTTCATGTTGCAGTGCGTCAAGACCATACCCTATCGATCAGTATAGAAAAATAGGAGATCGACGTTTGGGCCTATCGGCCGGGCCAAAGCTCGAGCGTGGTGGCCACAAGCCCTTGCAGCTCTTGGGCTGAGGCGCCTGCGCCCGCCTGCAGGCACAGGCCTTGGAGCACGGCGGACAGGTAGCGCACAAGGCCGGCCGGTTCGATCTGATCGGGCAGATCGCCATCGATCTTGGCCTGTTGGAAGCGGTGCAACATGGCCGCGTCGGACGAGGCGCGGCGCGCCACCACCTCGGCCTTGATCGACTCGGCCTCGGCGCCGCAGGCGACGGAACTGATCACCCCCAGGCACCCCTTGGGATCGGAACCGGTGATCTGCATGTCCAGCGCGCCCTGCAGCAGGCGTTCAGCCACCCCGCGCGCCGTCGGCGCCTCCAGGGCGGCGCCCACATAGGCCAGCTTGTCCCGCTCATAGAGGTCGAGCGCCTTGCGGAACAGGGCTTCCTTGTTGCCGAACGCCGCATAGAGGCTCGGCCGGGTGATGCCCATGGCCTCGGTCAGGTCGCTCAGGGACGCGCCTTCATATCCCTTGCTCCAGAACACGCGCAGGGCCGCAGCCAGCGCCTCGTCGACGCAGAACTCGCGAGGGCGCCCACGCCCGGCAGTGAGGGTCTGAACTTCCATACCGGTCGATAGGTAATATCGCGGGGTGGATAAGTCCAGTGGACCAATGACATGGGTCGAGTCTGGGCGCGGGTGAGCGGCTTAGGGTGGGGCGCGCTGGGTCCCTCTTTCTCCAAAGGGAGAAGGTAGGTTCGACCGCCCGGCCTAACTAACGCCTGGACCTCAAGCCAGCGATGGCCTCCTGGGTGAACAGTCGGCGGTCGGGTTCGATGGGGCGATAGCTGTGGCGCTGGGCCAGCTTTTCGCGCCACCATCCTTGGTAGTCGGCGATGGTCTGGACATCGATCTCGTCGTGCGCGACCGCGCCGCCCACCTCCAGATAGACGTCCAGATTGGCCAGGTCCGGCGACGGCAGTTCGCCGGCCTGGAAGTCGGCCCACATCCGCGCATAGAGGGCCTCAAGCTCCCGCACCAGCAAGGGTGTGTCGAACAGCACGCAGGTGTCTCGGGCCGCGAGCAACTGGTCGCGATAGGGCTGGATCGACTTTCGGTCCCGGCCCAGGGCCACCGCGCGGTCGACATAGTCTTCCGGCGAGGCGCAGATCAACTCAGGCAGGCCGGCGCTGCGCACCAGGCTGCCGCAGACCCGGGCCGCGAAGGACCGCCCGTCCAGGGTCAGCACCGGCACGCCCATCCATAGGGCGTCCGAGGCCGTGGTGTGGGCGCCATAGGGCGTGGTGTCCAGGAACAGGTCCGCCAGGGGATAGCGGGCCAAATGGTCCGGATTGGCCATCTTGCCGGCGAAGATCACCCGTTCGGGATCGACGCCGTGGTCGGCGGCGTAGCGCTTCAGCCGCGCATTGGTCGCCTCGGCGCCGGTCAACAGCCACAGGACGCTGCCCGGCGTCCGGCCCAGGATGGTCAGCCAGCGATCAAAGGTGAAGCGGGTGATCTTGTGCGTGCCGTTGAAACAGCAATAGACGGTCCCGTCCTCGGGTAGCCCCGCCTCGGCGCGCGTCGGCTGACGCGGCGAGACCACCCGGTTGCGGTTGTTGGGCTGATAACAGGGCAGCCGCAGCACCTTCTCCGAGTAATAGAGTTCGGCCTCCGCGGGGATGATCCAGTCGTCGGCGACGATATAGTGGTGATAGGGGCTGGCCGTGGTCCCGGGATAGCCCAGCCAGTTGACGATCACCGGCGCCGGCCGCAAGGCCAAAAGCTTGGTGCGGCCCTCCCGGGTATAGCCATTGACGTCGACCAGGATCTGAACCCCGTCATCGGCGATGCGCCGGGCGGCGGTGGCGTCGTCCAGGCCGCTGATATCGATCCAGTGGTCGGCGCTGGCCTTGAAGCTCTGGTGCAGCGGATCACTGGCCGGCACGCCGCAATAATAGGCGAACACCTCGACGGCGCCGCGGTCGTGCAGGGCGAAGGTCTCGGCCATCAGATGGCCGACGGCGTGCTCGCGCAGGTCCGACGACAGATAGCCGATGCGCAACGGCCCAGGCTTCAGGGCCGCCCAATAGGACGAGACCATGGGCGAGGCCGGCGCGCCCACATCGACCTTGTTGTAGTTGGCGGCGATGGCCAGCTGCAGCAGCGGATCGTCGGTATGGGCCGAGACCGACAGCGGCGACATGCCGGTCATCAGCACGCCTCGGCTGACCCGCTCCCATGGCGACACCACCGGCCATTCGCATTGCCGCTGGCGGATGGCCACGAAATGCTGCGCGGCCTCGCGCTGGGTGCTGTCCAGTTCCAGGCACTGGCGCAGCATGGCCTCGGCGTGATCGTCCTGGTTGGCGGTCTCCAGCACCCGCGCCGTCTGGACCAGGGCGGTGGTCTTGTAGGTGATGGCGGATCCGTTGACCCCGGCCAGCTTGTCCAGGATCAGCGACCATTGCTGGACCGCCTGGCCCGCGGCGCCCAGCCGCTCGTGCACCCGCCCCAGATTGACATAGGTCGGCATGAAATCGGGGTTGAGGGCTATGGCCTGCTCGAGGCGCTGTTTGGCGGCCTCCAGCTCCCCGGAATCCGACAGGGTCACGGCATAGTTGAACAGCACCGAATAGAGCAGGGGATTGTCTTGGTTGTGCTCGATCCAGGCGGCGTAAAGCGCCTGCACCGCCGCCAGGCCATCGCTGAGCTTCAGGGCTTCGGCGGCCCGAATGAGGTCTAGAACGCTCATTTCCCGCTCCACCGCCCGACGGAGCGCCGCCGTCAGGATGTCACGGACCATGCCGACCTCTTTCTAATCCGGCGCCTTATGACACGGCGTCATTCATGGCGCTAATCTGCTCGGCGGTCATGCTGGCTATCTGAGTCGCCGTAAAGGCGTCAATTTGCGTGGCGTCGAGGGCTTCGATGTCATCGACCGTCAATTCGGTGATCGCCGTGGTGGACAGGCCCGCCACCTGGGTCGTCGACACGCTGCTGAGCTGATCGGCCGAGAAGGACGCGATCTCGGTGGAGGTCAGTTCGCTCAGCTGGGTCGAGGTCAAGGCGCCGACCTGGGTCGAGGTCAGGGCGGCGAACTGCGACGCGCTCAGGCCGTCCAGCTCGGTGTGGGTCAGGTTGGCGATCTGGGTCTCGCTCAGGGAGGAAACCTGGGTGTTCGACAGGGCGCCGATCTGTTCGGCGGTCAGGGCCCGCAGCTGGGTCCGCATCAGGCCGCCGAGCTGGGTGACCGTCATGGCGGCGAGGTCGGTGGTGGTCAGCTGGCCGATTTCCGCCGTGGTCAGAGCCCCGATCTGGGAGGTGGTCAGGCCGCTCATCTGGGTGAGGGTCATCTGCGAAATCTGGGCTTCGGTCAGGCCGGCGATGCCGTCGGTCGACAGGGCGCTGATGTCGAACGGCGTCAGCACCGAAAACTGGGTGGTGCTCAGCGCCGCCACCTGAGTGGCCGTCAGGCCGTTGATCTCGGTGGGCGACAGCAGCCCGATCTGGGTCGTGGTCAGGCTGGACAACTGGGTCGCCGTCAGCCCCTCGACGCCGGTCGCCGACAGGCTGCTCAGCTGCGCCGTCGACAGGGCCGAAATCTCGGTGGTCGTCAGGCCGGTGATCGCCGTGGTGGACAGGGCCGCCATCTCGCCAGAGGTCATGGCCGCAAGCTGGGTCGTGGTCAGGCCGCCCAGCTGGGTCGCCGACAGTCCTGCCATTCCGCTGGTGGAGAAGGACGCGATCTGGGCGGCGCTGAGGACATCGATCTGCGCGTTGGTCAAGCTGGCCACCTGGGTGGAGGTCAAGCCGCCGATTTCGTTGCCCGACAAGCTGGCCAATTGGGTGGTGGTCAGGCCGGCGAACTGCGCCGGCGTCAGGGCGCCGATCTGGGTCGGCGTCAGGCTGGTGAACTGGGTGGAGGTCAGGGCCCCCAGTTCGATGTTGGTCAGCCCGCTGATTCCAGTGGTGGACAGGGCCGCGATCTGGGTCGAGCGCAACGCGGCCAGCTGGGTGTTGGTCAGGCTGGCGACCTGGGCGCCGGTCAGGCCCGAGATGGCGACCGTCGACAGGGCGCCGATTTCCGTATTGGTCAGGGCGCCGAGCTGTGTCGTGGTCATGGCCGCGATCTGGGTGTCCATCAATCCGCCGATGGCGGTCGTGGTCATGGCCCCGATCTGGGTGGTGGTCAGGTCCTGAGCTTCCGCCTGGCTCAGGGCGCCCACCTGCCGGGCGGTCAGGCCGCCCAGCTGGGTGGTGGACAGCCCGGCGATATTGGCGGCGGTCAGGCCGGCGATGGTGTCGGTCGAGAGCGCGCCGACCTGGGTTGAGGTCAGGGCGCCAAGCTGGCCCGCACTGAGGGCCGAAACTTCGGCGTCGGTCAGGCCGCCGATCGCCGTGGTGGTCATGGACCTGAGTTCGGTGGTGCTCAAGGCGCCGATCTGGGCGCCGCTCAATTCACCGACCTCTGTGGCGTTCAGCCCCCCGATCTGGGTGACGGTCAGGGCGCCCAGTTCGGTCGTGGTCAGGGCGCCGACCTGGGTCGAGGTCAAGGCCCCCATCTGCGCGGCCGTCAGGGCCCGAAGCTCGGTCGTGTTCATGGCCGCGATCTGCGTCGCGGTTATGCCGCTGACTCCGGCCGCGGACAGGGCGGCGATCTGGGTGCCCTGCAGCTGGGCGAACTGATCGGCCGTCAGCATCGACACCTGGGTCGAGGTCAGGCCGACCAGATCGGTGGTGGTCAGCCGGCTGACCTGGGTCGTGGTCAGGGCGCCCAGCTGGGTCGTGGTCAGGGCGGCGAGCTGGGTGGCGGTGAAGGCGCGGATCTGGTTTGCGCTCAGAGCCGCCACTTCGGCGCCGGTCAACCCCGCGACGGCGGTGGTGGACAGGCCCGCCACCTGCGTCGCCGACAGGCGGCTCAGCTGGGCGGCGGACAGGGTCGCGATCTGGTCGTCGGACAGGGCGCCCATCTGGGTCGCGGTCATCGCGCCGATCTGGGTGGTCGACAGGGCCGCCATCTCGTCCGAGGTCAGGCCTGTAATGGCCGTGGTCGACAGGGCGGCGATCTGGCTGTCCCGCAGCACGCCCAGCTGGTCCAGCGACAGGGCGGCGATCTGGGTGTCGACCAGGCCGGAAAGCTCGGTGGTGGTCAGGCCGGCGACCTGGGTCGTCGACAGGACGGCGATCTGGGTCTGGCTCAGGCTTCCCAGCTGCGTCGGGGTCAGGGCCGCCAGCTGATAGGTGGTCAGGCTGGTCAGCTCATCCGCGGTCAGGCCGCTGATCCCGGTGGTGGACAGGGCCGAGAACTGGGTGGTCGTCAAAGCGGCCAGCTGGGCGGTGTTCAGCGCCGCGACCTGGGTGTCGGCCAGGGCGTTGATCCCGGTGACGCTGAGCGCCCGGATTTCGGTCGTGCTCAAGACACCGATCTGGGTCGAGGTCAGCATACCGACCTCATTGGCCGTCAAGCTGTTGATCTGGCTGGTGTTCAGCGACCCGACTTCCGTGGTGGTCAGGGCCGCGATCTGGGTGTCGGCCAGGGCCGCCATCTGGGTCCGGGTCAGGCCGGCCAGCTGGCTGGTGGTCAGGGACGCGATATCGGTTTCCACCAGGCCATCGATCTCGTCGGCGTCGATCGCCGCGATCTGGGTCGATTGCAGCATGGCCAACTGGCTCGGGGTTAGGGCGGCGATCTGGGTGTCGATCAGGCCGCCGATTTCGGTGGTGGTCAGGGCGGCGATCTGGGCGGTGGTCAGGGCGCCGATCTGGGTCTCGGTCAGGGTTCCCACCTGGGTCGGCGTCATCGCCACAAGCTGGGCCGTCGTCAGCGCGGCCAGTTCGTCGGGGGTCAGGCCGCTGATCCCGGTGGTGGACAGGGCGCCGATCTGGGTGGTCGAAAAGGCCGCCAGCTGGGCCAGGCTCAAGGCCGCGACCTGGGTGTCGACCAGTCCGCCGACCTCGGTGGTGGTCAGGGCGGCCAACTGGTTTGTCGACAGGGCGCTGATCTGGCTGGTGTTCAGCTGGCCCAGGTCGTCCGCGGTCAGGCCCGCGATCTGGGTGGTGGTCAGGGACGTCAGCTGGGTCGTCGACAGCACGCCGATCTGGCCCGGGGTCAGGGCGCCGAGTTCGGTCGCGGTCAGGGTGGCGAGCTCGGCCGGGGTCAGGGCCATGATCTGGGTCTCGGCCAGGCCAATGACCCCCGTGGTGGTCAGGCCCGCCATCTGGGTCGCGCTCAGCGCGCTCAATTGCGACGTGGTCAGGACCGCCAGTTCGGTGGCGGTGAGGCCGTTCATCTGGGTCGTCGACAGGACCGCCAACTGGGTGGCGGTCAGGGCCGTGATCCGGGTGTCGATGGCGCCGATTTCGGTGGCCGTGAGGGCGGAGACCTGGGTGGTGGTCAAGGCGGCGAGTTCGGCGCTGGTCAGGCCGCTGACGCCTGTGGTCGACAGGGCGGCGATCTGGGTCGACGACAATGCGGCCAGCTGGGTCGTGCTGAGGGCGCCGACCTGGGTGTCGACGAGGCCGCCGATCTCCGTCGTGGTCAGGGCCGCCAACTGGCTCGACGACAGGGCCGCCAGCTGGGTGGTGTTCAGCGCGGCCAGGCCGTTGGCGGCCAGCCCGCCCACCTGGGTGGTGGTCAAGGCGGCGATCTGAGCCGTCGACAGCAGCGCGACCTGGCTGCTGGTCAGACCGCCCAGTTCGGTCGCCGTCAGGGCGGCCAGCTGGGTGCTGGCCAGGGCCGCGATCTGGGTGTCGACCAGTCCCTTGATCTGCGCGGTGTTCAGTCCGGCGATCTGGGTCGTGGTCAGGGCGCTGAGCTGGGTGGTGGTCAAGACCCCCAGGTCCGTGGCGGACAAGCCGGCGAGATGGGTCGTGGTCAGGGCGCCCAATTCAGTGGTCGTCAGGGCCTCGATCTGGTTGGTCGACAAGGCGCCAAGCGCGGTCGCGGTCAGGGCCCCGAACTGGGTCGTGGTCAGTCCGGCGAGCTCGGCGCTGGTCAGGCCGCTGAGGCCGGCGGCCGACAGGGCCGCGACCTGGGTCGATGACAGCGCCGCCAACTGGGTGGCGTTCAGCGCCGCGACCTGGGTGCTGGACAGGCCCGCGACCTGGGTTGTCGAGAGCGCCGCCACCTGGCTGGAAGACAGGGTCGCCAGTTGGGTGGTGTTCAGCGCCGCGATCTCGGCCGCGGCGAGGCCCTTGGCCTGGGTGGTGGTCAGGGCGGCGAGCTGGGTCGTCGACAGCAGGCCGATCTGGGTTGTGGTGAAGCCTCCCAGCTCCGTGGCGGTCAGGGCGGCCAGCTGGGTGTTGGCCAGGTTGGCGATCTGGTCGCCGGTCAATCCCGTGATCTCGGCCGTGCTCATCCCGGCGATCTGGGTGGTGGACAGGGCCGCCAGTTGGGTGGTCGACAGGGCGCCGAGATCGGTGGCGTCCATGCCCCGGATCTGGGTCGTCGACAGCATCGCCAGTTCTGTCGTGGTGAAGGCCGCGATCTGAGTGTCGATCGCGCCGATCTGGGCGGCGGTCAGGGCCGCGACCTGGGTCGAGGCCAGGCCGGTCAATTCCGTGGCGGTCAAGCCGGTGACGGCCGTGGTCGACAGGGC
>FTIR01000040.1_pt3 | contig 18924 bp, 15 predicted proteins | sample 1658041 | NCBI WGS metagenome assembly FTIR01 (sample SAMEA3914793, study PRJEB12502) | metagenome | biome: forest; material: soil | place: Canada | collected 2011-07-03 | depth 0.3 m | reverse complement strand
TCGGTGGCGGTGACGCCGGGCCAGACAGTGGTCAAGGGCCAAGCCCTGATCACCGTCGAAGCCATGAAGATGGAGCACGCCCTGACCGCGCCCTTTGACGGCGTGGTGGTCGAACTCAAGGGCGCGGCAGGCGATCAGGTCAGCGAGGGCGCCGTCCTGGCGCGGCTGGAGGCGTTGGGATGAAAGGGAGGCCGCAAAGCGGGATGGTCACGACCGGCAACCAATCGGCGCGCAAAACCTGGGCGATCCGCGCCTGGCGGTGAGCCGAACGGACGACGCTTAGCCTCTAACCCGGTTTAGCTCCCGCACGGACGCAGATTATTCAATCGAACAATGATCGCTCTTTTTGGATTGTTCAATCTGCGCAGTGGCGGATTCTTCGTCAGAACGACAAAGCGTTGCGTGGGCCGACATGACAGACTTCAGGCCGTAGGATCGCCCTGTGGAGCTCGCCGCCATGTCCAACACGCCTAGGCTTGATCTCCACATTCCAACACCCCCCGCCCGTCCCGGCGAGCCAGCCAGTTTCGCCCACGTGGTGGTTCCGTCCGCGGGCTCCACGCGCAGACCAGACACCACCGCTCATGAGGGAGAGATGCGCGACCTCCCCTACAACCTCGTCCGCGTACTGGATGATGATGGCCAGGCGGTCGGCCCCTGGAATCCGCGGCTGGCGCCCGACCAATTGCGGCGAGGTCTGCGCGCCATGATTCTCACGCGGCAGTTCGACGACCGCATGTTCCGCGCCCATCGCCAGGGAAAGACCAGCTTCTTCATGAAGTCGACCGGTGAGGAGGCGATCGGCGCCGCCCAGTCGATGGTGCTTGGCCGCGACGACATGGCCTTTCCCACCTATCGTCTGGTCAGCTGGCTGATGGCCCGCGATTATCCGCTGATCGATCTGATCAACCAGATCTTCTCCAACGCCAAGGACCCTCTCAAGGGTCGTCAGTTGCCGATCCTCTATTCGGCCCGCGACTTCGGCTTTTACTCCCTGTCCGGCAATGTCGGCAGCCGATTTGGCCACGCCGTCGGCTGGGCCATGGCCAGCGCCTTCTCTGGCGATGACAAGATCGCTATCGGCTATATCGGCGAAGGCACCACCGCCGAGGGCGATTTCCATGAGGCCCTGACCTTCGCCAGTGTCTACCGGGCGCCGGTGATCCTGTGCGTCACCAATAATCAGTGGGCGATTTCCAGTTTCTCCGGCATCGCCGGCGCCGAGGCCACCACCTTCGCCGCCAAGGCCATCGCCTATGGCCTGCCGGGCCTGAGAGTCGATGGGAACGACTTCCTGGCTGTCTGGGCGGCGACCGAATGGGCGGCGGAACGCGCCAGGTCCAACCGTGGGGCTACCCTGATCGAACTCTTCACCTACCGGGCCGAGGGGCACTCCACCAGTGACGACCCAGTCCGCTACCGGCCGGCGGAAGAGCCGGCTCAATGGCCGCTCGGCGATCCCGTCGAACGGCTCAAACAGCACCTCATCGCGCTCGGCGAGTGGGACGAGGCGCGCCACGAGACGCTGACGACAGAACTCAGCGAGGCGGTGCGGGCCTCCATGAAGGAAGGCGAAGCGGTAGGGACCGTCGGCAAGTCGAAGCCGAGCGTCAGTGAAATGTTCGAGGGCGTGTTCAAGGAGCCAGACTGGCGAATCGTCGAACAGCGACGGGAGCTGGGTATCTAGATGCCGACGATGAATATGGTCCAGGCCCTCAATTCCGCCCTGGACGTGCTGCTGAGCGATGACCCCAAGACCCTCATCTTTGGCGAGGATGTGGGCTATTTCGGCGGCGTCTTCCGCGTCACCGACGGACTGCAGAAGAAGCATGGCCTCAAGCGCTGCTTCGACGCCCCGATTTCGGAGGGCGGCATCGTCGCCACCGCGATCGGCATGGGCGCCTATGGCCTGCGGCCTATCGTCGAGATCCAGTTCGCCGACTACATCCTGCCCGCCTTTGACCAACTGGTTTCCGAAGCGGCGCGGCTGCGCTACCGCTCCGGCGGCGAGTTCTGGGCGCCGATCACGGTGCGCGCGCCCTACGGCGGCGGCATCTTCGGCGGCCAAACCCACAGCCAAAGCCCCGAAGCGATCTTCGCCCACATCACCGGCCTCAAGACGGTCATTCCCTCCAACCCCTATGACGCCAAGGGCCTCTTGATCGCCGCCGTCGAGAGCGACGATCCGGTGATCTTCCTTGAGCCCAAGCGCATCTATAACGGCCCGTTCGACGGCCATCACGACCGGCCGCTCAGAACCTGGGCTGGTGATCCGACGGCCGAGGTGCCCGAGGGGCGCTATACCGTCCCACTGGGCAAGGCGGCCATCGTCCGGGATGGCGGCGACGTCACCGTCCTCGCCTATGGGACCATGGTGCACGTGGCTCGCGCCGGTATCGATGAAAGCGGGGTCGACGCCGAGCTGATCGATCTTCGCTCGATCGTGCCGTTGGACATCGACACCATCATCGCCTCGGTCAAAAAGACGGGTCGCTGCGTGATCCTGCATGAAGCCTCCCGCTTTGGCGGCTTCGGCGGCGAGTTGTCCGCGCTCATCCAGGAGCGCTGCTTCTTCCACCTGAAGAGCCCGATCGACCGCGTGGCCGGATGGGACACACCCTATCCGCACGCTTTCGAGTGGGACTATTTCCCTGGCCCCGCGCGGCTGGCCGCCGCGCTGCACCGCTGCATGGAGACCTGAGCCATGGGCCGCTATCTGTTCCGCCTTCCGGATGTCGGCGAGGGGATCGCCGAGGCCGAGATCGTGGCCTGGCACGTCAAGCCTGGCGACCATATCGCCGAAGACCAGTCGCTGGTCGACGTCATGACCGACAAGGCCACCGTCGACATGACCTCACCGGTCGACGGCGTCGTCACTCGGCTGCACGGCGAGATCGGGGCGATGGCCCCCGTGGGCTCGGTGATCATCGAATTGGAGGTAGAAGGCGCGGGCAACGCCGAAGCCTTGCCCGCTGGCCCTTCAGAACCCCGATCGCCACTCCCGCCCGACCAGCCTAAGCCGAGCGCGCCCAGACCAAATCCCGCCGCAACGGTCGTGGCGCCAACCTCACGGGCGCCCGGAGCGCCGCCCCTGGCCGCACCCGCCACCCGCCGCCGGGCCTACGAGCTCGGCGTTCCCTTGCAATTTGTCACCGGCTCTGGTCCGGCGGGACGCATCCTGCCCCAGGATCTCGACGCCTATGTCGCCGGCGGATCGGCATCGAGCCGTGCCGACGGGCGCCACCAACTTCGGGACGGCGTTAGTGAGGTCAAGATCATCGGCCTTCGCCGCCGCATCGCCGAAAAGATGCAGGAGGCCAAGCGCCGCATCCCGCATTTCAGCTATGTCGAAGAGTTCGACCTGACCGAACTTGAAGCCCTGCGCGAAGACCTGAATATACGGCGCAAAGACGGCCAGCCGAAACTCACCCTGCTGCCCTTCTTCATGCGCGCGCTCGTCCGCATCTTGCCGGTGTTCCCGCAGGTCAATGCCCGCTTCGACGACCAGGCCGGCGTTCTGCACACGTCCGAAGGGGTTCACATCGGCATCGCCACCCAGACACCCGGAGGGCTGATGGTGCCGGTGGTGCGCCATGCCGAGGCCCTCGACCTCTGGGGCTGCGCCGCCGAACTCCAGCGCGTCACCGCCGCCGCCAGGGAAGCAAGCGCCACCCGCGAGGAACTGAGCGGATCGACCATCACCCTGACCAGCCTCGGCCCCCTGGGCGGCGTGGCCGCGACGCCGGTGATCAACCATCCGGAGGTCGCCATTATCGGGCCGAACAAGCTGGTTGAACGGCCCGTCGTTCAGGGCGGACAAATCGTTGTCCGCAAGATGATGAACGTCTCCTCCTCGTTCGATCATCGCATCGTCGATGGCTACGACGCCGCCCGGTTCATCCAGGAACTGAAGCGGCTGATCGAACATCCCGCCCTCATCTTTCTGGATTGACCATGCCCCAGATGCTCAAAGCCAAGGTGCTGGTGGTCGGTGGAGGACCCGGCGGCTACGTGGCGGCGATCCGCGCGGGTCAATTGGGCCTCGACACCCTCCTGATCGATGCCGACCGGCTGGGCGGTACATGCCTGATCCGTGGCTGCATTCCGTCCAAGGCGCTGATCCACGCCGCCGGCCTCTATGCCGAGATCACCCAGACGGCCGAATGGGGACGGTTCGGCGTTCACCTGCCGGCCAGGCCAACGCTGAACTTCGCCGAAACCATCGCCTGGAAGGCCGGCATCGTCGACAAGCTCAACAGCGGCGTCGGCTCGCTACTCAAGCGGGCGAAGGTCAAGGTGGTCGAGGGCCGGGCGAGCTTCCTCGACGCCAAGACCTGCAGGGTCCAGACCGCCGACGGCGAGATCGACGTCAAAGCCGAGCATGTGATCCTCGCCACGGGCTCGATCCCCACGGCCCTGCCCACCCTGCCCTTCGGCGGCCAGGTGATCTCATCCACCGAAGCGCTTGAGCTGTCCGAAGTTCCGCAGCGGCTCGTGGTGGTGGGCGGCGGCTATATCGGTCTCGAACTCGGAAGCGCTTACGCCAATCTGGGCTCGAAGGTCACCATCGTCGAAGCCCAGCATCAGATCCTCCCGCTCTATGACGCCAGGCTGGTCGAACCGGTTCGCCGCTGGCTCGATCGGCATGGGGTGGCCATACATCTGGGCTCAAAGGCCGTAGCCTTCGACGCGGGGGCTTTGATCGTCGAAACCAATGATGGCGCAAGGATGGAGCTCCTGGCTGACAAGGTGCTGGTGACGGTCGGGCGGTCGCCGAACACCGAGGGTTGGGGCCGTGAGGCCATGGCGCTGGAGATGGCCGGGCGCTTCATCAGGGTCGACGAACGCTGCGCCACCTCCACCGCCGGGGTCTGGGCCATCGGCGATGTGGTGGGCGAGCCGATGCTGGCCCACAAGGCGTCCGCTCAGGGTGAAATGGTCGCCGAGATCATCGCCGGTCGCCGCCGCCGCTTCGACCCAGCGGCCATTCCCGCTGTCTGCTTTACTGAGCCGGAAATCGTCAGTGTGGGCTTGGCCCCCGACAGGGCGTCTGAGCTGGGCGAGGTTCTGATCGGTGAATTTCCGTTCCAAGCCAACGGCCGGGCGCTGTCGATGGACGCCGGCGCCGATGGCGGCTTCGTCCGCGTCGTGGCCAGCAAGGCCGATCACCGCATCCTAGGGATCCAGGCGGTTGGCCGCCATGTCTCGGAACTGTCGGCGCAGTTCACGACCCTGGTCGAGATGGGCGCGGTGCTGGAAGATGTCGCGGCGATCATTCACGCCCATCCCACGCTGGGCGAAGCGACCCATGAAGGCGCGCTCAAGGCCCTCGGCCACGCCATCCACATCTAGCGCCTCTACAGGAGCGATCGGCCATGCATGAACGCCGATACTGGCCCCCAGCCTGATTCGCGGAGGTTGAGTTGGACGGTGCGGTCCTGGCGCTGCATCTACGCGGCGACCAGGCGATGTGGCGATCCTTCCCGGGCTGAACCGTGAATCCGATGTCATCACGGTGCTGGGCGGGCATGGTGTCGCCGTCCCCTGGGTCCACGGCTATTGCGATGACCCGCCCTGCCACCGACAGCGCGCGCACGACAGCTTGGCGACCGGTCGCAGGCGGTCCTCAGCCTCTATGGATATTGATGGGTCGACAGCCAATTGGGCTGGACGGTCGCCCAGTCCCTAGGTTTCGGCCGTCACCGGGTTCGAAAGGGTCCCGATCCCCTGGATGATGATCTCCACCCGATCGCCCGGCTTGAGCGGGCCGACGCCGGACGGCGTGCCGGTCAAGATGACGTCGCCGGGCAGCAGGGTGATCGCCTGGCTGATATAGGAGACCAGGTACGGGACGGAGAACAAGAGGTCGCTGGTGTGGCCGTCCTGGCGGATTTCGCCGTTCACCCGTGTCTGGATCGACAGGTTTCCCGGATCAAGCCCGGTGGCGATCACCGGCCCCATGGGGCAGAAGGTGTCGAAGGCCTTACCGATCAAGAGGCAACCGTTGGGCGTTTCCTTGCGCTGGATCACGCGTTCGGACACGTCGTTGGAGCAGGTATAGCCCAGCACATGATCCAGGGCGTCTTCCTGAGCGATGCGCCTCCCCTTGCGACCGATCACGATGGTCAACTCGCACTCGTGCTCGACGATCTGCGCCTCGCGCGGCAGCACGATCGGCTCGCCGGTTCCGATCACCGCGGTGGTCGGCATCATGAAAAGCACGGGGATGTCCGGGGTCGCCACGCCGGCTTCTTCGATATGGCCCACATAATTCATGCCCACGGCGAAAACGCGGGGGTTCTTGATCGGCGCCAGCAGCTTGATCTTCGCAAGCTGGTCGCTGTGGCCCGTGGGCGTCAGCGCGCCGAACAGATCGCCCGATACGCGGCGCAGGACGTCGCCTTCCAGCAGGCCGTAGTGCTCGGCCCCATCAGCCTCGTACCTGGCCATCCGCATCAGAGTTTCCCGAATTCGAGGAAGGCGTCATAGGGGTCGCGGCCGGCTCGGATGGCTAGGCGCATCGCCCCGTCCGTGGCCATGGTCTTGACCGTCTCGGCAATGGCGAACTCGGCGTGCGGCTTGGGGATCAACAGGGTTCCGTCGCGGTCACCGAGGATGTAGTCGCCCGGCTGGATGGTCACCCCGCCGATGACAATGGGCTTGTTCGTGGCGGTCAGCCGCCAGCTGCCGACGATGTCGATGGGCGTCGCATATTTGCAGAACACCGGGAAGCCGAGTTCGCAGATCTCGTCGGCGTCGCGCGATCCGCCATCGATCAGATAGCCTCGCACCCCCCGCAGCTGGAGCGCTGCGGCCGCCAGGTCGCCCATACACCCGCGGGTGTCGTCGTTGAGCTGGCAGGCCACCACATGCCCGGCCGGCGCGCCGGACAGCACGTCGCGGATGAACAACTCCAGGGATTCATGCACGCTGATGTCGGGATCGGCACATCCCTCGATGGGGAACACCGGGCCGGCGAGAACCATCTTGGGATCGAGGGCGCGGATTTCGCGCGGCAGTTCAATCACCGGCAGCTTATTGATGCGCAGCACGTCGAACAGGGCCGGCGTATTGCAGCCCGCGAGTTGGTCGGCCAATGACGTCATGAGTTAATCCCTCCCAAGGGGCCTGACAAACCGGAAATCCTCGGCGAGGCGAGACGCCTTTGCAAGGTCAGCGCAAGGGACCTGAGCGCCAAGCGTGCGGCGATACGCTATTCGGCCGCCGCGGCCTGCGGCACAGTCAGCTTCAAGAGCTTAATGGCGTTGCCCGAGCGAATCTTGTCACGGTCGATGTCCGACAGGCCTAGGCCGACGGTCAGATCACCGTTGTCATAGGCGCCGCCGAAGTTGGTGCCGTAGACGATGTTGTCGACCCCGACCACATCGACGATGGCCCTGCGCAGGCTGGGGTGGAAGACGTCGAGATCGAAGAAGAAGTTCGGCATATAGTCCATGACCGGCTTCTTGTTACGGGTGTCGGGCGCCATGGCCCTGTTCAGCTCGTTGAGCCGGCCCAACTGGAACACCGCCATGCCGCCCGCATGGTTGATGTACGCCTTCAGGGTCGGGAAGGCGTCGAGCGCCCCGCCACAGATCAGGTACCAGAAGAACAGGGTTTCATCGACGCAGTCGCCGACGATCGAGGTGGTTTCGAAGGCGTCTTCGTGGTGGCGCTCGCCCCAATAGATCGACTGGTTGAAGCCGTGGACCATGATCGGCACGTCGAGCTGGGCGATCTTCTCCCAGACCGGGAACAGCTTCACATCGTGGGTCTGGATGCCGCCGAAATTGGTGCCGCCGACACACACGCCCTTGGCGCCCAAAGTGCGCACGGCGCGGTCGATCTCCGCTACCGCTCCGGCCGGGTTGGCGAGGTTGGCGTGGGCCCAGAAGTCGAAATGGTCGGGATCCTGTCGGCAAAACGCCGACATCTCGTCGTTGCAGATCTTGGCGTATTCATCGCCGAACTCGCCGGCCCAGTACATGAACGCATGCGAAGGCGTGGAGACCACAAGCTTGTCGACGCCGCGCTGAGCCATCAGAGCACGCCGCGCCGCGTGGGTCATCCGGGCCAGCAGGTTGGCCTCGGCCTCGTCGTCGTTGGCCGCCTTGGCCGGCTGCTTGGTGCCGAGTGAAAAGTGCCCGACGGTCAAGCCGTTGGTCTTCATGAAAGGCCCCCAGAAGGGATGGCGGCCGAGCATGCCTTTGGTGAGCAGGTGGGCGTGGGCGTCGATCAGCAAGGCGGTCTCCTCGTCAAGCCTAGGCGGGCTCGGGTCTCTGTGGGCCAGATTGACCGCATTGAATGGGCGTCTCGAATCGTCACTTCAGCGTCCGCGCCCCGTTGCGACCGCGGGGCTATGGCGCTCAGGTTGGGCTGCGATCTGCGTCCTATGATAAGGTGGTCCGTGGATTGGACCGTCGATTTGGATAAGTTTTTGCACACATTCTCCGATGCTGTCGAGTTATTTGAGGGTTGATAGACACAAGGGGCGGAAGGTCACCGCCGCCGATCCATCCAGGATACAAACCGCGCATGGTGTCGCCGCGCCCTTCCACGCCCGGCGTCGGAACGCTTGATGATCTTGATGGTCCATCGGCCCAACTCAGCCATGGCGTCGCCCAGCTTGTCGCCCGAGTAGCCGCCGTCGGCGAAGACGTGACATAGCCAGGGGTAGAGTTGGCGGATGGAGTCCAGCAGTTCGACGGCGCCATCGCGGTCCTGGATGTCGGCGGTGTGGACCTGCAGGCCGACCAGATGACCTTCGGTGTCGGTGACGATGTGGCGCTTGCGGCCCTTGATCTTCTTGCCGGCGTCGTAGCCGCGCGGGCCGCCGCCAGGGCGCGCGGCTTCGCTCCGGTCATCCAGCACAAGCACAACGAAAAGGACAAGCCGGCCTTCTTCGCCAAAACCCTCTACAAGGCCAGAGCGCGGATCGAACAAGCCTTCGGCCGCCTCAAGCGCGTCGCCCTGCGATACGAAAAAACCGCCGCCAACTTCAGATCAATCGTCAGCTTCGCCGCCGGCCTATGCTTGATCAAATTCGTCCACACGGCCTAAATACCCTGGAGAACAGATCGCGAAAGCGGACAACTCTCGGCCCGGCCGCCGGGACGTCGCCACGGTCACACGGTAGGTCTGCTAAGGTAAAAAGCACGGCTTTCACGCAGTCGCCCCGACCCTGGGCCTCGATCGCGCCGTTGGTGTCATCGAGAGCCTAGGTTCTTGTCAGCTTGTCGATTGGGAATCGGCCAGCCCCATGGGTGCGTGACCAACTCGGGAATGAAGCTGCTCAGATCGCTGTCGCCCTCTTGATTGATCGGAGGCCCCGAAACCCTGCAAGGCGTTCACTGCAACGACGCTTGGCCGCGCCTGCGGAAGTCACTGGGTGTTTTACCGGTGAACTGGCGAAACGCGCGGGTGAAATGGCTTTGGCTGGTGAAGCCAAGCGAGTCGGCGATCACCGCCAGAGAAGCGTTGGAATGACCGAGCAACTCCTGGGCCCGGCTCAGTTTCGCCCGCATGACATATTGGTGCGGGCTGACCCCGTTCGCCTGCTTGAAGATCCGGCAGAAATGCGACGGCGTCACGCCGGCCTGGGCCGCCATCTCTTCCAGGCTGTGCGGGCTCTCGGGATGCTGGAGAATGGCGTTCATGACCGTGTGCAGGCGATAGGACGAAAAATCGGCCGTGGGGATCTTGGCCGCGATGGCGGCGACCGGTCCGCGCAGCATATGCGCCTTCAGCGCGTCGACCAGGGCGGCCACATAGACATCGCGTTCGGGCGAGGCGGGCGAATAGAGCTCACCCAGCACCTGCCGGGTCAGAGCCACGCCTAGCGGGTCGGTGAAGGCGAAGTGCATGCGCCGGAACTGATCGTGCGCGGGCGCGCCTTGCAGGCTGGCCGAGGCGACGCTGAGGGTGACCACGTCCAACTCCCCATCGACAAGCCACCCCGTCGGATGGCCCGAGGGTACGATGGTCGCACAGCCGGGAAAGGAGCTGGTCTCGCTCCAGCTATCGCGCTCCCAAGTCTTGACGCTCTGCTTTCCGGAAATATGCACCACGAACAGAGGATCCGGCAGGGCCGGCAGGGCGTAGCTGCCGACGAACTGGCGCCAGCGGCTGAGGCGCCAACCGGTCTTGTCGGAGCCCAACTGCATGTCCGGGGCTCGGCCCAAGGCGTCGGCGATGATGGTTTCGCTGTTCCAGATGGTCTTGTCGTTCATCGGCCCGCTCCCTCAGACCGGAACCAGGTTCAGGTCGAGAGTCTTTAAACCATTGATGAAATTGGAACGAAAGCGGCGCGGTTCCGCGACCCGCTCGAACCGAACCACCCTGTCCGCCAGTTGCCGGAAGGCGACCCGTAACTGCAGTTCGGCCAAACGCCATCCGACGCACACATGCTGGCCCGTGCCGAAGCCGATATGGGGAACGCTGGGCCGGCCAACATCGAAGCGATCGGGATCTTCGAACACGCTCTCGTCGCGATTGCCTGAGATGTACCACAGGACCACCTTGTCGCCCTTGGCGATCCGGCGGCCGCCGATCATCGTATCGGCCATGGCGGTGCGGCGCATATGCATGACCGGGCTGGCGTAGCGCACCATCTCCCGCACCGCGGTTTTCAGGGTCTCGGGATCGGCGCGGATCTGGTCCCACTGATCGGGATTGGCGGCGAAGGCCGCCATGGTGTGGCTGAGCGAATTGCGGGTGGTCTCATTGGCCCCGACAAAAGCCAGGATCAGATTGCCGATAAACTCCTTGAATGCGATCGGCTGACCGTCGATCTCGGCGTTGGCGAGCAGGCTGCCGATGTCTTGGCCCGGCTGGGCCCGGCGCCGCTGGAACAGGTCCGCGGCGAACTCGAAAAACTCAGCCAGGGTCGCGGTCATGGCTTCCGGCGACTGGCGAAAGTCCGGGTCGTCCTCGCCGACAAAGGCGTTGGTCCAATGATAGAGCTTTTCCCAAAGCTCGGTCGGCAGATCGAACAACTCCACCAGGGTCAACAGCGGCAGGGGCGCCGACAGCAGCGGCACGATATCGACCGCCTCGCCCAGAGGGATCTTAGCGATCAGGGCCGCGCACCGCGCCTCGATCCGGGCCTCCACCCCCTCCATTCGGCTTGGCGTCAGGGCCGGCATGATCAGCCGGCGATACTGGGTGTGGGATGGCGGATCCCGCGAGATGAAGGGGATGCCGATGGCCGACGCCCCCGCCCCGGTCAGCCCCACCTCATTCTCGTTGAAGATGCGGTGGCCGCCGTTTTCATAGGCTGACGAAAACAGCTCAGGCTGGCGCGAGACCTCGACGATATCGGCGTAACGGGTGAGAGCCCAAAAGCCCGGGCCGTCCGCCTCGGGGTTCCAATAGACCGGCTCGTCCCGGCGCAGCCGCGCGAACACATCGTGGGGCGCGCGATCCTGATAGAGGTCCGGATTTTTCAGGTCCGGCGCGGCGAGATCGGTGGTCGTGGACAAATGCGCCTCCATCAGAAGGCCACCCGCGCCTGGACGCCAAAGGTCCGCGGCGGGTTGGGCACCAGGAAATTATAGGGAAAGCCGGCGCCGCGCAGGTCCAGGCCATAGCCGAGGACCTTGGCCTCGAACAGATTGTTGGCCCAGGCGCGCAGCGTCAACCGATCCCGCGTCCAGGTCAGGGAGGCGTTGGCCAGGGCGTATTGCTTCTGTTGCAACTCAGCATTGACCTGCGGCGAGCCCGCCGCGTTGATGGCGTCAAAGGGCGAGAAATACTGCTGGCCGAAATAGCTGACCGTCGGCGACAGGGTGAGTTGGCCATCGGCGAGCCGGGCCATCCGCCAGTCGAAGCCGACTTGCGCCGTCACATGCGGCGCAAATGGCAGATCGTTGCCGGACAGGTTCGTGCCCTGCAGGACCAGGGTCTTGTACTCGGCGTGCAGCAGGCCGATCGAGCCGTTCAGGCTTAGGTCGGGCGAAACGCGGAAAGTCGCCTCGGCGTCGGCGCCGTATATTTCCGACTTGGGCGCATTGACCAGGAAGGACACCGGCCCGGCGCGCGTGTCCTGAACCTGCTGGTTCTGATAGTCGTAGTAGAAGGCCGCAGCGGCCAGGGTCAGCCGCCGATCCAAAAACCGCCCCTTGACCCCGCCTTCATAGGCGTTGACCGTTTCGGGCTGGACGAAGGTGATGCCGGTCGATGAGGTATAGCCGCCGCCATTGAAGGCGCCGGCGCGATAGCCGTGGTTGTAGCTGACATAGACCAGCGCCCCATTGTCGAAATTATAGGTCAGGGAGGCGCGCCCCGTCGGGGCGTTGTTCTGGCCGTTCAGGCTGAAGCGGGCGTTCGGGTCATAGGCGCAGGTCCCTGGGGGACCGGCGCAGGGCACGGTCGTGGCGAGCGGCGTCATGGCGCCGCCCACATCGCCGGCGAACAGATAGGCCGAGCCATCCTTGTATTGGGCCCGGTCGGCCGTGTAGCGCAGGCCCAGAGTCAGAACCAGCTTGGGGGTCAGGTTCAGATCGCCCTGAGCGAACACGGCATAGGACTGCCGCTCCTGTCTGTAGTGCTGGAAGAAGCCTCCGTTGACCCCCGGGCCCAGCGCGCCGCCGATATCGAACAGATCGTCGGTGATCGTGCCATCCGAACCGTAATAGACCCCGCCGATCAGGGTCAGCCCGTCACGGCTGTAGTTCAGGCGCGCCTCCTCGCTGAACTGATGGAACTGGGAGCGCCAATTGATGTCCAGAATGTCGAGCGGCGAGCCGTCCGCCGCCTGCTGCAGATCTTCCCGCCCCCCGTCATAGGAGGTGACGGAGATGAACTTCAGATGCGACGACAGCGCGTAGCTGATGTCGGTCGCAACGCCCCAGGACGAGGTCTTGCTGCGCCCGACCCGGTTCTCGTCGACGTCGAAGAAGCCGAGCCCCTGGCGAGAGGACTGCAAGCCGAACACCGCCGCCTGGGTGGGATTGTTGCGGCCGCCATAGGCGACGATCTTGATGTCGAGCGGGGAGTTGTCCGGCTTGATGCGGAGCGACGCCCGCCCCTGCAGCGTATCGGTGGAGTCCGGATCGGCGCCGCCGGGATGGACATTGTGGAACTGGCCGTCGCCGACCTCGTAATTGGCCGCGACCCGCAGGCCGACCTGATCGCCGGCCAGGGTGGTTTCGCCGGCGCCCTGAAGCTTGAGGGTGTTGAAGCTGCCATAGCCCGCCTCGACATAGCCGTTGCTCCCTGTGAGCGACGGGCCCTTGGTGATGAAGTTGATCGCGCCACCGGTGGTGTTGCGGCCGAACAGCGTGCCCTGCGGGCCGCGCAGAACCTCCACGCGATCAAGATCGAACAGGCCCATGCCCTGGCTGACCCGGCTGGCGATATAGACGTCGTTTATATAGACGCCGACGGGAGAGGCCTGGTTGGAATTATATTCATTGGCGACGCTGATGCCGCGCAGGGAAAAGTTGGGCTGGGTGCTGCCGAACGAGCTGTTGACCTGAAGATTGGGCACCGCCGTCGCCAGGTCCGCCGAGTTGGTGATGCCCTTGTTTTCGAGGGCGCGGCCGGTCACCGCCGTCACCGCAAGCGGCACCTTCAGGATGGACTGTTCGCGGCGCTGGGCCGTGACGACGACTTCCTGCGCGATCTCCGGTTCGCCGGCCGCGGTCACGGGCGCCGCCGCCTGCGCCAAGACCGGCGAGGAGGCCGAACTCAGCAGGATCAGAATAGTCGCTCTTCCAAGACAATCTAAAGGTTTCACCGTCGATCCTCCCCCAAAAGCTGGTGTCGTCCGCTATCGCGGATCGCGCCGGCCTCATTTGATTTTGCGAGCTGATTTGTAGCGGTCGCCGCTCACCGCGGCTTTGCACAGACTTGGCGCGGGATTCGACATTTCTTGCGCAAGCGCGAGGTCCGTCCCGAAAGCAGGGTCCCTGGCCTCGGCGCGCTTCAGGCCTTGGTCTCCTTGCCGCAATCCCATGTGGTTGACGCCGGCTTCGGCGGCGCCACGCTCGATCTCTATGTCAATGACGTCGACGTCATCCACCAAACCTGCAGCACCGCGGCCTCACTGGTGAACTGCTTCGCCAACCATGCGATCGATCTGGGCTCGCTCGCCGACAACAACGGTCTGACCTTCAAGGCTCAGCTAACCTCGACTGAGAACGCGGCCGGTTCGAGCTTCGAGGGCGGGATCATTGTCGGGGACCCGCCGCCGGCCGAGCACGCCACGGCCGCACATTCGGCTACGGCCGTGACGCACACCGAGCTGGCGAGCGCGACCCAAGCGCACCCAGCGGCGAACGACCACGTCGCCTTCAGCTTCGACGCCAGCCACCCTCTGACAGCACTTCATCACGACTCCTGGGTGTAGTCATGTGGAGACCGGCGCGCTTGATTGTGTGGCCGGTGCGCGAGCCGGTGGATGGCTGCCGCCGCAAAGTACTCAGCGGCGCCGCCGGCCTAGGTGTGTACCGCTCGTTCAGATTTCGCCCGCGGCGAGTGGCCGGTTTCGCAAGTCCCGACGGGCATTCAATGGACGCCTGAACGCAGCGATGGCTGGGTGATGACCGCTCGGCCATAGTGTGCGCCAATGCGGCCGTTGCGGATGAAGTCGGCCATCATCTGGAAATAGCCCGATGCGTAGCGCGTCGCGATCCGGTCATCGTTCGCGTTCAGCTCGTATTCGGTCATTCCGTGTTCGGCGCCTGGGTATATGGCGAGTGTGTAATCCCTGCCGTCTGCGATCAGCGATTTGATACGCTTGGCGGTTTCTGCGCTTGGGGCATCGAGGTCGTCGCTACCCAAAACCCAAAGTTGCGGCGTCGTTGAACTTCTGAGCGCTGGCATGGGCTCATATCGGAACGGGATCTGGAAGTTGAACTGCTTCACAGCGGCGTCGATCCGGGCCTTGTCGAGCGGCAGAACGAAGAACACGAAATCACCATGCACGTACCTATACCAAGGCTCGCTCCTATATTTCCGCCGCAGCGCATCGAACTCAGCGAAACCCTCCTTGCCGCCCGTCTCGATGACCCGTTCGCCCGCCCGCGCCAGCTCCAGCGCCTTGGGCGTGTCAGCTTCCCGATGGTGGAAATACATGTCGAGCGCCACGCTTTGCTGGTCTTCTTCCAGTATCGTAACAGCAAGGCCGAAGCTGACTACGGTGAAATCCACCTTCGCCTTGTTCGCCGCGAGCGGCGCCACCCACCCCCCCTCGCTGCCGCCCTGATAGCCGATGCGCCCCACGCGTGCGCCACCTAGCTTGCGCGCCTGTTCCATCGCGAGCACCGCGTCATCGGCGAGGGTTTCGAAATCTTGCGTATAGGCGCCTTCAGACGCCCCCGTGCCGCGTTTGTCGTAGACGAACGCGCCTATGCCCTGCGCTGGGAACATGCGCTGCAGCGAATAGGAATCTCGTGCGGAGTCGTGCTCAGAACCGTGCACCAAAACCACCACGGGCGCCTTGTCCCGGCCCTTGGGCATGACGAGGCGGCCGACGAGTTTGACGCCATTGCTGACAAACGTCGTGTCGGTGATGTCGAAGGCGATTCGATGGCCCACTTCCGCGCCAAACCTGATACCGCCAGTCTCGCAATCGGAAAAGGAAACGGACTTCCCGTCCGGCCGATCGGTCCAGCCAAACGTGCTCTTCCACGTGCCGTCGCCCTGCCTGTGAAGCTGCCCGGTTTCGCCGGTAAACATTCGCCAGCGCAACGTGTCTCCTTCCGACGGAGCGATATCTACAAGCGAGCCGTGCGCCAGTCGATACGAGCCCACAAGGCAGTTCGCCGTTGAGTCCGCGAACGCCGGTGCGGAGGACAGCAGGCTGAATCCGCCAATCGCTGCGTTGAGCATCGGCCACATGAGGCGCCGCCAAGGCCGCCTGACCGAACTAGACCGCCATCGACTGTACGGCCCAGTCGAAACGAAGGTATTTTCAGCAATCAAGCGCCTTCCCGCAGCAATGATCCGTCGGGGATTGGCCCTTGCCATCTGACATCCTTTCGGGGGTCACCGCAGTGGTGACCACTGCTCGCATTGCCATGAGCGACTGTCCCGTTAAACATTCTCCATATGGGTTGCCCGTTCAGCGGGCCGGGCGGTCAGTCGTTCTGCGTTCTCGTTCCGCGTTGGGTCGATTTGCCCTTTTCTCTCTGATCCACTAGCCGGCCGTCGAAAGGCGCACGTCCGTGCCATATGCAAACGTCCTCCCGCGAGCCAGGGCGCAATGCGAGTTCCGGGCGAAATGCTCACCGGAGTCAGAATCTTGGCAACCAGCGAATCCCAGCGCAACTTGGCGCGATGCCAGTCCTCGAAGACGCCATCCGCGCAAAACGCAAGCTGACCAACCGCCTGATCGCCGCGCACGACGCGGTCCGGCTTCGGCCGCACATGACCGACGACATGCTGCTGATCGTCGGCGATGGCGGTCCGATCTGGGGGGCCGACGCCGTGGTGGCCGCCTTCGCCAATCAGTTCGCCGATGCTGCATTTGTCGCCTATGTGCGCACGACGGAAACAGTCGAACTCGCCGCCGACTGTTGTCGCGCCGCCGAAACGGGGCGTTGGGTCGGCCGCTGGAAGGGCGGGGTCGAGATGACCGGCGTTTACATGGCGGCCTGGCGCGAGCGATATGGTCAGTGGCTGTTGGAGCGCGAACTGTACGTCACCCTGCGAGACTGAGTGCACGGCTCCCGCTATGCACGGCCGAGACCAGCAGCGCTCGAATCCGACTAGCCTGAAGCTTCGGGTCTCAGTCCAGCGTCTTCAAGGTCGACGCCAAGACGTCGGTGAAGGCTTTCAGCAGCCGAGAGGGTCGCCGCGATCGCAGGGCGATCAGGTCGATCGTCGAGGTCTTGAACAGTTCGTGATCAATATCGAGCGAGACGAGCCGGCCCTCGTCCTCGTCCCGCTTGACCGCCCTTCGGGTCAAAAGGGCCGCGCCCACGGCGTTGCGGACAAAGTGGCGCAAGGCTTCCACCGAGTCGCTTCGAAGCGTCGGCCGTAGCTTGAAACCGGCTTCATGAGCGATCTGATCGGCGAGTCTGCGCACGCCAAGATCGGCTTCCAACAGGCCAAGCGGCAAGATCCGCAACGCTTCGACCGGGACTGAACCTGTGTCGCCAAAGGGGTGTTTGGTTGGGGCCACCAGGACAATCGGATCGATCACCCGCTCGAGGATGACGATGTCCGGGTCAGCGGGCTGACAAAAGGCGATGCCGATGTCGCATTCGCCGCGCTTGATCGCATCGCTGACACCCGCGGCGGACAACATCTGAACCTGGAACGTCACATCGGGATGGGTTTTGCTGAATTGCTGAATCGCAGTCCCGGAACTCTCGCAGATCATGATCTCGACGACACCGATGCGGATGAGGCCCCGGCGCTTGCCGCGCAGATCATTCAGATCGGCCCGCAAGGTGTCGTATTCCAAAATCATCGACCGGGCATATTCGGCGACCAGCTGACCGGCATAGGTCGGCGTCACGCCGCCGGCCGTCCGCTCCAAAAGGCTGGTGCCGACCTCGTGCTCGATCAGCGCGATCTGCCGACTGATGGAAGACGGCGCCAGGCCGAGGATCTCGCTGGCCCGCCGGATCGACCCCGCGCGAACCGTTTCATTGAAGACCCGCAGCGACCGGGGGAACATCTATGTCTCCAACCAGGGGATGGCGGCCCCGCGCACGCATGCGGACCGCGCGGTCGAACCTACGGAAGCGTTGCGATTTGTGCAACGCCGCCATCGCGACTCGACGATGGTCGCCGTCTCACAACTTTCACAAACTCCCTTACGCCCAGGCTGGCCTCACGGGGGTGGCGCCGGGACCGGCTTTCGCGCCGGGGCGTTGAAAAGGGGATATTTGTCGATGACCAAATTCAGTGCGCGCAGGCTTCTGCTGGCCTCGTCCGCGAGCGTTGCGTTCGCCGCTTCCTTGGCCGGAGGCGCCCATGCCCAGGATGCAAAGCCGCCCACCGCCGGTTCAAATCAGATCAGCGAGGTCGTCGTCACCGCGGAGCGGCGCAGCGAGCATCAGAAGGACGTCCCCCTGGCGGTGACCACCATCAACGCCCAGACCCTGCTGGCCGGCAACAAGATCAGCCTGGCTGACTATTTCCGCGATATTCCCGGCCTGACCCTCTACGACAATGGCGAGGGCTTCAAACAGCTGGTCATCCGCGGCATCACCACCGGCAATGGCAATACGCCCACCGTCGGCATCTATGTCGACGACACCCCGATCGGATCGAGCACGGCCGCCGCCCGCGGCGACGTCCTGGTGCCCGACCTTGATCCCAGCGACCTGAGCCGGGTGGAAGTGCTCAAGGGTCCCCAAGGCACGCTCTACGGCGCCAGCAATATGGGCGGCGTGCTGCGCTACATCACCGCCCTGCCGGATACGCACAAATATGGCGGCCGACTGGAGGTCGATGGCTCCACGGTCGAACATGGCGGCGGCGGCTATGGCGTGCGCGGCGCGGTCAATGTCCCGATCATCGCCGACCAGCTCGCCCTGCGCGTCAGCGCCTCGACCCGCCAGGATCCCGGCTATATCGATGACGTGGCCAATGGCAGCAAGGACGTCAATCGCAGCTATGTCAGCAACGGGCACATCGCCTTGCTGTGGACGCCGAACGATCGGCTGACCGTCAAGCTGAACGCCTTCATCCAGGAACGCGATGGCCACGGCTCAAGCCGTGAGGACTATAATTTCGTGAAAAAGGCGCCGGTCTATGGCGATCTGAAGAATTCGCGGGTGCCGGGAGAATATGACAGCGAGCGCCAGCAGATCTACAACATCGCGGCGGACCTGAACCTGGGATGGGGGACCTTCTCGTCCTCGACCAGCTACGCCGTGAACCACTATACCAGCATCTCCGACCTGACCTCCCTGTTCGGCCCGATCTTCCAGCCGGCCTTCGGCATTCCGGACTTCGGCGTCAATC